>Ga0207426_1000765_pt1 | contig 35727 bp, 28 predicted proteins | sample AraplaMF_Cvi_mMS_FD_184265 | JGI IMG/M metagenome (GOLD analysis project Ga0207426, IMG submission 184265) | Arabidopsis root microbial communities from the University of North Carolina, USA - plate scrape MF_Cvi_mMS (SPAdes) (version 2) | ecosystem: Host-associated > Plants > Roots > Endosphere... | reverse complement strand
TGCCGGTGATCAACGGCGGCGGCCTCTCCGCCACCGTCATCCTCGGCGAACTGGCCGGCGCCACCTCGCCCGGCACCACCTACTCCCCCCTGGTCGGCGCCGACCTCACCCTCACCGCCGGCACGGACACCCGCCTGCCCCTCGACCCCGACTTCGAGTACGCGGCACTCACCATCTCCGGCGAGAGCGAGGTCGACGGCGTCCGGCTGGCCCCCGGCTCCCTCCTCTACCTCGGCTGCGGCCGCGCCGAGTTGCCGCTGCGCGCCGACTCCGACAGCAGCCTGCTGCTCCTCGGCGGCGAGCCGTTCGAGGAGCAGATCGTGATGTGGTGGAACTTCATCGGCCGCTCCCAGCAGGACATCGAGGACGCCCGCGACGCCTGGACGACCGGCTCCCGCTTCGGCACCGTCCACGGCTACGACGGGGACCGGCTGGCCGCTCCCGAACTACCGCCGCTGGCCCTGAAGCCTCGGGGAAGGGCGCGCTGAACTGCGGAGATGTTTGAAGTCGCTGCATCAGGCCTTTCGAGCGCGATAGATCGTGCGGCACGGCACGTCTGTCCGCGAGCACGAACCCGAGTCGCACTTGAGATCGGTGCCGCCGAAGCCGTGGGAGAGCGGCTCCAGCCCTGCCGCGTGCAGCGCATCGGTGACGTCGGCGTGGTCGTAGTACCAGCTCGTCAGAGTCTGGTCGACCCGCTGGGCCCGGTCCCCGGCGTCGAATACCCCCGAGACGCGCAGCATTCCGGTGCGGCTGCCGGTGTCCCATACCCCGCGCTTGACCACGACCGCGTCAGGGCTGTCCGTGAGCGTGGCGTGGTTCCAGTGCAGGAAGTGCGACTGCTCATAGAGGTCGAAGATGAATTCGCCTCCCGGTGTGAGCGCGGAGGCCACCGAGGTGAAGCACTGCCGCAGGTCGTCGGTGGAGGGAAGGTGGTTGAGGGCGCCGTCCAGGCTGACGCACGCGGCGACGTGGGCGGGCAGGTCGAAGGAGCGGGCGTCGGCCTGTATCACGCCGAACCTGCCCTCCTCGATCCGCTCGGTGTGCCGGGCACGCGCGAGATCGAGCATGGCCTTGGAACCGTCCACCCCGTACAGGGTCCATCCGGCGTCGAGGAAATGGGCGGCGGTCACGCCGGTGCCGCAGCAGATGTCCGCAGCGGTCAGGTTGTCCCCGGCCGTTTGTGCCAGGTGGGCGACCAGCTTCGGCGAGAACCGGTCCACCCAGCCGGTGTAACTGCTGTCGAAGAAGGCAGCGAATCCGTGGGAGTAGTAATTGGCCATACGAGTAACCCTTCTTGTTGGCGCCGCGCAGGGCACGCGGACCTCAGCGCGGTGGTGTTCCGGGGGCGATTGCTCACCGGGCGGACGTCCGGCTCACGCCGGGGCGGAGGCGGGACGCAGACGCGGGATGACCCGCTCGGCGAAGAGCGTGACGCTGTCCCGGTCCACCGGTGGCCGGACTCCCAGCACGAAGTCGCTGACGCCCAGTGCGCGGTAGGGCAGCAGGGCTTCGACGCACTGCTCCGGCGTACCGAAGACCAGATACTCCGGCCACACCGGCGAATCGGGCGGGAAGGTGGCGCGCAAGCGGTCGAGTTTGCCCGGCAGCTCCGCCGGGTCGTCGACGAGCAGGGCGCGGAAGGTCATCGAAAGACGGATCTCCGCCCGGTCACGGCCGGCCCGCTCGCACTCGCGGTCCAGCTGCGCCACCCGCCGGCGATACCGGTCAGGGTCCGTGAGCAGGCTGTTCCACACATCGCCGTGCCGTGCGACCACGCGCAGCACGGGCGTGCTCGCACCGCCGACGACCAGCGGCAACCGCGGCTGTACCGGCGCGGGACGCAGGTAGCCGCCGGTGATGCGGAAGTGCTCGCCGGTGAATGAGAACCTCTCGCCCGACCACAGACCCCGCAGGATCGCGGCGGTCTCCTCCAGCATGTCCAGTCGCTCGGCGCGTCCGGGCAGGTCGAAGCCGTACTGCTCGTGCGCCAGATCGGCTCCGCCGACGCCGATGCCGATCTCCACCCGCCCGGCGCTGACATGGTCGACGGTCGCGGCGAGCGCGGCCAGCATCGCCGGATGCCGCCACGCCACCGGCGCCACCATCAGCGCACCGCGGATCCGGTCCGTGCGGGCGGTCAGTGCGGAGAGCAGTGTGGTGCCCTCGAAGCACGGACCGTCCGGTCCGCCCATGGGCGGTCGCAGGTGGTCGAAGACCGAGCACCAGTCGTAGCCGAGTTCCTCGGCCCTGCGCCACAACGCCAGGATCTCGTCGTACCTCTCGTACTGCTGCCCGGAGTGGACGCCGAACCTCAGCGCCGGTTCAGGAGACGGCATCTTCTGCCCTCGCCGTGCCCGTCGCGCCCGTCTGCGCCTCCACCACTGGCGCGAGAGCGGTGGCCAGCGTCCGCAGGCTGTGGAAGGTCTCCGGGGTGATCAGGTCGTCGGGGAGGCTGACACCGAACTCGCTCTCGATCGCCACCAGCGTCGCGACCATGCCCAGGGAGCTCAATCCGGCCTCACGCAGCGGGAGGTCCGGTGACAGATCACCGCCCACCGCGTCGGGCAGCTGCCGAGCGACGAGATCACGGACCGTCTCGCGCAGCGCGTCACCGGTTCGACCGGCCATCTCACTCATGTTCCTCTTCTCCTTCGTCGGCCCGGCCCGCACAGTGGACCGGGCTGGGGGCAACGGGCCCGGCCGGGGGCGTCAGTGCGTGTGGAGGCGCACGGTGACGGTCTTGGGGCGCTGGTACTCCGTGAGGGCGAGGACGCTCATGTCCGTGCCGTGCCCGGAGGTGCCGCGGCCGCCATGGGGCAGCTCCGGGCTCTGGTCCAGATGGCAGTTGACCCAGACCTCCCCGGCGTTCAACTCGTGGGCCAGGGCGAGCGTGGTGGCCGTGTCGGATCCCCAGACGCTCGCGGCGAGGGCCTGCGGTACGGAGTTGGCCGATGCCAGCGCCTCCTCGATGCCGTTCACCGCCTGGACCGTCAGCACCGGGCCGAACACTTCCTCCACCACTGCCGGGTCGTCAGGCGCCAGATCGGCGAGGATCCGTCCGGGCCGCCAGAAACCGTTCTCCTGTCCCGGCCGCGGGGCGATGCCGGCGACATGGTCGATGCCCGCCGCGCTGCTCCCCACGATGCGGTCGTAACGCGCCGCCTGGTCGGCGTTGTTGAGTGGTCCGAAGTCGGATCCGGCGCGCCGCTCGCTCATCGCCTTGGCCAACCCGGCGATGGTCCGGTCGTAGTTCTCCCGCAGGGTGATCACCCGTGCCGGAGCGGCACAGCTCTGACCGGCGTTGTAGGTGACGGCCCGCACCAGCTCCGCGCAGGTGTCGTCGGGCGCGTCCGGGAGGACCAGAGCGGGGCAGTTGCCGCCCAGTTCCAGGCTGACCCGGTGCAGTGCCGCACGGACCGCGACATCCCGGCCCCCTGCCTCGCTGCCGGTGAAGGCCACCATGTCGATGTCCTCGGCGACGAGCAGCCGCCCGGTGTCACGGTCGCCCGCCACCGTCACCAACGCGTCGGGGACAAGCGCCGCGGCAGCGTCCCGGGCGAGCAGCACGGCCGTGTCCGGAGTGGTCAGCGCGGGCTTGAGCACGACGGTGTTGCCGGCGGCGAGCGCCGGCCCGATGCGCCAGGCGGCCATCATGAGGGGGTAGTTCCAGGGCACGATCGCCGCGACGACGCCCATGGGTTCCCACCGCACCCAGCTCTCACGGCCGGGCATCCGCCGACCGCCCGCGGGCGCGGTATCGGCACGCAGGGCGCCGGCGTAGAACCGCAGCAGATCGGCGCAGTTCTCGACCTCGCCCTGTGCCTCGGCGACGGGTTTTCCCGTTCCGGCCTGCTCGGCCCGTACGTACGCGGCGGCGTCCTCTTCGATGAGGTCCGCGAACCGCAGCAGGCGTCGTGCCCGCTCCCGGGGAGTAAGGGCGGCCCAGGCGGGCTGGGCGCGGCGGGCGGCCGCCACCGCCGCCCGGGTCTCGGGTGCGCGGCCGACGGCAAGGGACGACCGCTGCTGGCCGGTGCGCGGGTCGGTCAAGGGCAGAGTGAGAGGGTGCTGCGACACAGTGGGCCCTGCTTCCAGGTGGTTTCGGGTCAGGAGACGGCAGGTGGTGGGACGACCCGACGGTTCACCCGAGCCGGTGCGGGGAGTGCGGGCAGCCCTTAGCGGCGAGCTCCTCGCCGCTGGAGCCCTCGATGTCGCAGATGCGGCAGGTGATACGGCCGAGATCACCCAGGAGCGCGGTGTATGCGGTGAGTTCCTGCCGTTCGGGGCTGTCCAGATGGCGGTGCGGAGCGCCTACGGCGAGGATCATGTGGTCGGTCACCGCGCCCACCGCATGCGTGAGGGCGCCCTCCACCATGTAGACCTGTCCGGGACGTGTCTCCACGATCTCTCCGGCGACGGCGATGGTGCCGGTGCCCGCCAGGACGAACAGCAGATGGTCCCCGGGGTGGGTGTGCGGGGCGAAGCCGCTGCCGGCCGGTACGTGCAGGATGTCGGCGCCGACGTGACCGCTGGAGAGCAGTGAGTGTCCCGTGGCGTCGTCGGTCTTCGACACCTGGGTGGGGCCGGGGGCCACCGTGATGCCGAGCTGCTGGGTCGTACCGTCCAGCCCGAGATCAGCCGCCCAGTCGCAGATCAGCAGGGGTGAGCGGCGGCTGCCGGGCTCTTCGAGGGGCGGGAGCGCCGAAGCCTCCGCGGCCTTCGCGCGGCCGAGGACCGACAGCAGTTGCACCGCCTTGGCCTCGCGTTCGGCCACGGGGAGGTGGTGCAGCTCCTCGCGCAGGATGTTGAGGGTCTCCTCGACGGGCAGGCTGTGCGTCGTCTGGGTCACTGTTCTTCGTCCTTCACGGTCGTGGCAGTTGCGGGGAGGAAACGGCGGGGGCGGAGGGCCGCCCGGGCGGGGCCTGCGGGGCCCGGCCGGCGGCGAACGGGACACGGTTCAGGCACTGGGCGAGGTGACAGGCGAGCGGGGCGGCGAACAAGTGGTAGAGCAGCGGGGAGAACTCCTCGCGCACCTGCCCGTGGACGGGCAGGTGCGCCCAGGCGGGGAAGCCGTCGAGCCGGCCCGCGGGCGCGACGGCGACGAGCCGTCGGCCCAGCTCGGTGGCGCGCTGTGCGACCCGCCGGGCGTGGCCGGAGCAGCGGCCGTCCGGGGCCAGCACGAAGACCGGCAGGTCACGCGGGCCGGCGAACCGCTCGACATGGCACCACTCCTCCAGGTCCTGGCCGACGGCGAAGACGGCGGAGGTCTCGATGACTTTCGCCGCGCTGTACAGGGCGCTGCCATGGGACGGTCCGCCACCCAGCAGGGTGAGCACCGGCGCGTGAGCGATCCGGTCGGCGATCTGCCGGGTCCGTCCGGTGTTCTCACCCACGGTGGCTTCGACCGCGTCGGCCAGTGCGCCGAGTTCGTCCCGGAGCATGTCGGCCGCCGCGCGGTCCAGGTGTCCACGTGCCTGCCCCAGGGCTATGGCCAGCAGCAGCGCTCCAAGGAGACTGGCCTGGTAGGTGCGTACGCCCGGAGACGGCTCCTGGCCGGGCAGCGCGAGCAGGACGGTGCCGTGTGCGGACCGGGCGAGCGGGCTCTCCGCCCTTCCGGTGAGAGCCACGACCGCTCCCCCCTCCGCCCTCGCCTGCTCGGCTGCCCGGACAACGAGCGGGCTGCCGCCCGAGGCGGAGATCGCAAGGGTGAGCACGCGGGCCGGCGAGGAGGGGGCAGCGGACTTCCGGTAGTGGGTGAAGGGCAGCGCGCTCACCGGCCGGCAGTCCACACCGGCGAGGGACCGGAAGGCCATTTCGACGGCCCGGGCGGCGTGATCGCTGTCGCCGTTGCCCACGATGACCACCGACTCGATGCCCGCCAGGCCCAAGGAGCCCGGCAGGGCTCGCACCTGTTCGGCGAAGGGCGCGGTGTGGGCCCGTATGTCGTCGGCGAGACACCACATCTGACGGAGCATCACCTCCGGTTCGAGCGGCGGTGCTCCGGCCGGGCCGGGCCCCGGGCCGTGCGCGGGCGTCATCGCTCGGCCTCCCGGACGATGTCGACGTAACGCCGCACGAGGCCGGTATCGACCTTGCCGCCCCACCCCTCACTCTCCAGGCACGTTCCCACGAACGCCCCGTCCGCGGCGGCGAGCAAGCGCGCCGCGTTGTCGTGGTTCGTGTGTCCGGCCAGGATGATGGGCAGATGGGGCACGGCCTCGCGGACGGACGCGATCATGTGCAGTGCCGTGCGCGGGTCAGGGTGCGAGAGCGACACCGCGTCCGCGCCGACGGTGCGGGCCGCGCGAGCCACCTCCGCGGTGGTCTTCTCCCCACCGTGCCAGGTGAAGTGCATGGAGTCGATGTCCGCCACGATGCCCACGCTCTCCGCGTCGATCGAGCGGCGATAGCTCATCACCTCCAGCGGATCGGGCCGCACCATGCCGTGGGCGGTGAGGGTCTGCCCCACCAGGGCGCCGGCCCGGACGTAGTCGCCCCCAGCCACCTGTGCCACGGCGAGCGATGCCCTGGTGGCGTTGCGCATCATCTGGACACCGACGCGGAACGCCCCGCCGGTCGCCTCGACGACCGCCCGCGCGATCAGGCCCATCGCGACGGTGCGTGCCGGGTCCGACTCGTCGGCGACGCTGTAGACACGGTCGACCGTCTGGATGAGGCAGCCGTCCGCCCCGCCGTCGTACAGGGCCCGCGCGGACGCCACCGCCGTGTCGAGGATCTCCGGGAAGGTGTGGGGCTGGTGGAAGGGAGTGCCGGGCAGGGGCGCCAAGTGCACCATGCCGAGGACGAGTTTGTGCCTGCCGTCCGGTACGGCCCAGGAATTCATGCGGCCCCTCGCTCTTCGTGGTGGGGGGAGGACGTCACCGGGCCGCCCTGGCCACGAGATGGGATCCCAGCCGGTCCAGAGCGGGTGCGAGCTGCTCCCAAGGACGGGCGGTGGTGATCCGCATGACGGCACCGGAGAAACAGAAGGTGAGGATGCCGGGGAAGAGGGACACCCCCGTCTCGCGCAGCACGTCCCGGAAGCACCGGTAGGAGTCGTCCCAGCCGGGCAGCTCCACGGTGGTGTTGATGGAGAAGCGCGGCGCGAGCACCCGCGCGGGGGTCTCCGCCAGGCGGACGGTGGCGGCGTCGCGGAGCACGGTGAGCTCCTCGGCCCTTCGCAACCGCTCCGTCCGGTAGGTGCGGTAGGCGTGCCGCAGCTGCTCGATGTCGAGTCCGTAGGACGCCTCGAACTCCTTGAGTTCGCCGGGTCCGGGCTCGTCCAGGCCGGTGATCAGCCATCGCTCCATGCGCGCCAGCACTTCCACGATCGTGTAGAAGAACGACGGCGGCCCTCCGAAGGAGGACGAGGCGTACTCGTAGTACTCCGCGATGAAGCCGGGGTCGGCGAGGAACCAGCCCGCCTTGAGCCCCGGAGCCGACCAGGTCTTGGACAGGCTGGACACACGGACGACGTTGGGCGCGCCGCGCGCGGCGGAGCGCTCCTCGTAGGCGCCCAGCCACTCATGGCACTCGTCGAGGACGATGACGGTGGAGGGGGAGGCCGCTTGGATCAGCCGTCGCAGGCCCTCCTCCGTGACGGCCGCCCCGGTGGGGTTGCCCACGGTCTGGAGCAGCACCAGAGGGGTGTCGGGCGTGAGCGCCGCGAGGAGCGGCTCGATCGAGGTCTGCCCGTGCCCGCTGTCCAGGGGAACGAGCTGTATGTCGTGCCGGCGGGCGATCGTCTCGACCAGGGGCGGGTAGTTGGGGATCGCGCACAGCGCCGGTGGTGTGGACGGGGAGACCTGGTGGAGTACGAAGTCCGCGAGCGTGCTCACGGCGAAGGTCCCGCCCATGGTCATGGCCACGTGTTCGGGCCCGTAGCGCACACCGTCGAGCCGGGCGGTCTCGTAGGCGGCGATCGCTTCGCGTGCCGGGTAGCGCCCCCGCGAGTCGGAGTAGCCGTACCAGTCGCGGTCCAGAGCGAAGCGGATGCATTCCTTCAGGCTTTGCGGCAGACCCCACCGTTCCTCGTCCACCGCGCCGCCGGAGAGGATGTACTGCGCGTTGTCCCGGAGATCGCCGTACAGGTCGTCGCGGAAGTACCAGTTGAACAGCTCCTTGACGAACCGGACGGTCGCCCGGGAGCTCAGCACCTGCTCCGGTTCGACCGAGCGGAGCCGGCGGCTGTCGCGCCACTGCTCGGCCAGTGCCGGATGGTGCGCGTGGCCGCCCAGTTCGTTCTCCACGCGGCCCAGCCACAGGTTGCGCAGTTCCAGCGGATCGTCGGGGCGGCGGGCCCGGGCGAATACGTCAAGCACCCGCTCGTCGACGTGGGTGACGAACGTGTCGGATATCCCGGCGTGCCGGGGTGCCCGCCGGGACATCGCAAGGGCGTCCCGCGACGCGTGCGAAGGACGCGGGACCAGAGGGGAGTCGAAGAGTGTCATCGGCATCTCGCAGGGAGTGGTGGGGAGGGGCCTTCGGTGGGGGGCGGCGCGGGCGACGCTCCTAGCGGATGCGGAGGCGCTGGAGGTGCCGTTGCTGTCGCGGGGGTGTCGCGGCACCGGCGGTTCGGCCGTGGAAGTAGTACGTGTTGTCGATCACGACAAGCAGTCCCCGGCGCCAGCGCACCGCGATCGCCTCTTCGGGCGTGTACATGGCGGTGAGCAGCTCGCGCAGGGCCGCGTTGACCGCCTCGGGGTCGGTGTCCGGCCGGTCGTGTGTCCACCGCAGCTCTTGATCGAGAAAGTCGCGGAAGGAGAACACCCAGCGGCCGTCGACATGGCGCGCGATGGGCGGCGCCGCTGGACTGTCCCGGTAACCGGTATGCGACAGCAGCTCCAGGGTCCTGGGCGACAGCCGACGGGCGACCTCCCGCATGGGCACCAGCACCGTCCGGGCGTGCGGGGTGTCGTCGCCGGGATTGACGCACAGGAGCACGATGTACCGGGGCTGCCTCGACGCGGCGGCACCGCTGCTTTCGGAGTGCAGGGAGAGTGAGTTGCGGGCGAAGGGCTGGAGCGACACCTCCGCTGTGGGCGCGTGCCGGCTGCGGAGGTTGAGGATGACTCCGTCCTGTACGAACGGCTGTACCGCGGGATCCGTTTCCGGGGTCGCGGTGCCCAGGCCGTCGCCGAGTGTCATGAAGCGGTGGGGTGACAGCGGCTGGTCGAGCTGAACGACGGCCAGGCCCTGACGCCACAGCTGTTCGGTGATCTCCTGGTGCACGCCGCGGGCGTCGGCCTCTTGCTCCCCCAGGGTGGCCGCTGTCGGACCGTGCAGGGGCGCCGCGTTGCCCAGCAGCCGTTCCCTTGGCGCGAGGTGGGGGTCGGACCGCGACGCCCGGAAGCTTCCGTGCGTGACATCGCGCGCTGCCGCACCTATGGCTTCGGAGGATGCGAAGGCGGACTGTTCCATGCCTTGTTCCTTTGCTCGGACGAATCAGCTACCGGACGCCAAGAAACTGTGGAGCGGTGGTATTCGGCCCCTCTCGATGACGCTGACGGTCAGATAAAGGGGTGCGATATTGACGGCCTGGGCGCACGGGTGGAGAAGAAACCGTGATGCCGGCCTCAGCCATGGGCGGGTGTGCGGACGAAACCGATGGAGCAGTCTCCGAAGAGTCCCTCTCCATCCCCCACAGGCCGGTACTCCCGCGGCTTCGACTCGGCACGCGGAGCACTCTAGAGGCGGTGCCGGAATCACCCGGGAATCACGAAGAGCCACCGTGGACCACGGGCGATAGCCGGCCGATTAACCGAGAATTCTCCGGAGATTGTTAAGGTCTCAGCCGTTCAAGAATTGATACTTCCTACGGGCCGCTGGTGTACGACGGCACCTTTACCGGCCCGGCCCGCCTCAGCTCCTCTGCGGGCCCCGGCATGAAATGAGGCGTTCATGGGATTCACGCACGGGCGCCGCATCACACACTGCCCGTATTGCGGCCACGCCTACACGGACAGCACGAGCTGGCCGTTGAACTGCCAGGCGTGTGCGGAGACACTCTGGCGCAACCCGCTGCCCGCCGCGGTCGCCCTCCAGCCCGTGACACAGGAGGACGGCTCCCGGGGCATCGTCGTGATCCGCCGTGCCCTCCCCCCGGGGCGTGGCCGATTGGCCCTGCCCGGTGGATACCTGGAAGTCGGGGAGAGCTGGCAGGAGGCGGCCGTGCGCGAACTCCGAGAGGAGACCGGGCTCATGGCCTCTGCGCAAGGTGTGCGTCTTTTCGGGGCGCACAGCACACGGGACACCCTGGAGGTTTTCGCGCTGTTGCCGACGCGTGCGGCCGCGGGACTGCCCGAGATGGCACGCACGACCGAGACCCAGGGCTGCTGTGTGCTCAGCGAAGCGGAGGAGCTCGCCTTCCCCGGACACACCCGGGCCCTGGCCGCTGCCCTGGCCGGCCGTTCGCTGCTCAACCGTGAAGGACGGCGGACATCATCCTGAACCGCGGGCGCCCCGCAGCCCGGGCCGAGGGGCTCGATCGCGTGGCCGGTGCACACCACTTCAGCGAACGCCCCTTGTCCCGCCCGCGCGTTCAGCCGCCGGCCGGGCCGGACCCCGCTCCCGCCGCACCGCCCGGCGGGACGTCCGGCCCCGGGCCGAGCCCGGCCAGGCTGCCGTCCAGCCAGGCTGCCACCAGCTCCACCCGCGAGCGTCGGCCGGTGCGCTGGAACAGCCGGGCCAGCCGTTGTTCGACCGTCTTCTCACTGCACGCCAGACGGGCCGCGATCTGCCGGTTGGTCCCGCCCTCGCCGACCATGCCGATCAGCCGCACATCCGCCTCGCTCAGGCCCTCGCGCGCCGAACGGCCCCTCGGCAGCGGCACGTTGCGGCGTTGCGCCGACCTGTCGAGCAGCACGCGCCCGGGACGCCCCAGCGACAGCAGGTGGGTGTGCCGCGCCGCCTCGGCCAGCCACGGCTGGGGATCGTCGCCGACCTCGGCGAGGACCTGGCAGCAGTACAGCATCATGTGCCGGTCGCCCCGCCGCTCGGCCGAGCGGTAGGCGTCGTGCGCGCCGTCCGCGTCGCGGTCCAGCACCCCACGGGCGATGAGCAGCGCCTCCCGGGTCATGGCCGTGTCCGCCTCCGCGTGCAGTGCCGCGAGCTGCTCCAGGGCCTGCCGCGCCTGCCGTGGCCGGGTCTCCTCGGCGAACTCCAGGATGCGCAGCAGCACCCGCTCGGCCCCCGTGAGCAGGCCGCTGCCGCGCGCCCGCCGCACGTCGTGCCAGGCCTCCTCCAGTGCCGCGTCCTGCTGTCCCGACCAGTACCGCACGCCCAGCCGGGCGCGGGCCACCAACGGGTGGACGACCGTGCCGGGAATGCGGTCGAGCCACTCGCGGGCGCGTACGAGGTCACCGCGGAAGCAGTGGATCTCGGCCGCCAGTGCCCGGGCCAACTGGCTGGTGCCCGGCCCGCCGCAGGTCCCGCCGCGCCGCTCGATGCCGCGGGCCGCCGACAGGGCGTCGTCCCAGCGCCCGGCCAGGTAGTCACGGACCATGGCGTGGTAGCGGCCGGCGGCGCTGTGGTCCGCGCGTACGGAGCGTTCACCCAGCACGGCATCGAGGGCGCCCGCCAGGTCGCCGTAGGCCGCGGCGTCACGCAGCCGCCCGATGGCCGCCGCGCCGCCGTCCTCCCGCTGGAGGCCGTGGACGGCCCTCGCCAGCTCCTCGTGGCCGCCCACGGCGGCGGCCAGCGTCCGCAGTTCGGCCCGGGACGGCAGCGGACCGTGCCCGTCGCGCAGCCGCCCGCTGTCCGGGGCGGGTTCCGCGGACGGCGGCCTCGGGGGGAGCGGGCCGATCCCGTACCAACCGCCGAGCGCGGCCAGCATCGCCGCCCGCGGCATCCGTGCGCACACCTCCCGGGGCACGGCGCCGGCGTCGTAGGGCGACCGGTGCTCGTGCAGCGCGGACAGCCCCCAGGCGAGGGTGGCGAACTCCAGCCCGCCGCCGTCGGTGGGGCCGGGGTCCCGCAGGCCGGCGAGGATCGGTTCGCCCAGCGCGAGGACGCCGGTGTGGTCGCCGCACCCCAGCCCCAGTTCGGCGGCCTCGCGCAGCACGCCCAGCGTCGCGGGGTAGTTGGGCGGCAGGCGGCGCAGCGCGGACAGGTAGGCCCGCGCCGCCCGCGGGTGGTAGGACCGGGCGTCCTTGGCGGCGGCCGCCAGCAGCAGCGGCACCGCCACGCCGTCGTTCAGCGCGGGGCCCGCGGCCGCGACGTGGTCGGCCAGCAGCGGATGGCAGGCGCCCGTGGTGGCGGGGCCCAGCCGCTCGGCGACCGTCCGCACGACGGCGGCGTGCACCGAGCGGACCTCGCGGCGGGACGGCAGCGTCCGCAGCGCCGCCGCCAGCGCGGGGACGGCGAAGGCCAGCCGGCCGTCCCCGTCGACGGTCAACGCCCGCTCCCGCACCAGCCGGTCCACCGTCCGGCCGAGATCCGCGGCGAGCACCGCGCACGCCGGGATCAGGCTGTGCAGGTCCTCCAGCCGCAGTTCGGCGCGGTGCAGGAGGCCGGCCAGGACGACGGCGGCGTCCGTACCGTCGGCGGTGACCCGGCGCAGCGGTTCCGCGTCCACGGTGAGCCGCAGCTCGTCCTCCCTTCCGGCCAGGCAGATACGGCCGTCGAGGCCGATGAGGCCGTCGTCCTCGTCCAGCGCGGTGAGCACCGAGAGCACGGCAGCGGGGTTGCCGGACAGGGGGCCGAGGGAACGCCGCACCGCCGCGAGCAGCGCGGGTTCGGCGGGGCGGCCGAGGCGCTGTCCGACGAGCTCGCCGACGTCCTCCGGCCGCAGCGGCGGCAGGTCGAGCACCCGGTCGGCCGCCGTCGCCAGGTCGGGCGCGTCGGCCGGGCCCCGGGGCACCGGGCGCCCGGCCATCACCACCGGCAGGCCCGCGGGCCGGAACACCCGCAGCATCAGCTGGAGCGCGGACGCGGTCGGCGGGGGCATGCGCTCGGCGCCGTCGAGGACGAGGGCGAACGGCACGTGGCGCGCCGCGTCCGCGAGGGTCTCGCCGAGCGTGGACAGCAGCGTCAGTTCGCCGCCGTCCCCGGAGCGCGACTGCGCCCGGCGCACGGTGGTGATGTGGGCCAGGAACCGGCCGTGCTGGACCTCGGCGAGCACACCGCAGACGGCGTCGGCGAGGGTGGCGGCCCCGCTCGGCCCGGTGGCGGTCTCCCAGGGCAGCCGCAGCACCTTGGCCCCCGCCCGGACCACCGTGTGCCGCGCCTCGTCCAGCACGGTGGTCTTGCCCGCTCCGGCCTCGCCGGTCACGAGCAGGGTCCGCGCCGTACCGGCCGGACGCAGGGCGTCGGCGACCACGCCGACGTGGTCGTCCCTGCCGACGAGAGATGCACGGCGTTCCACTGGACTCCTCACTCGCTTCGGCCCACGTCGACCGGGGCCGTCCCGCCGATCGTGACGTCGTCGCGGGGGACGGCCATAATGCAGGCTCCGACGGGACCGGTGCACTGGTCCCGTCGCGCGCACCAGGCGGAACGCCCGCCGGTGACCCGTCGTTCGAGGAGCTTGCGTGGACAGTGGCCGGCCGGCGGAGACCGGGGCGGCGCGCGGCGCCACGGCGACGTGGGGGGAGTGCGTGAGCGCACACCTGGTGGGCCGTGAAAGGGAGTTGACCGCGTTCGAGCGCTGCCTGGACGACCCGGACGGTCCCGGCGTGGTGCTCGTCCACGGAGAACGGGGGGCAGGGCGCAGCGCGTTCGCGCAGGCCGCCGCCGCACGGCTGGCTGCGCGGGATCACGTGGTCCTGCCGCTGGTCTGTGTGCGCGGGGACCGGGACCGCCCGCTCCTGCTGGCGCTGCGGGTGGTCACCGCCGTGCGGGAGCACCGGTCGGTCACCGGGAGGCAGCCCGCGGCCGGCCGGGCGGACCTGGACGCCGAGGTGCTGCCCGCCATGGAGCGGGGCGACCGGGCGGCGCTCGCCGACGCACTGCTGTCCGCGCTGACGCAGGTGGCGCCCGTGGCCGTGGTGGTGGACGACGCGCAGTACGCCGACGCGGCATCCCTCGACGTACTGGGAGTCGTCGCCGCCCGGCGCCCCCCGGAGGTCCGGCTGGTGATGACGTCGGTACGGCACACCGGCGGGGCCGGTGACGCCGCGTCCGGCTGCCGGCCGGACCAGGCCGTCGGACTGCCGGCGGAGGCGGGCCCGGCGCGGACGATCGGCCTGCCGCGCCTGACCCGGCCGCAGCTCGCCGACATGGTGGCGCGGCGGTCGCAGGCGGTGCCCGACCCGGCCCTGGTGGAGCGCGTCCTCGGGCTGACCCGCGGGATTCCCGCAGCCGCCGACGCGCTGCTCACCGAGTGGTTGCGGCGGGACGCGGTGCGGATCGCCGACGGGCACGCCTTCCTCGCCGCGAGCGCGCCGGTGCCGGTACTGCCCGATGCGGACCGGTTCATGAGGGCGCTGTACGAGCTCGGCGAACCGTGCGGGACGACGGCGGCGGCACTGAGCATCCTGTGGCCGCTCGGCCGGACGGCGGCGGCGCTGGTGGCCGGGTCCACCGGTCTGTCCGAGCGGGAGGCCGGCGACGGCGTACGCCGCCTGATCGCCGCGGGCCTCCTCGACGAACTGCCCGGCGAGGACGGCGGCGGCCCCCGGGGCTGGGTGTTCCGGTCACCGCTGATGGAGCACGCCATCCGGGAACGGCTCGGGCCCCTGGAACGCGCCCGGATATCCGCCGCCGCGGTGGAGGCTCTCTGGGCGGCGCGGGACGGTGCGGCCGCAGCGACGGCCCCGCGGCGCCCGGCCGTGCTCCTGGCGGAGGCGGACGCCGTGACGTACCTGCCCGACCGGCTCGCCGACGCGGGCGGACTGATCGACCGCGAGCGCGCGGCGGCGGAACTCACGGCCGCCGCCGAGGCGTTGCACCCCGACCCCGAGGACCGCGGCATGCTGCGGTGGTTCCGGGCGGCGCTGCGCCTGACCGAGGAACCGGCGGCCCGGGAACTGGCGTTGCTGCGGTGTGTGAAGGCCGGCTGGATCGTGGGCGACCACCCGGCGGCGGGCCGGGCGGCGGAGCCGATTCTGCGCGACCCCTCCGACGTCGTCAGCACCCCGGACCTCCACGAGCTCGCCACCCTCCAGGTCGTCGCGGTCACCTCCGTGAAGGACTGGCCGCAGCTGTCCCGGATGGGGGCGGCCGAGTGGTGGGACCGTCTGCCGCTGCCCCCGGAGGCCGCGTTGCCGGCGCGGGCGCTGGCGTTGTGCATGAGCGAGCGGTGGCAGGAGGGGCTGGACCTGCTCTCGCGGACGGAGCCGGTGTGGCGCCCGCACCCGCAGATCCGGCTGGTGCCCGAGCTGGCGCAGGCAGCCGGGCACCTGGTGCAGGGCCGGACCGACGTGCTCGCCCGCGCCCTGGAGACGCCGCCGGATCCCGGCCTCCCCCCGGAGGTGCTGTACTCGATAGCGGCCGGGTACGCCCTCCAGTTACTCGGCAACGCCGACCTGTGCGGCGCCATGGACCTGCTGAGGGACCGCGGGATGCCGCCCGAGGCGCTTCCCCCCGCCAGCCACTTCCTCCTGCTCCACCTCCAGGGCCGGTGGGACGACGCACTGGCGCTGGCGCGCGGCATGGTCGCGAAGGACCAGACGTTCATCGCGGCGCCCCAGCACCATCTGTTCGCCGCGGGGACGGCCGCCATCCTGCTGGCCAGGGGCAAGCCGGCCGGCGCCGCCCGTCTGATCGCCGGTGAGCGCGGGACCCACGAGGGCCATACGGAGATCTTCCTGGACGTCGCCGAGGCCGCGGTGCTGCGGACCCTGGGCCGTCCCGACGCGGCCGACCGTCTCCTGCGGCGCGGGCTGCGGGAGGCCGACGCGCGCGGCTATGTCTACGGAACCGACGAGCTGGCCGCCGCCCTCGCCACGCTCCGGGCGGAGGACGGCCGGGCCGATGCGGCGGCGGCCTGTCTGTGGCGCCTCCAGGAACTCGCCGGGCGCACCGGCAGCGGACGCACCCGGCTGCTGTACCTGCTGGCAGCGGCGCGGGTGCGGGAGCAGGGCTCCGGCGCCGCGCGCGAGATGCTGCACGAGGCGGTGGACCTGGCCCGCTCGCGGTGCCAGCCGTTCGAGACCGCGGGCACGCTGACGGCGGCGGCCGGGGAAGCGGGCCCCCCGGAGCTGCTGCACGAGGCGTACGAACTGTACGGGGAGACGGGCTCGTTGCTGAGCCGCTTCCACACCCGGGCCGCGATGCGCGAGGCCGGGCTGACCGTCCCCGGCCGCAGACAGGCCACCGCCGAGAACGAGCGGCTGCTGGCCACGCTGGTGACCGAGGGGCTCACGAACCGCCAGATCGCCACCGTGCTGCGGCTCAGCGAGGACGCCGTCGCCAATCGCCTGTCACGGCTGTTCGCACGCAGCGGCCTGCGGTCCCGTACCGAGGTCGTCTCGGCCATGCTCACCGGCCACCCCCTGACCGCCCCGGACCACTGAACGTGCGTCCGCCGCGGGGCGGGTGTGGCGGAGAACGCCTGCACCGGTCCACCCATCGGGTCCGCATGCCCGGCACTCGTGCCAGGTTTCCCTGTCCTTAAGCGATCGAGGCGTGCGGAATGCCGGTTTCCGAAAAGTGCGTGGCACGATCACCTACCTCATGGGCGATTTCCGATGGGGAGGCGCAATGCCTGAGCAGATACTCACCGGCACCGTGTGTGTGGCGGTCCACTCACCCGACGTCGTGGTCCACGCGGGACTTGTCAGCTCCCTCCAGCACGACCACCGCGTCCAGGAAGTCCCACCGGAGAGAATCCATGAGGCCGACGCCGTCGTCGCGGCCTTCGACACCGTCGACGCCACCGCACTGGACCAGCTGCGCGCCCTGTCCGACAGACCCGACACACGCTTCCTCCTCGTCGCCGGACGGCACTGGCGAGCAGACGTCTCCGCGGCGATCGACCGGGGAGTGCGCGCCGTGCTGTGGCGTGACGCGTTCACTCCCGCCGCCTTCGTCCGCACCCTGCTCACCGTCGCGGACGGCGGCGGCAGCTTCCCGCCCACCTTGCAGGGCGCGCTGATGGAACAGGTCCGGTGGACCCACCGGGAGGTCCTCGCGCCGCGCGGCCTCACCGCCTCAGGCGTCAGCCCCCGCGAACTCGATGTCCTCCGGCTGGTCTCGGAGGGCAGGGAACTGTCCGAGATCGCCACCAAGTTGTGCTATTCGGAGCGCACGGTGAAGTACATCCTCTACGGCCTGATGAAGCGCTTACAGCTGCGCAACCGCGCGCACGCCGTCTCCTACGCCATCCGCGCCGGCCTCATCTGATCAAGGGAACGCCCGGGGCGACACGGGCGTGTCGTTCCCCGTGGCGGCCCGTCGGCGCCTGCGGTGCCCCGGGGTGTGCGCCGGCCTGTTCAAAAGGGCAAAGGCCCGCCGGAAGGCTGGACTCCCGACCCGGCGCCCCGGCAATGTGCCGGAGCGTGACCTGCCAAACCGTCCGTCCGGTTCATGCCGGGTTCAAGGAAGTGCGGAGGGTTCTCTCCGCCGAACGATCTTGGCAGGTCCAGAGGGAAATGAGGTTGACGTGAACTTCCGCATACTGGGCTCTCTTCAGGCAGGCGTGGACGGCGCGGCCATGCCGCTCGGCGGAGTGATCAAACGCCGGCTGCTCGCCTACCTTCTGCTGAACGCCAACCGGGTCGTGGCCACACACAAGCTGCTCGACGTCCTGTGGCCGGACGAAACGCCCCGCACCGCGCGCAAGATGATCGGCAACGCCGTCCGGGGCCTGCGGCTCGATCTGGCCCACGGGGCCACGGATCCCCGTGCGGCCTTATTGACGCTTGCTCCCGGATACCAGCTGCGGGTCGAACCCGACACGGTGGATCTGTTCCTGTTCCGCCGGCATGTGGAACGAGGACGAGCCGAAGCCCGCGCCGGCGACCACGCCGCCGCGGCGAGCACGCTGCGGGGGGCGCTCGGCCTGTGGCGCGGTGCGGCACTCGCCGACCTGGCGGACGGCGACTTGAACTGGCCCGAGCTGGACGGTCTGGAGAGTGAGCGACTGGGGGCCCTGGAGGACTATTTCGAAGCCGGACTGGCGATCGGCCACCACCATGAGATTCTGGGCGAGTTGCAGACGGCGGTCGCCGAGGACCCGCTGCGTGAGCGGCTGAGCGGCCAGCTGATGGTGGCGTTCTACCGGTGCGGTCGGCAGACCGACGCGCTGTCGGTGTTCCGGCGCATCAGGAGCGAACTCGTGGAGCAGTTCGGACTTGAGCCGTCGCGGGAGCTGCGTCGCCTGGAACGCTCCATCCTCGACCACGCCCCCGAGCTGGATGTGCCGGCCGCACCGGTGGCGGAGCACCGGAAGGCGCCCGCGCGGACCAGGGTGCCGGCCCTCGTCGAACAGCAGGCGATGCGCCGGCCGGAGGCGCCCGACGCCCGTGATGCTCCGTCGGTGAGCCGCGTCCTGTCACGGGTGGGCAGGGACCGCGGACGCGATCATCGTGTGGTGTCCGACCGCGTGGAGGACGGCGACCGGCAGTGTACGAGCCACCCGTCGACACCCCGGCGCACACGGGTGAGCGTCGTCCTGGTGTGGGTGCGGCACGACCTGTCCGACGACCCTGATCTGGGCGGCGTGCAGAAGGCCATGGCGGACATCGAGGCGGTGATGCGGCAGCAGGCCACGCAGAACGGGGGGACCGTGGGGCCGGTCACGGCACCGGTGTTCTCCGCCGTGTTCGGAATCGACACCCCGCGCCGGGACGATGCCACGCGTGCCGTGCGGACGGCCTTCGCCCTCCGGGACCGGATCGAGGGCAGCCGGCTGCGTACCGACCCGTCCTGCCTTCGTCTGCATGTCGCCGTGGTCACCGGTGATGCCTGCCTGTCGTACCTGCCGGCGCACAGCGGCGTCCCGACGGTCACGGGGGACGCGGTCGACCGGGGTTTCCGGCTGCTGGCGATGGCGCCCCGGGGGCAGGTGCGGGTGTGTGAGGTCACGCGTCAGGCGACGGAATCACATATCTCGTACCACCTGGGCCCCGAGCCGCCGGAGGGCTGGGAAGCGGTCCGCATCCGGTCCGGCGCGGTTCACGGCGTACGGGAGGTGGGTTCACCGGAGCCGTCCGGGCCACCGGACGGACCGGGCCTGCCGCGGCTCACGGCTCGATCTCTCTGAACAGGTGCAGGAAGTGGTGGATGTCGTGCGTGACCCGGTCGACCAGGGTACGCATGCTGTGCGGGCCGTCGGCAAGGCCGAGGCCGCTGCGGTGCCGGGCCACCGCGGCAGGGGACAAGGGCAGCGCACCGGCCACCGCGTAGCGGATCGCACCGGAGGCGTCGCGGCAGGGCAGCACGTCCCCACGGGCGTACCGGCTGGCGCTGAACGGGATGTCGAGCGTGCCGTCGGCGAAGGCCGCGGTGACGGCACGGGCCGGGTCCGCGGCGCCGAGTACCGGGGCGACGAGGTCATCCACCTCGGCGAGCAGCCAGTCCAGTTCCTCCTCGACCCGTTCCGTGTCGACGGTGACGAAGTCCAGGAGCGGTGAATTGGCGACCGCCGCCAGGCGCATTCCGTCGATGTTCGCCTGGGCGTCCGGAACGCCCAGCGCCTCCTGGTAGGTCTTGGTCACCAGTTTCGCCGCTCCGCCCAGCCGGGCGGTGAGCGCCCCGTAGAAGATCAGTTGCTCGGCGTGGGCCCGTTGGCCCGGGAAGACGCCCATGAACTCGTGCAGCACCGGATAGACCTCGACATCCGCCGGCAGATAGCGCGCGGCCAGCACGGGAATCGCGCGCAGTGCGGCGACGTCCTGAGCGAGGTGCCCGCCCTGCGGATAGGACAACGACAGGCATCCCACCCCCTCGGCCGCGGCAAGGGCGGCCTCGATCACGCCGATGGCCAGGCTGATCGACGGCGGCGTCAGCACCCCGGTGAGGGTGCCGAACAACTCGCGGTCCAAGGTCAGCCCGGCGCGCCGGAGGTCACCGGTCATCGCGTCGACCTCGCGCCAGCAGGCCAGCGAGTGTGCGAGCGGTACGTCCTTGCAGTAGGGGAGGTTGTACGAGATGCCGCCGCCCTCGAACGACGTGGCGCCGGCGGCCACCGCGACGTCGAACAGCAGCCGTGGGTCCGGGGAGCCGTGCCGTATCTCCACCGGTGCGGACACCGACTCGACCAGCTCGCGCCCCCGCTGCCAGCCGTGCGCCACGAGCGGATAGCCGTTCAGCGCGCTCGGGTCGGTGCCGGCCAGCCGGGCCGCGTGGGCGAAGCGGTTGAGCCGGGTGTGGGAGTCAATGGTGAGGGTCAGGACATCCGGCCGTGCACCGGTGTCGAGAGCGCGCAGCAACTGCCGCATCTCGGCGTGCCCACCCACCCCGCAGCGGGGCTGGATGGCCACCACCGCGTTCTGCACGGACCGGGCCAGTACGTCACGGACGGTCGGCGTGCCGCGGGTGCGGGCGAAGTGCACCGTCTCGGCCACCGAGGGAAAGGCGGGCCCGGGGCCGGTGGGCGCGTCGGTGAAGCGGTGCATGTCCCGGTTCATATGGTCTGGAGCTGCCGGGACCGCGCGGCCTGCCGGGCCAGTTCACGCAGCAGCGGGGCGAGATCGCTGAGTTCGGACAGGAGGTGGTCGACCCCGAGGCGTCGCAGCCGGTCCAGCGCACCGGGATCCTTGCGGCTGCCCACGGACAGGTTGCCGCCGAGAATGACCGGGCAGGCCAGATCGCCCGCGGCGCGCGCGGCCGGGAGGTCACACAAGTCCTCGTAGGCATGGCCGTTGAGGCTGCCGACGACCACGGCGAGCACCCCGGGGTTCTCCCGCACGGCCAGGGCGAACTCCGCGACGGGTGTGCAGACCCCCAGATTGATCACGGTGTAGCCCTGGGCGCGCAACCCGTGTGCGATCAACTGGTTGGCTACCGCATGCGCGTCGCTCGCCGTCACGCCCAGCACGATCACGTCGTGCGCGGACTCCGGCGCGTCGGTGTGCGTGGGAACGCTCCGCATGAATCCTTCTTCCCCGTCGGCCGGCTCGGTGTGCGCTGTCCGTACCGGGCTCATGGACCGGTTTCCCCCGCCCTCGCCTCGGCCATTTCCCTGGTGGCCCGTACGTCCCTTTTGCCGTTGGCGTTGACTTTGATCTCGGGCACGACATGGACCCGCCTGGGCACCAGTTCCTTGGGCAGCAGGGAGGCGAGCTGTGCGCGGATCTCCCGCTCCGTGGGCGGCGTCTGTGCCGACCGGTCGTCGAAGACCACGAAAACCTCGACCGCGTCCAGGACACCACCGCGGATGACGTCGAAGGCGGCGTCGGCGATCAGCGGCAGCGAGAGCGCGTGGCGGCGCAACTCGGCCGGCTCGAACCGGTGGCCGCTCACCTTCAACTGGCTGTCTTTCCGCCCAAGGTGCAGCAGCACACCGTCGGGCAGCACCTCGACGATGTCGCCCGTGCGGTAGGCACGGCCGCCGAACGCGGGCTCATCGAAGAAGCGGTCCCCGCCACCGCCGAGGTAGCCGCGGGCGATACCGAATCCGCTGATGAGAAGCTCACCCTGGCCGCCCACCCCCACCGGTCCGCCGCGCTCGTCCACCACGTAGGCCGCGGTGTTCCAGGCGGGGCTGCCGATGGGCACGGTGGGCAGGTCGGGCATCTCCCGCACCGTGGAACGGAAGGCACAGCAGCCGATCGTGGTCTCGGTCGGCCCGTAGTGGTTGACCACTTCCACCCCGTCGAGCCGGTCGCCCATCTGCCGCAGCATGGCGGGCTCCAGCGGCTCACCACCGATCATCAGCCGCTGGGCGACGGACCGGTACTCCGGCCGCAGCATGCGCTCGAACAGGCGGAAGTGGCTGGGCGTGGCCTTGATGAAGTCATACGGCCGGGCCCGGGGGGCGAACAGGCTCGGGTAGTCCCAGGAGTCCTCGATCAGCACGATCGTGCGGCCCTGCGCCAAGGGTACCCACAGGGTGGTGAGAGCGAGGTCGAAGCTCATGCTGGCGAACACCGGGCAGGCGGCACCGCCCGCGTTCGGCAGGACGTGGGTCGCGGCCCAGCCGATGTAGTTGACCAGCGACCGGTGCTCCACCACCACGCCCTTGGGCAACCCCGTCGAGCCCGAGGTGAAGACCACGTAGGCCGGATCGTCGTGGCGCGGGCCGCCGGTGACGGGGGCCGGTCCGTCGGCCGGCAGATCCGGCAGGTCGGAGGTGTTCAGCGTGGGGAAGCCGGCGGCGCATTCGACGGAGCCGCCGCCGTCCCACAGCATGACGCGCGGCCGTACCTGGTCGAGGATGAGCCGCACACGCCCCAGGGGATTGGTGGGATCGATCGGCGCGTAGGTCGCGCGGACCGCCATGACCGCGATCATCGCCGCCACCGACTCCGCGGTGCGGTGGGCGATGATGCCGATGACCTCACCCGGCCGCACGTCCATGTCACGCAGCGCGGCGGCGATGGACATGCTGCGCCGCCACAGCTGACGGAACGTGGTCCGGGTGGTTCCGCAGTCGAGCGCGACCGCGTCCGGCGCGGTATCGGCCCACCGGCTGATCAGCTCCACCACGGAGGACGCCCGCAACTCCCGGCGTTCCCCGACGAGGGTGGCGTCCGGGAACGCGCCTGCTCGATGGCCGGTCACGTCAACACCTCTCTTCCTCTTGTCGAGCGGTACCCGATCCACGCGCCTCGCATAGGAGGAGACGAGACCCGGCAGCCGCGATCTAGCGCCAGCCCCGGCCGGAGACACCGCGGAAGTCCCATCCATCGAGCCTGCTCAGGTCCGGGAGCCCGGCCGCGAGCGGAGGGGCACCGGTTTCGCGGATGAGGAGGCTGGGCAGCGGACGGTCCTGCGTGGGCCGGCCGGTCGGCTCGATGAACTCGGCGCCCAGGCCGGCCAAAACGCTGACGCCTGCGTCTGCCAGATCCCGTGTCCACATGAGCACCCGGGTGCCGGGCAGGGACTCGTGGGCGACCTGGATGAGGTCGGCGCAGACCTCCGGGGTGCGTGCCTCACACTCGACGACGGTGGTCGGTGTGGGCCCCTGGTCGGTGTCCACGCCGGAGCGGTGCGCGACGAGATAGCCCTCGGCGCTCCCCGCCTCCGACCGCGCGACGAGGTAGTAGTACTTCGCCAGCGGATTCGAGGCCCGCCAGTCGAAGTAGGCGCTGTCGCGCGCGACACGGAGGCGACCGTCGGTGGGCACTTCGCGCACGACCCCGGCCATGGCGTCGAGGTCCGGGGTGCGGGCCGGCGAGATCAGCGAACCGGAGCGGACACCGCGGGTCACCGGCAACGCGTCCCAGGGGCCGTGGTGCCCGGCGCCGGCGGCCCGCGTCACCACGGACTGTCCCCAGACACCGACCTGCCGCCAGCCGCGGATCAGCATCGCCGGCACGGTGCCCTGGTCGCCGAAGTCGAGCAGCCACGGGACGCCGTCGCGGCGCAGCCGGGAGAGCACCTCGTCGACCATGTCGTGGAAGAGCGGGCTGTTGCGGTACTCGCTCGCGAGGATCGTGTCCGTCAGACAGGGCAGCGTGAACCGGCGCCCGTCCCTTTCCCAGCACGAGCCGAAGACCCCCACCATGCCGAGCAGTTCGGCGCCCTCGGCTGACGGTGAGCGGGCGATCACCGTGTAACGCTCGTCGAGATAGGGATTGGCGTGGTACTTCCACTTCAGGTAAGCGTGATTGCCGTCCGGCCCGCCGGCCCACAGCCCTTCCTGAAGGGTGCATATCTCGGCGTAATCGGCGGGCGTGCAGCCGGTGATGGTGAGTTCCGTGCCCATCAGACATCCGCTCGCTTCGCACGGACGAACCGGGTGATCGAATCCACGGTACGGAAGTTGTCCTGGTTCACATCGGCACCGGTGATGTGTATCCCGAACTGTGTCTCCAGCCGGACGAACAGCTCAAGGAACATGATGGAGTTGAGGGCGCCACTGTCCTTGAGGTCGTAGTCGGCCGGAAGGGATTCCCGCAACAGCAGGTCGCACAGCAGCGTGTGCACATAGTCGAGTACTTCACTATCGGTCAGCGCAAGGCCGTCTTTCATGTCTCACCTGTCCTGGGTAGATGTTCCACCGGCACGGGACGATGTGTGCGCCCGCCTCGCGGTATCGGCCGTTGCTGCGTCCGCCCTGGGGAAGGATCGCCACTGCGCGATGAACGTAACGCGGCCGGATCACCGCACGGGTAACTACGGCGCCACCCTTCCGGCAATTGGTCCGCCCCGTTGAACGGATACTTCCGAATGGCCCGCCAAGTGAGGCCGATGGCCCGGCAATTACCGCAGAGTGGGCGCGCCGCAGGGCCCGCGTGATTAGTGTCTGGCGGTCACCGCACCCCGGTGCCGAGAGGAGACCTTGTGGCATCACGTCCCACCATCGAGCGCACCACCGTCGGTGTCGCGCCCGCCCGCGCCGGGTACCCCGCCGCCGCGGTGGAGTCCTACGTGCTGGACACCGGCGGCGGACCCGCGGTGACGGTGTGGAGCTACGGCGCCACCCTGGTTGACGTCCGGGTACCGGACCGGGAGGGCCGATACGCCAATGTCTGCGTGCGCCTGACCGATCTCGACTCCTACCTGGACCGCGGCAGGAACCCGTACGTCGGGGCCACCCTCGGCCGCTACTGCCGCTGTGTGTCCGGCGCGGAGTTCACCCTCGACGGCGTACGCCACACGCTGGACCGCAACGAGGGCGAGCACCATGTGCACGGCGGCTCCGAGGGGCTCGACCGCCGCGTATGGTCGGCCGAGGCGTCGAGAGACGGCGACGCGTTGGAGGTGCGGCTGTCCGCGATCAGCCCGGACGGCGACCAGGGCTACCCGGGCGAACTGAGGGCGTGCGCCACCTACCGGATCGAGCCGGACGGCACGCTGCTCATCGAGTACACCGCGTGCACCACGGCGCCCACTGTCGTCGGGATGACCAATCACGCCTTCTGGAACCTCGCGGGTGAGGGCACCATCGACGGGCACCGGCTCCGGCTCGGGGCGACCGAGGCGGTGCGCTTCGACAAAGACCTCATCCCTCTCCCCGGTGCCCCCGAAGAGGTACGCGGCACCGCCCGCGACTTCACCGCCGAGCGGTCGCTGGACGGTGTCCGTATCGACAACTGCTTCCTCGCCCCGGGCGGGTCGGTGCTCGCGGAGCTGTCGCATCCGGGCAGCGGCCGGGTGATGCGCCTCAGTACGGACCAGCCGGCGGTCGGCGTGTACACCGGGGACTGGTTCGCTCAGCGACCGCGCAGCGGGATCTGCCTGGAGACCGGGGCCATGCCGGACGCACCGAACCGCCCGGACTACCCGTCCGCACGGCTCGACCCGGGCGAGGTCTACCGGCACCGCAGCATCTACCGGTTCGACTGCGACTGAGGCGACTCAGATCAGCGAGCGATAGAGGTGGACGCGCCGCGGCCCGTCGGCCCCACCGGATGACGTGGTGCAGCGGCGGAAGCCCAGGAGCGTCATGCACTCCACGGTGGACTCGATGTCGGGGTTCGCTTCGGCTCTCAGCATGTCCGCGCCGCGCTCACGCGCGAGCGCCATGGCCCGGCGCAGACACAGCGGCCCGGCGAGCGAGGCGGCGGCGACGAGGTCGGGCCGAACGGCAAGCCTGCTCAGGTACGCGGGGTTCGCGGCCGCCGGGAAGACTCCCGGCGGCTCCGCGAAGGCCGGTGTCCGGGTGAGGGTGAACATGGCGGCCGCTGCCCCTCCGACGCGCAACAGGTGCACCAGGCCGTCCCGCACCCGGGATTCGGTGGTGGCGGGATTGCGCTGCGGCACGGGCGAATGGAACCGCTCCCCCTGATAGCGGTCGCTCGCGCACAGCAGATCGTGCACCTCCCCGGCGTCCGCGGCGACTTCCCAGGTCATTGTGGTCATCCCGAAACCGCCTTTATCGCGGTGGTCATGAATTCAGTGCCCGGCACAGGTGTCTCCTTCAGGTCCGGCGGAATTGTCATGATGGCCATCGGGAGCGTAGATCAGCCCCCTTCCGCCGCACGTCATTCCGCACCATGCCCGGACCACCGGCCGGGCCGCATCAGGCACTACGGGGAAACTTCCCGGCAATCCGCCGGTCCGGTGGTGTTCCGTCGCTGATGAGGCGCTCGTGCCGAGGCGCACCGCGCCAACGGCGGCCGCATCCCGTGTTCCTCGCGAGTGGTTCGCCCATTACCGGAAGCGGTATTTGCTCACGGAGCCCGCTGCTACCTTTTCGCAGAGGGTGGAGGTATCCAACCGCGAAGGTGCGAGAAATTGCGGTTGCCCGTGGCGGAGTGGCTGCACGCTTTTCCTGACGACTCGGTCCCCGCAGAGGCCAGCCCCCGTTCCGCTTTCCGAGGGAGACAGTCGCATGTGTGGTATCGCCGGATGGGTTGCCTTCGAGCGGGACCTGAACCGGGAACGGCCAACGCTGGAGGCGATGACCGAGACCATGTCCTGCCGTGGTCCGGACGCGGCCGGCACCTGGACCGAGCCACGCGGTCGTGCCGCGCTCGGCCACCGGCGGCTGGCGGTCATCGACCTCGCCGGCAGTACTCAGCCGATGACGCTGGAGCGCCCCGTCAGCCCGCTGGCCATGGTCTACAGCGGCGAGGTCTACAACTACCGTGAGCTGCGCGAGGAGTTGCGACGCCGAGGGCATGTCTTCCGCTCCACCGGAGACACCGAGGTGGTGCTGCGCGGCTACCTGGAGTGGGGTGAGGCGGTCGCCGAACGGCTCAACGGGATGTACGCCTTCGCCGTCTGGGACCCCCGCTCGGCGAAACTGGTCATGATCCGTGACCGGCTGGGCATCAAGCCGCTGTACTACCGGCCCACGGCGGATGGCGTGCTCTTCGGCTCCGAGCCCAAGGCGATACTGGCGAACCCGCTGGCCACCAGGACCGTCGATCTGGACGGACTGCGGGAGCTCTTCGGCTTCATCAAGACGCCAGGGCACGCGATATGGGCGGGCATGCGCGAGGTCAGGCCCGGCACGGTGACCACGGTCGATGTCACGGGCGTGCGGGAGCACGTCTATTGGACGCTGACCTCGAAAGAACACACCGATGACCGGGACGCGACCATTTCCCATGTGCGCGAACTGCTGGAAGACATCGTCTCCCGGCAGCTGGTCGCCGATGTCCCGCTGTGCCTGCTGCTCTCCGGCGGACTGGACTCCAGCGCGGTGACCGCTCTCTCCGCGCAACAACTGTCCCTCCAGGGCCAGAAGGCACACAGCTTCGCCGTCGACTTCGCCGGACAGACCGAGAACTTCATACCGGACTCGGCACGCCCCACCCCGGACGCGCCCTATGTGCGGGATGTGGTCGCACACGTGGGCACGGTGCACTCGGACATCGTGCTGGATACGGACTCGCTCGCCGACCCGGCCATCCGCCGGGCGGTGATCACCGCCCGGGACGTCCCCGCCGGCACCGGTGACACCGACGTCTCGCTCTACCGGCTGTTCCACGCGGTCGCGAGGCACTCGGCGGTAGCACTGTCCGGCGAGAGCGCCGACGAGGTGTTCGGCGGGTACCACTGGCACCAGTCTCTGGCGGCGCAGCGGGCCGGTACCTTTCCGTGGATGTCGCCGGCGAACGGGGTGCCCTCGGGCAGCCAGGGCCGGGACGGCGGCGTACTGCGGCCGGAGCTGCTCCGGGCACTGGACCTGTCCGCCTACACGGCGGACCGCTACGCCGAAGCGGTGGCCGAGGTGGAGCAGCTGCCCGGAGACGACGCCGAGGCCCGCACCCGCCGGGTGACCTCGCACCTCGGCATCACCCGGTTCATGCGCATGCTGCTGGACCGCAAGGACCGGATGAGCATGGCCGTCGGGCTGGAGGTCCGTGTGCCGTTCTGCGATCACCGGCTGGTGGAGTACGTGCACAACACACCGTGGACGGTGAAGAGCTTCGACGGTCGCGAGAAGAGCCTGTTGCGGGCGGCCGTCCGGGACCTGCTGCCCCCGTCGGTGGCCGACCGGGTCAAGAGCGCGTACCCGTCCATCCAGGACCCGCGCTATCTGACCGCCTTGCGGCATCAGGCGAACGAACTGCTCGCCGACCCGGACCACCCGGTGTTCGGGCTGATCAGCAGGCCATGGCTGGAGAGGGCCGTGACCGGGGAAACGGGCCCGGCGGTGCGGAGCGGACTGGAGCGCAGCCTGAACCTCGCGACCTGGCTGGACGTCCACCGCCCTCGACTGCTGCTGTCCTGAATCGGTCAACGGCGCCACCCAAGAAGGGCATTCCATTGATGTTGCCGAGACTGAGCCCTACCCGCAGGCTCGTCACCGCCAGCTTGCTGATGACCGCGGGCAGTGGCGCGTTCGCGACCTGCTCAGCGATCTACTTCACCCGGGTGGGCGGCCTCACTCTCACCGAGATGGGCCTGGGGCTGACGATCGCGTGCGCGATCGGCATGGTGGTCGGCGTACCCCTGGGGCACCTGGCCGACCGCCGGGGGCCGCAGCGCGTCGCCGTCCTGCTCGTGGCGCTCAACGGCGTTGCGGCGGCGGGCTACTTGCTGGTGCGCGGATTCCCGGTCTTCGTTCTGGTGGCGTGCCTGTTCACCGCGTCACAGCGCGGGTCCCGTGCCGCGCAGCAAGCGCTCATCGCGCGGCTGGTGGGCGGCGACGAGGTGGTGCGGACGCAGGCGATGGTCCGGTCGGTGAACAACGCCGGCATCGGAGTCGGCGCCGCGGGAGCGAGCATCGCCTTGCAGAGCGGTACCACCACGGCATTCTCGACGGTCATCATCGTGAATGCGCTGGGCTTCTTCGCCTCCGCGGCCATGCTCGCGACCCTGCCCCCGGTCCCGCCGGCGCCCGACTCGCCGCCGGACGAGCCCACATGGGCGGTGTTCCGCGACGGTCCGTTCGCGGTCTTCACCGCACTCGGCGCCGTGCTCGCCCTGCACACGGTGCTGCTGGAGATCGTGCTGCCCCTGTGGATCACCAGGCACACCCATGCCTCGACGGCGATGGTGACCGTACTGTTCGTGCTGAACACGGTCAGCGTCGTGCTGTTCCAAGTGCGCATCGGCACCCGGGTGACCACGATGCCCGGAGCCGTGCGGGCGTACCGGTGGTCAGGGATGGCGCTCGGCGCCGCCTGTGGCCTGTTCGCCGTTTCGGCGGGTGGCTCGCCGGTCGTGTCGACCGTGTTGCTGCTGATGGCCGGCGCCCTGCACGTATGCGGTGAACTGCTGGTGTCGGCGGCCTCGTGGCACATCACCTTCAGCCTCGCCCCGGCAGGGAAGCAAGGCCAGTACCAGGGCTTCGCGATGACCGGTTACGCGACCGCCATGACGTTCGCGCCCATCTTGCTGACCTTCCTCCTGATCGAGTGGGGCCCGCCGGGCTGGCTCGTGCTGGGGGGAGCGTTCCTGCTGGCAGTTCTGCCCACGGGAGCAGTCGTGGCCTGGGCCGAACGGACCCGCCGCACACCGCCCCTTCCGCGCCCGGCCCGCGCACAGGTCCCTGCAACGGGCCTGACGCACGACCGGGATTAGGCCTGTCGTCCGCATTCCGCATTCCGCAGATTCAAGGCGAACCACGAGGGATGGCTATTCGATGACATCTGCTGACCGCATACGCGCTCATAGCTATCGGGGAGTCGACCCCAGCTTCCCTCTCTCGGCGTGGCGTACCCCGTTCGACGCCCTGCACTGGTTCGCACGGCGTCAGGGCAACGCCCCACTGATCACCGCCGTGGCACACGACGGCACGGAGACCACACTGGACTACCGCACCGCCGAGGTCGCGAGCCGCGCGCTCGCGGGATGGCTGTGTGCCGAGTGGGGTACCGCCCGCCCGGCCGTGCTCGCCCTCGCGCCAACGAACGACGTGCCCTCGGTCCTGGCGGTACTGGGCGTACTGCGCGCCGGGTTCGGCCTGCTCATGCTCGGGCCGTCCGATCCGCCGGAACGCCGCGCCGAGCAGGTCAAGGCCGCCGGCGCGCTGGCTGTGCTCCAAGCACCCGGCACCGACGCGCGGTACGCGGACGCCACCACCCTGCCGCACTGGGAAGACCTGGCGGAGCCGGTGCTGCCGCTGCCACCTGTCGACCCGACCGCTGACGCGCTGTACTTCGCGACGTCCGGCTCCACCGCGGCGTCCAAGATTGTCGCTCAGTCACACGTCAACGCGGTGGCCAATGCCGAGGCAGTGCGACGCCACCACGGTCTGGCCGCCGGGGACCGGGTGCTGGGATGCCTGCCCATCCACCACGTCAACGGAGCCCACTTCACCGTCCTGGGCACCATGATGGCCGGGGCGCACACGATTCTCGCCGAGTCGTTCTCGCCGATGAACTATCCGAAGACGCTGCGGCACTACCGTCCGCGCATCGCGAGCGTGGTTCCGGGCGTACTCGAAGCGCTCGCGGAAACGTGGCGCGGCCCTGAGGTACCGGCGGACTTCGACTACTTCGTCTCGGCAGCGGCCCCGCTGACCGCACGCACCGCCCGCACGGTCGCCGACAGGCTCGGTGCCCGGGTGCTCCAGGGCTACGGTCTGTCCGAGACCACGAACTTCTCCACCACGATGCCGACCGACCTGTCCGAGGAGACCTACCGGCGGCTCGTGCTGGATCCGGACATCCCCTCGGTCGGTGTGGCGGTCTACGGCAACGAAGTGGCGGTACTCGATGAGGAGTGCCGTCCGGTACGCCCTGGACAGACCGGTGAGGTGTGCATGCGGGGCTTCAACGTGATGTCCGGCTACGCCGGCAACGCCGAGGCCACCGCGGCGGCCTTCCGCGACGGGTGGTTCCACTCCCAGGACCTGGGTTACCGGGTGGAGGAGGACGGGCGCGACTACGTCGTCCTCACGGGCAGACTGAAGAACATCGCCAAGGTGTCCGGGGAAACCGTCTCGCTGGAAGAGATGGACCGGGTCCTTCGCGCCGTTCCGGAAGTCCGGGACGCGGCCTGCGTCACGGTCCCGGACAGGTTCACCGGAGAGAGCATCATCGCGGCCGTGGTACTCGCTACCGCCACGGACACAGCGGGTGCCCGGGCCGCCTTGCGGGCGAGGTTCCCCCAGGCAGTACTTCCGTCGCGTGTGGTGCCGGTACCGGAGATACCGCGCACCGCCACCGGAAAGGTGCTGCGCCCCCGGCTGGCTGCGGCACTGTCCGAGTCACACGACGCACGTTCGAGCTGACCTCGGCAGTTCTGGTTCACCGCGGAGAGGGGCGGGGCCCGCTGCTTGGCGGTTCACAGATACATCCCCGCGTCCGCGCCCGAGTCCTGGGGCGGGACCGAGGCGGGGCGGGTGCCGCGGCGCAGGGCGTAGAGCTCGGCGAGGGTGGCGCCCTCGCGGCCGATGCCCTGGTCCGTGCCGAGCCAGTGGGCGGCTTCGGGGCGGCTCAGCGGGCCGACCTCGATACGGGCCAGACAGCGGCCGGGGCGGACCACGGCCGGGTGCATGCGTTCCAGGTCCTCGTTGGTGGTCACCCCGACCAGGACGTTCCGGCCCTGGCCCAGCAGACCGTCCGTCAGGTTGAGCAGCCGCGACAGGGCCTGGCCCGCGGCGTGCTTGGCCTCGCCGCGGATCAGCTCGTCGCAGTCCTCCAGGAGCAGCAGCCGCCAGCGGCCCTTGCCGGTGCTGTCGTCCTCGCCGATCGCGATGTCCATCAGATAGCCGACGTCGTTGAACAGCCGCTCCGGGTCCAGCACGCAGTCCACCTGGCACCAGTCCCGCCAGGAGCGGGCCAGGGTGCGCAGCGCGGAGGTCTTGCCCGTTCCGGGCGGGCCGTGCAGCAACAGCAGCCGGCCGGAGATCTCCTCGGGCGCCACCTTCATCAGCCGGTCCATGGCGTCGGCCACCGGCGCCGTGTAGTTGGGGCGGATCTCCTCCCAGGTGCCCGCCGAGATCTGCCGGGAGGTACGGTGCGGCCCGCGGCGCGGGGAGAAGTACCAGAAGCCCATCGGGACGTTCTCCGGCTGCGGCTCCGGTTCGTCCTCCGCCCCGTCCGCGGCCTGGCCCAGCACCTCCTCGGCGAGCTCGTCGGTGACGGCGGTGACCGTCACATCGGCGCCGCGGTTCCAGCGGGAGACCAGCAGGGTGAAACCGTCGCCCTCGGCGAGGAGGGCGCTGCGGTCCTCGTCCTTCGCCGAGCGCAGGACCCGGGCGCCCGGGGGCAGCAGGGTCAGGCCCGAGCGGACCCGGTCCACGGACCGGCTGCGGGCGTACGGTTGCTCTCCTCTGGCGAACCGGCCCAGGAAGAGCGCGTCGACGACATCGGCGGGCGAATCGCTGTCGTCCATGGTCAGCCGGAGCGGAAGGGACTCCTCGGCGGCGGACGGCTGGACGTGATCGGCACACATGCGGCCATGATCCGTCACGGCGGGCCGCCACGTACACGGATTATCCCGGCGTTTCCCCGGAGCCGGGCGCGGCGGCGACGGGCCGGGGCCGGGAGGCGGCCGGACCCGGGGCCGGTGGCGACGGGCCGCCCACAGACGGCGCAATGACGGTCCGTCGGGCGGGCCGTCCGGAGACTGGGAGGACGTGCCGCGAGGTGAGGTGACCGCGGGAAGGAGTCGCGTCCGTGGAGCCGCCGAGCGGAACCCCGCTGACGGTGGTCATGGTCTGTCTGACCGTGGCCACCGGGATGCTCGACGCCGTCAGCTTTCTGGCGCTCGGTCAGGTCTTCACCGCCACCCAGACCGGCAATCTGCTCTTCCTCGGCTTCGGTATCGCCGGGCAGGGCGGGCTCCCGGTGGTGGCGACGGCGATTTCGCTCGGGGCCTTCGTGCTGGGCGCGGTCCTCGGGGCGCGGATGGAGTCCATGCTGGCCGAACGGGCCTCCCAGTGGTTCCCGGTGGCGCTGGCCGTGGAGGCGGCGCTGCTGATCGCGGCCGCGGCGGCGGCCTGGGAGTCGGGGGCGGTCCCGGGGCTGCCGCAGGGCCGGCGTGATGTCGTCATCGGTCTGATGGCGGTGGCGATGGGCATGCGCAATGTCACCGCCATGCGGGCCGCGCCGCCCGATCTCACCACGACCGTGGAGACCCGGGCGATGACGGCGCTGGTCAGCGCGTCGCCGCTGGGGCGGGACGCGCGGCTGGGGTACGGCGGGCACAGCGCGGGCCGCCGGCTGCTCTCGGTCGTCTCGATGTTCGCCGGCGGCCTCCTCGGGGCCGGGCTGCTCGGTCTGGGAACCCGTCCGACACTGGTGCTCCTGCTGGTGGCCGTCTTCGTTGCGGCCACCGCCTTTCTCGTGCCCGGCCTCGCCCGCCGTCGCCGCAACAGCGAGGAGTGACGCGCGGGGTGCCGCCGAGGGGCCGTCAAGAGGCGCCACGGGCGGGCAGGCCGGGCCGGGTGCACACCTCGGGGCGTCTCCCGGGGCTCATCGGCACGCCGTGCCGAGACGATGACATGGCGGTGAACCTCCGCCCACATCCGCAGATTTGCCGTGAACCGCGAACAACTTTTGGCATGGACACTTCCGGCTACCCGCGAGTCTTGCTACGACAGATAGGGCAGAGCTCCTGCTAAGGGAGGTTCCATGAAACTGTCCCGATTCGCGGCCTTGACGTCCGCCTTCTTCGTCACCACGGCGCTCGCGCTCACCGGCGCGAGCGCCGCCGCGTCCGCCCAACTCCCCACCGCCACGGGCTATGTCGCCCTCGGCGACTCCTACTCCTCCGGTGTCGGAGCCGGCAGCTACGACAGTGCCAGCGGCTCCTGCAAGCGCAGCACCAAGGCCTACCCGGCCCTCTGGGCCGCCGCGCACTCCCCCTCTTCCTTCCGGTTCACCGCCTGTTCGGGCGCCCGAACGGGTGATGTTCTCAGCGGACAACTCGCACCGCTCAGCAGCTCCACCGGCCTGGTGAGCATCTCCATCGGCGGCAACGACGCCGGATTCGCCGACACCATGACGACCTGTGCGCTCCAGGGCGAGAGCGCCTGCCTGGCCCGCATCGCCCAGGCCAGGACCTACATCGACACCACCCTGCCCGGCCGGCTCGACCAGGTGTACGACGCCATCTCCCAGAAGGCCCCCGCCGCGCATGTGGTGGTCCTGGGCTACCCGCGCTTCTACAAGCTCCAGGGAACCTGTATCGCCGGTCTCTCCGAGAAGTCCCGCGCCGCGATCAACGCCGCCGCCGACCACATCAACGGCGTCACCGCCAAGCGGGCCGCCGACCACGGCTTCACCTTCGCCGATGTCAACGCCACCTTTTCCGGTCATGAGCTGTGCTCCGGCAGCGCTTGGCTGCACAGCGTGACCTTCCCGGTCCTGGAGTCCTACCACCCCACCGCCACCGGCCAGTCCGGCGGCTATCTGCCGGTGTTCGCCTCCGCTGCGTGACGACCCGTACGCCGGGCGCCGGGGAGAGGCCGTGATCCCGGTCTCTCCTTGTGCGTTCCGGCGGTCCGTCAGGCCCCCCGTACCGCCCGCGCCGAAGTCCGACGGTTGCTCAACTCGCCCTGATCCAAGCCTTGTACGTGACATTCCGTATGGTGTTCGTCAACGTCAGAGCGAGGCAGGTGAATCCGGTGACCGGTCTGCACGCGTGTCCTCCAAGAGAGATAGGGTTACCCTGCCCGGGCCGGGGTGCCCTCATAGGGTGGGGAGAGTCATGGAACAGATAACAGTGCGTAGCAGGGCGAGAGTCCCTGCCATCAAATGCGGGAGCGGCGCCACCAGTGCGCGTCTCGACCGCCATCTCGCGGTGCTGGGTGGCCCTGCCATCCCGCAGCGCGAGGTGGAGGGCGCGACGTCGCTGATGCAGGAGCTCACCGCGCGCGATCACTCGCGTACGAGGAACGGCCGCGGCGCGAGGGTGTCGCTGTTCGCACCGCTGCGCAGGCTGCGGCGCTCGCTGTTCGGCGGGCACGGCTGACCCGTTTCTGAAGCGGCATCTCGGGCGATCACACCGTCCCGGCGCGGCACTGCGGTCCGATCGCTCATCAGGCCGGCGGCGCCACCAGTACGTCGGTGTGTTCGCCGGGGTGGGACCCCTCGCCCCGGAGGTGCCGTGAGCCGCTCACTTCTTCGCCCGGCCCCGTCCCCGCCCGGCCGGTTGCAGCACTCCCCACCACCCGTCGCTCCTACCGCGGCGGGTGGTTTGCTGTGCGCGGCCCGACGGGCCTCGACCCGTGTCCGGCGCTCACAGCAGCGCGAACTGCCCCTCCGGGCCCTCCTCGTGGTGATCGAGCACGGAGGCCGGGCGGTGTGCGGAGACCGGCGCCGGGAGGATTCCGGCCGCCCGTAGTTCCCCCGCCGTCAGCTGTGCCGCCTCCGCCGTTCGCCGCCTCAACTCAGCGCACTCCGGAGCGAGTTCGGCCAGCAGGGCCAGTACGGTGATCAGCTCCAGCAGCTCCGAGGTCCACTCCTGGGGCCAGCCGTCGGGACGCAGCGCGGCCAGCGAGCCGGGCTCGGGCCCTTCCGTGCCCGTGCCGGTGCGCTCGGCGTACCACGCCTCCAGAACCCGGACGCCGCCCGCGTGGAAGTCCCAGGCGCCCGACGGCACCGGCGAGATCCGGCCGCTGCCGAGGAGCAGCGCCTCCTCCTCCGGGTCGTAGCCGAGGGCCTCGGGCAGTCCGCGGGCGGGCAGCGCGGACCGCACGTACGGGCGCCGGCCGCCCGGCATCCGTGGCCGCTCGCCGGCCTGCCCGCCGTCGTCCCCGTGCACATGGGCGCCCCGGGTGCCGAGCCACAGCAGCCGGGCGCCGAGTGCGACGCCGCGGTCCCAGAGCTCCGGGTCGGTGGTGAGCGGGACCGTGCAGCCGTCGGGGGAGTGGTGGGCGCTCGCGGC
>Ga0207426_1000764_pt1 | contig 35763 bp, 35 predicted proteins | sample AraplaMF_Cvi_mMS_FD_184265 | JGI IMG/M metagenome (GOLD analysis project Ga0207426, IMG submission 184265) | Arabidopsis root microbial communities from the University of North Carolina, USA - plate scrape MF_Cvi_mMS (SPAdes) (version 2) | ecosystem: Host-associated > Plants > Roots > Endosphere... | reverse complement strand
CAACGTAGTGGAGGACGGCAAGGCCGTTGCGGGCGGCGCGAGCCTGGCAGGACCAGAAGCCGAGGCAGGACGCAATGGCCGCAATAGGATCGGCAAGTGTTGATGCAGGCAGACGTGGCAGATCTGCGAGGTGTCAGGCCGTCGCTCACGCCGCAGATGGACCGCGGCAATGAGGCCCACCTGGCCGGCCGCGCCAGTAACCCGGCGATATCGACAACGTCGCCACGCAACGCCGAGACGATCCTGAAGTGGATGCCGCTCACCGCTTCAGCTCGAAGGCCAAGTTTGGCAGGTCCGATCAGGCGCTGATGCCTATAGCGGACGGAGTGCAGCGTCCCATCAAGGTTGGACTGCCAGTCATTGGCCCTGTGCCCAGGCCTCCGGACGGGTTAGCTCATGCGTCTGGCCCGCCTTGGCCGTATCGGCCAGAAAAGTGCACTGAGCGGCCTTGAAGGTCAGCCAGTGTGGATTGCAAGCAAATCGGCATAAACTGTCGGATTGCTCGCCAGCACCGGATGGCCCTGCAGCAAGGCTTCGCCCTCAGCCGGGAAGGCTAGACGGGTTCCACCGGCTTCCTTGACGAGGCAGTAGCCGGCCATGCAGTCCCAGGCACGCATGTGGGGCTCGTAGTAGCCAACAAGCCGCCCCGCGGCCACATAGGCCAGCATCAAGGCGCCCGAGCCATTGCGGATGAAGTTGCCACCCTTGGCAAGCAAAGCAGACACAATTGCGCCTACCCGCTCCGGGGTTACATAGGTATTGCAGCCAATGCCGGTCATTGCATTCTGCAAAGTCCGTGACGGATCGAGGCTGAGTTTCTTGCCGTTCAGGCTCGCGCCCATGCCCGCCGCCGCTGCGTAGAGTTCATCATCGCACGGGACGTGGATCACGCCGATCACGGGCATACCGCGGTGCAGAACGGCAATCGATACACACCATGTCGGCATGCCATTGACGAATGGCGCTGTTCCGTCAATCGGATCGACAACCCATGTCAATCCCGACCCCCCTTCCTGATAACCGTATTCCTCGCCGAGAAATCCGTCTGCCCCAAAAGCTTCCGCCACGCGCTCTCGTATGAATGTCTCGACGTTGCGGTCGGCAATTGACACGACGTCCTGCAGATCCCGCTTCGTTTCGATCACGAGTCTGTCGCGCCCGTTGAAATAGTCGAGCGCCATAGCGCCCGCCTCCCGCGCAACGGCTTTGGCAAAGACAAAGCGTGTATCAAGTTCCGTCTGTTGCGACATAATGCTGGTACTCCTTGCAATAGTTCAGGTCGTTGAGTGGTTTAAGAGGTCGGCGTCGAAGTGGATGGGCGAAGCGGCCGATCAGGGGGGTGATTAGAATCGCTGCTCAGATGTATCGGCAACGGACATCAAGAACCTGCGCAAGAAAAGGCGCAGCCGAATCTCAGGCCTTCATCTTCAAGCTGTCGCGAATGTTCAACTCGCGTTGCTGCTCAGGAAGATCAAGCCGATTCACATCAATGGCGCTCATACCCGCCCGTCGAGCTGCTTCGAGACCTTGTTCGCTATCTTCGAACACGACACACCGGGCTGGTTCTATTCCCAATAGAGCGGCCGCCTGCAGAAACAGGTCTGGGGCCGGCTTTGGATTTGCCACGTCATCGATCGTGACCAACTCGTCGAAATATTCCCGCAGGCCCGTTCCATGCAGGGTCGCAGTGACAATTTCCCGCGAACCGCCGGAGGCAACAGCCATGGGACGCACGCCGGCCAACCGGCGAACCGTCGCAGCAACCACATGCACTTCACGCACTCTGTGTAGATTCTGAAGAAAGTGCGATCGCATGGTGGCGATGACGGATTCGCGATCGAGCACAACGTCGAATTCTCGCTCAAAGGCCTCCATAAGGACCCCTTCAGACATTCCCGCCCGCATCAAATACCAGGCCTGATTCATCGGTTTGCCGGAATGGGCAAAGCCGGCTGCCCATGCGTCCGCATAGACAGGGGGCGTGTGAACAAGTGTGCCGTCGCAATCAAAAATCACGGCCTCGAAATCATTTTCCAGCGATAGAATATCAATCATACCTAATCCTTCCGGCGGGCGAACATCGGTTTAACGCAAGGGCTCCATACAGGCTCGTTCTGTTAGGCGGTCATCGAACGCAGGCTGGCCCAGGATTTTGCCTCAGAGTCTCTCACGTGCTGATAAGGGCGATGCCGCGACTTCGGAAGCCGAGCGTAGCGTCGGACGCGACCGGTAAAATGCGGTCGACGGCGTGGTCGACGATGAAGAGCGTGCCGACGTCGGTTTCGACCTCATACTCGACATGATCTCCGAGATAGGCCGAATGCAGGATGCGGCCGGCAAGCCCGTGCCCCCGCCCCTCGGAAAGCGCGATGGCGCCGGGACGAACGGCAAGGCTCGCCGCACCCGGCGTCGCTCTACCCGCCGGCACACGATGTCGGAAACCACCAATGCGGATGTCAGCATCGGCGCCATCGATACCAACCACCTCGCAGGGGATCACATTCGCCTCTCCCATGAAATCCGCGATGAAGGCGGAAGCCGGCGCTTCATAGAGGTCGCGCGGGGCGCCGGACTGGGCGACTTCGCCATCTTTCATGATGATGATGCGGTCGGACACGGCAAGCGCCTCATCCTGATCGTGCGTGACATAGACGGCGGTGAAGCCGAGGCGCTGCTGGAGTTCGCGGATATCCGTGCGTACCTTGCGGCGCAGGCGCGCATCGAGGTTGGAAAGCGGCTCGTCGAGCAGCAGCACCTGCGGTTCCAGCACCAGCGCGCGGGCGACGGCGACGCGCTGTTGCTGGCCGCCGGAGAGTTCGGCGGGCAGGCGATGGCCCATGCCGGCAAGGCCGACCAGTGCCAGCCCCTCCTCCGCCTTCTCGCGCGCTTCCTTGCGGCTGAAGCCCGAGGATTCCAGGCCATAGGCGACGTTGTCGCGCGCATTCATGTGCGGAAAGAGCGCATAGGACTGGAAGACCATCGAGACATCGCGCTCATTGGCCGGCAGCATGGTGACGTCCTTGCCGCCGATCAGTATTTTTCCGGCCGAAGGATGTTCGAGGCCGGCAAGCATGCGCAGCGTCGTCGTCTTGCCACAGCCGGAGGGGCCAAGCAGGGTGACGAGCGTACCGCGCTCGATGGTGAGCGAGAGGTCGGGAATGGCAGTGAAGGCTCCAAATGTTTTGCGCACGTTCTGGAAGACAACGGAACCGGCTTTGGGATTAATCATGCGATTTTCTCCTGGCGAGAGGAAGCGGATGTGGCAAGGCCGGCGACGCGGTTTTCACGGCGCAGGCGCCGTTCGCCCACGATGAGCTGGAAGCAGGCGATGACGGTGATCATCACGACGATCAGCATGGTGGAATAGGCGATGGCCACGCCATATTCCCCGTTCTCGACGAGGCCGACGATGTAGGAGGTCGCCATATTGTACTCGGCGCTGACGAGGAAGATGACGGCGCTGATGGAGGTGATTGCGCGCACGAAGGAATAGACGAGCGCGGCGGTGATGGCCGGGCGTAAAAGCGGCAGGATGACCTTGCGGATCGTGCGGAAGCTGTTGGCCCGCAGCGTCAGGGAGGCTTCATCCAGGCTGTTGTCGAGCTGGCTCATCGCCGCGATGCCTCCGCGCACGCCGACCGGCATGTTGCGGAAGACGAAGCAGGCGATCAAGATCAGTGCCGAGCCGGTCATTTCCAAGGGCGGCAGATTGAAGGCCATGATGTAGCTGACGCCGATGACTGTGCCGGGAATAGCAAAGCTCATCATGAGGGCGAATTCGAAGGCATTCTTCCCGACGAATTTTTGACGCACGATAATATAAGCCGTCAGTAGGCCGACGGCGGCAGTCAGCGGAGCAGAGACCAACGCGATCTCGATCGTCGTCCAGAACGAGTTCCAAGCGACGCCCGTCCAGGCGATCCCATTTTCGAAGCTGATCGAGAAGGCCTTGGCGTAGTGGTCGAGCGTCAGCGAGTTGTCGAGACCCCAGGTTTTCACGAAGCCGCCGACCAGGATCATGCCGTAGATGACGAGCGTGAAGAGGATCCACGGGATGACGACGGCGTGAACGCCGATCGACAGCCCTCGCGGCAGAGCGATGTGCGATCCGCTATCGCCCTTGCCGGTGACGGTGGCGTAGTTTTTGCCCGACAGCCAGACGCGTTGGGCGAGGAAGGCGGAGAGCGTGAATAGCAACAGCACCGTGGCGAGTACGGCGGCGCGCGACGGATCGTTCTGCGACCCGACCACGGCGAAGAAGATCTCGGTCGAAAGCACGCCATGGCTGCCGCCGAGCACCAGCGGATTGCCGAAGTCGGCCATGCTTTCGATGAAGCCGATGAGGAAGGCGTTGGCCAGACCGGGCTTCATCAGCGGCAGCGACACCCGCCGGAACGTGCGCCAACGGTCGGCGCGCAGCGTCGTGGACGCCTCCTCCATCGACGGGCTGACGCCCTCGACGACTCCGATCAGCACGAGGAACGAGATCGGCGTGAAAGACAGCACCTGCGCTATCCAGATGCCGGTGAGACCGTAGAGCCAACGGCCGGGCTCGATGCCGAAGAGTCCCGACAGCCCCTGCGTGACGACACCGGCGCGGCCGAAGAGCAGCGTGAGCGCCAGACCGATGACGAAGGGTGGAGTGATGATCGGCAGGATCGTCAGCAGCCGCAGGCCCTTCTTGAAGGGAAACCGCGTGCGGGTGGCGACAAGCGCGAAGGCGAGGCCAAGCAGGGTCGAGCCGAGGCCGGTCATGATGGCGAGCCAGAGCGTACGCCAGGCGACGCCGCAGCGACCGGCGCCGATCACACAGTTGAGGCTCCAGATGCTCGGATCCTGCACGTTCCGGATGAAGTTATCCGCATTGAACGAGCCGTCGAAATCCTGCACCGATCCGATGAACATGCTGCCAATCGGGTAGAAGACGAAGACCGCGACGAGGAAGACGAGCAGCGCGATCGCGCTGACGACAAAGGCATCGCCCTTCATGACACCGCGTTCGGCAAGGCCGAAGGCGAAGAGCAGCACGAAGGTGATCGCAGAGAGCACCGCACCCGCCCCCATCGAAGCCTGACCGTTCGAGAGCGGGCCGAAGAGCATTTCGCTCACCGTCCAGGTCCAACCGGAAAAGCCGACGGCGAGGCCCTGGAGCGACAGGAAGAGGACGCCGATCGCGCCGGTCCAGGCGAGCACGGCGCCGCGGCGCATTGGGTCTGCCGTGCCGCGGGCCACGATAGCCAGGAGAAGGAGCACGAGCGCAGCGGCAAGCCACAGCCGGCCGTGCGCGAAAATCTGCACGACGCCGGGGGCGGCTTCCGGAGAAAGGGGGAAACCGGCCAGCCAACCGAGTCCGAAGAAGCCGTTCTCGATCCGATACCAGGGCAATAGGGTCAATGCGACCACGCCCAGGATCAGGACCACGTCCAGCCTGCGATTGCCATGTCTCATGGCTGACCTCGCTGTCTTGAGTGTGAGGAGGCGGCGCCCGGGGAGACGGGCGCCGCCGGTCTGGACATCAGTTGGCGGCGGCGCCTATTTCCCGATCCCAGCGTTCCAGCAGTGCCTTGCGCTTCGTCGGCTCGCCATAGGTCTTGAAGTCGTAGTCGATCAGCTTGATGTCCTCGAAGCGCGGCGCCTCCTTCGGGATTGCGGCGCTCTTGTTGGACGGCAGCTGGAAGGACTTGGCATCCTTCATGCGCGACTGAACTTCCGCCGTCAGCGCCCAGTCGTACCAGATCCTCGCATTGTCGAGATTGCGGGCGCCCTTGATGATCGACATGGAGCCGATCTCGTAGCCGGTACCTTCGCAAGGCGTAATCGACTTGACCGGGAAGCCTTCGGCCGTCTGCGCCACAGCATCGTGGACGAAGACGATGCCGAGCGCCGTCTCACCGCGTGCTGCGGCCTTGACGGGTGCCGATCCGGACTTGGTATATTGCGATATGTTGCCGTTCAGCTTCTTCAGGTAGTCGAAAGCCTGGTCCTCGCCCATGATCTGCACGAGAGAGGCGAGCGCCGTATAAGCGGTACCAGAAGAATTCGGGTTCGCAATTTGGATTTCGCCCTTCAGTTCCGGTGCCAAAAGGTCGGCCCAGCAGACTGGCTCCTTGTAGCCTTTGGACTTGAAGATTTCCGTGTTGTAGCCCCAGCCCAGCGCGCCGGCATAAACGCCGACGGTCTTGTAACCGGAGCTTTCGGCCTGCTTCTTCGCCCAGTCGTTGAGTTCATCGAGCTTCGGCGACTTGTATTCGAGGGTCAGATTTTCCGAAGCCGCCTGAAGATGCGGATCGCCCGTGCCGGCCCACCATATGTCTGTCTTCGGATTGCGAGCCTCGGCGCGCACCTTGGCATAGGTCTCGCCGGACGAAAGGCGAACCATGTTCACCTTGATGTCGCTATGCGCCTTCTCGAAATCGCCCTTCATCTGCTCGCAGATGACAACGTCTGCCGAGCAGATGAGGTTGAGTTCGCCAGCCGCCTGCGCCGGTAGCGCCCCGAGCGCCGTGCCGGCGAAAAGCACGAGGGAAAGGGTCTTCATTTTCATGGGGCATCCTCCTTGTTGCCTGGGTTAGATTTTCGCACGAACAAAACACAGCAGAGCCATCGGCCTGCCGCAGCGGCCTGTGCATGTTTTGGATTTTGCTTTGTCTAAAGGCCTTGATCAGTTCGTCGCGGCGATTTCCGCATCGAACCTGCGAAGCAGCCGACTTCGTTCATCCGGCGAGCCGAACGTGGCGAAGTCATAGTCCACCATCTTGATCATCGAGATATCCGGGGCTGCAAGCGGCAGGCTGGATTTCGCGTTGGATGGCACTTGGTTCTGGCCGGCCGCCGCGCCCGTACCCTGCCCTTCCGGGCTCAGCGCGAAATCGACGAAGCGCTTTGCTTCCTCGATATTCCTTGCGCCTTTGACGATGCTCACGGCGCCGATCTCGTAGCCGGTGCCCTCGCAAGGTGCGACGATGACGAGCGGAAAGCCCACTTGCTTCTGCGTGACGGCGTCATGCATGAAGGAAATGCCGATGAGCGTTTCTCCGCGCGCCGCCGCCTTGACGGGTGCCGCCCCCGAGGGGGTGTAACGCTCGATATTGCGGTTGAGCGCAGCGAGATAACGGAAAGCCTCGTCCTCGCCGAAGAGCTGCACCAACGTTGCAAGCGTCGTGAAGGCGGTGCCGGAGGAATTCGGATTGCCGCTTTGGATGCGACCGCGATAGGCGATATCCGTTAGATCCTTCCAGCAGGTCGGCGCGGGCAGCTTAAGCTCGCGCAGCAGGTCGCCATTGTAGGCAAAGCCGAGCGCCCCTGCATAAATGCCGGCTGATCGGCCGCCGGACATGGCGAAAAAGTTCTGTGCCCAGGGCAGCATGTCGCGTTCATGGGCCGGCTGGTAGGGTTCGAGAAGATTTTCAGAACCGGCCTGCAGATGAGTATCGCCCGTGCCGCCCCACCAGACATCGACGGTAGGTGCTGTTTTCTCCGCGCGGATCTGATTGAGAATATCGCCGGTGCTCTTGCGTGTCACCGAAATTTCGAGCCCGGTCTTCGCCTCATAGGCCGTCTTCATCGCGGCACACCACGTCTCGTCCACCCCGCACAGAACGGTGAGCGACGGTGCTGCGATGCCGGTGCTGGCGCTCGCCAGCCACAAAGCTGCTACCGCGCTGAAAGCGGTGATGCCTCTCACAACTTCCTCCCATTGGACCTTGCGTCCCAATCTCCGTAATCAGGATGTCACATCTGCTTCCCCGCGCAATCGAAGAATGGTTACGGTTCTTACAGCCGGAGCCGGTATCACCCTCGAAAAAATGACAAAGGTTACAAATGTGACAAACCGCATAACACGAGCTCGCTTTGAAGATCGTGACATCTCTGCCTATAATAGGCACGGGAGGACGTGCATGTGTTGAATGAGAGGATAACCATCCTGATCGTCGAGGACGATCCGGACATGGCGGAGCTTATCTCCGACCTCATAGAGGCGGAAGGTTGGACAGCTCTAACCGCGCCATCCGCGGAAGAGGCCGCGATCGTCCTTTCGCGCGAAACCGTGCATCTCGTGCTCGTCGACCATAACCTGCCCGGCACATCCGGACGCACCTTCGCGCAGCGCCTGCGCGCGCAGGCCAATATCGGCATTGTCATGGTGACCGCTGCAGGCAGCGCCGTGGACCGGGTGCTGGGTCTCGAAACCGCGGCAGACGACTATGTCGTCAAACCCTTCGAGCCCATCGAATTGACGGCCCGTATCAAAGCCGTGCTGCGCCGGACGATTCCCTCGCTGAAGCCGGAGCGCGAAAGCGAGCGGGAGCATGAACCCACATCCCTGAAGCTCGGCGAATGGTCGGTGGATCTCAAGAGCCGCCGCGCCATCTGCCGTACCGACCCCGCCAAGTCGCTCACGAGCGCCGAATTCGCGCTGCTCGAAATCCTCGCCGAAACGCCAAACACACCCGTTAGCCGCGCGCATATCCTCGATCGATTGGGCGCGGAAAGCGAGCGCTATATCGACCGCAATGTCGACGTGCTCGTGCTGCGTCTGCGTCGCAAGATCGAGCGCAATCCAGACCTGCCGCGCCATATCAAGACGCGCCGCGGCAAGGGCTATATTCTCGACACAGACGATAGCGAGACCGCACCGTGATCAGCCGTCCGTTCCTCTCCTCCATCGCCTTTCGGCTGCCCTTCGCCATCGCCTTCATCTGCGTGCTCGTCTTCAGCCTTGCGACCATTGCCGTCTACGGCCTGCAGCGGGCGCGCCAAGAAATGGCCGCCTATGGCTTGCAGGCGTTTTCGGCTCTCGCCAAGGCCTCGCTGGTCTCGCGGCAGGTTTCAGACCTCGTCTCCAGCGCACCCTTCCTCATGAATTCGACCTCACCCTACCGGGTCTCTAGCGAAAGCCGCTCGGTCGTCCTGCAGGTCGATGCGCTTTTGCGCGCGATGCAACCTGAAAACGACCGGGCTGCCGTACGGGGTTTTGCCAGCAGCCGCATCGTAGAGCTGCTGGAAACCATCCGCACGCAGACGACGACGCTTGCGGGCGACGCGGAATCGGCCCAGCAGCACAAGGCGGAGGCCGCGGCAGCACTCGGCGAGATCGCGACCGGCAGCGGCATTGGGGATGCAGGTTTCCGCAGTCGGCTGAACGCCATCGTCCAATCCGCCTCCAATTCGGATAGCCTCTTCCAGCTCGGCGAATTGCGCCGGCGCTACGTCTCGGAGACCGCCCCGCGACTCGAACGCGCCGCGCCGGACACCCGGGTTGCCGCCGCCGAGCTTGCGCCTTACGAACGGATCTTCGAGGCACAGACGCGTTATCTGCTCGAAATGTTCGCCATCCGCGCCGCAGTCTCGCGCCTGCACAGCGTCTCACGCGATCTGTCGCATGCGACGGAAACCCAAAGCGAGGCCGTTGCCCGCAACCTCAGTGACGACCTCGTCTCGACCTCCGATGCATTGAGCCGCATCCTCGTCATCGTCGCTGTTGCCTCGCTGTTGGTCCTGGCAATGGCCGTGGTCTCGATCCGATCGGTCATGCGTGTCTCACGCGGCATCGTCTCCCTTTCGAACGGCATGAACGCACTGGCAGAAGGGCGCAAGGATGTTGATACGCCTCGCTATGACGGCACGGAAACCGAGCTGGTGCGCCTGCTCGAAGCTTTCCGCGCATTCCGGGAGAGCGTCGAGCGCGTGACGCGGCTTCGGCGTACGGCGGAGGCCGCCGCACGCACCATCCGCTCCACCTTCCGCAGTATGAACGAAGGCATCGCGCTATTCGATCCGCGCGGCCGGCCGATCACCATGAACCGGCGTGTCATCGAGCTGGTGGGCTGGTCTGGTTCGGCCAGGAAATTGCCGCTTCGCAGCTTCGTGACGCCGCTGCCGGAGATTGATCGGGCCCTTCTGCCGGCTGAGGATGATGCGGGGCTGCTCACCGACCGCTGTGTGCTGCGCCATCGCTCCGATGTCGGACAGGTAACCGAAGTGTCGGTATCGCGGCAACCGGACGGCGGCGTCGTGCTGCTGGCGCGCGATATCACCGACATGGACCGGCAGGAGGCGGAGGCGGCAAAAATCCAACGGCTCGACGGCATCATGCGTATGACCCATCAGGTGAGCCACGAAGTCGGCAACATGATCGGCATCATCACCGGCAGCCTCGGCCTGCTGGAGCGCGAAACCGGCTTCAATGAGCGGCAAAAGCGACACCTCGCCCGCATCCGTAAGGCTGCCGACCGCGGCAGGTCGCTGGCCGGGAGTATGCTTTCCATCGGCAGCCAGCAGCCGATCCATCCCGGCGCGGTGGAGATCGGCGCGGTGCTGCGCGGCATGGCCGACGTATTGGAAATCGCCATCGGCGAAAAATGCCGGCTCGCCTTCGAAATAGCCGGCGACCTGCCCACCGTCCTCATCGACACGGCGCTCTTCGAACAATCGATCCTCAATCTCTGCCTCAACGCCGCCGCGGCTATGCCGGCAGGTGGAACAATTCTCATACGTTGTTCCCGCAGTGAGGCCGGCGTCAGCGTCAGTGTGACAGACGACGGCATCGGCATGACACCCGAGGCCGTCGACAAAGCCTTCGAACCCTACTTTACCACGCGCGACGCGGAAGGCGGCGTCGGTCTTGGCCTAGCAGTGGTTTATGGATTCGTACGCCAAAGCGGTGGCGACGCTCGCATTGCCTCGGTGCCGGGCAAGGGAACCGTCGTTGAACTTTTGTTTCCGGCATGAATTGTCACTTTCGCCTTTCATCGCACCAGTTCGCATGTGCCGAACGCACAAGAACGCACGCAGCCGCAAAAAAGGCATTGAATCAAGAGCATCTGCCGACTCGCAATACGAGTGAGATATCAGCGTTAAGTCATTGAAACTAGATTCGTTTCGACTTGGAACAAAGCGTCACTGATTCGGTTGAGTCGGGTTGGTTGCGTCAGGAGTCCGCGAAGATGGTTACCCCGCGAGCGAATTGGAAAGGCTATATCAAGTTTGGAGAGGTCGCGTTCCCTGTTGCCTTTTACACAGCGGCATCGTCCTGCGAACGGATAGCCTTTACATGATGCGTCCACGTCGCCCCTCCCTGCCGTTGCTCGACGAGTCACGCTTAACGCTGCTGTCTCGTCCGATCCGCAAGCGCGACCCCGACCAGCCGAGTCTACCCTTCGATCCAATGCCGTCACGCGTCGAGCCATGTCTCGCGCTGCTCAAGCCGACCGTGCCTATCGGATCGGATTGGCTCTATGAGGTGAAGTGGGACGGTTATCGATTGGCAATCCACATCGAGCCAAAGCGCGTGCGGGTCATCACTCGCGGCGGCCATGACTGGACCCACCGCTTCCCCACCATCGCTGCTGCGGCAAAAGACCTTGGGGTAACAACTGCCATCCTCGATGGTGAGGCGGTCGTTCTTGACGAGCGGGGCCGATCTGATTTTGCCGCCCTGCAGCGTTCGCTCGGCGGGCGGGGGGGCAAACGGGTATCGACCGAGTCCAGCCTTTTCGCGTTCGACCTGGTCTATCTCGATGGGCATGATCTGACCCGCACCGAGCTTGCAGTGCGCCGGCACCTGCTTGAAGACCTTGTGCCGGAAGACGGCGACGGCGCGATCCGTCTTTCCGAGGAGATAGAACTGCCCGCCGAAGACCTGCTCGAGCACGCCTGCCATCATCAACTGGAAGGGATCATCGCCAAGCATCGTGACCGACCTTACCGAAGCGGCCGGACCGGTGACTGGCTGAAGATCAAGTGTGTCCAGAGCGAAAGCTTCATGATCGTTGGCTACGAGCAGTCGGCAGTCGCGCGGGGCGGCATCGGCAGCTTGCTGTTGGCCGGTAGGAAGGGATTCGATTGGGCTTTTGTGGGATCAGTCGGGACTGGATTCACTGCGAAGGATGCCGAGCACCTGAAAAAGACGCTCGATCCGTTGAAGACGAACCGGCCGGTCGTTCCGCTGAGGGGCAAGCGCTTCGTCTTCGTGCAGCCGACGCTGATCGCTGAGATCGAGTTTCGGGGCTGGACTGGGGACGGCAACCTCCGTCATGCATCGTACAAGGGGCTTCGGGAGATCCAGGACAACGCGGCAGTGTATGATTTGACGGAATGATCCGACGCCTGGCCAGCTGGTCGTCCTCTGCAGATCTTGGCCGGCCCCGAATTCGCAAAGCAATGCCGGCTACCACCTCGAGCCAGATCCGCGATGAACTACTTCTCAATCAAGCCGCCACCCGGGCCTTTGCGAGGCGCTTCATCGCCTGCTCCAGCGGCCGCTGGCCGTCGCAATAGTCCTCCCAAGCCGACGATTTCGACAGAAGCGCCGGAACAGTGCGGATGGTAAAGCGCTTGGGGTCGAGGCCGGATTTGACCTGCGTCCAGCTCAACGGCATCGAGACAGTGGCGCCCGGTCGAGCCCGCGGCGACAACGGCGCCACCGCGGTTGCCATTCGGTCGTTGCGAAGATAGTCGAGGAAGATGCGGCCGTTCCTCAGGCTCTTCGTCATCTTGATCAGATAGAGTTGCGGATTGTCGCGCGCCATCTGTTGGCAGACGTCATGCGCGAAGCCCTTCGCTTGCGCCCAAGAAAGCGGCTCGCTCTTGTCGACGGCAAGCGGGGTGACGACGTGCAGGCCCTTGCCGCCGGTTGTCTTGCAGAAGCTTATCAGGCCCAGTTCGTCGAGACGGTCGCGCATTTCGCGGGCTGCGGAAACGACCTCGGAGAAGGGCACACCCGGACCTGGATCGAGGTCGAAGACCAGTCGTCCCGGCACCTCAGGCTTATGCGGCTCGCAATTCCAGGGATGCAGTTCGACGGCGCCGATCTGCGCGACGGCAGCCAGACCCTCGACCCGGTCGATCTGCAGATAGGGCTTTTTGTCGCCGAAGACTTTGACCAGTTCGAGCAGGTTGGAGGTGCCGGGCATAGCATGGCGCTGGAAGAACTGCTCGCCGCCGACCCCGTCGGGTGTCCGGATGATGGAACATGGACGTCCCTTGATGTGCTCGATCAGCCAGGAACCGACCGCTTCGTAGTAACGGGCCAGCTCCTCCTTGGTGACGGGTTTGCCGTCATTGGCATCCGGCCACAGCGGCTTGTCAGGGTTGGAGATCAGCACGTCCATGACCTCCGCCTTGGCGCCCTTTCGCCTGACCGGCCTGGCCTTCGTCTCCGCCGCCGGCTGCGGCACGTCCGTCTGCGCGGGTTTCGCCGGCCGTTCGGCCTTGACCTCCTTGGCCGGCTTGTCTGTGCGCAGCCCCTTGAACGCCGCCTGCCGGACAATACCGTCGGCCGTCCAGCCTGCGAATTCAATTTCCGCCACGAGCTCCGGCTTCAGCCACTTGACCTCGGCCTCCTTTTTCGGCGCGCCGATGCCGGTGAAAGGCGATTTCACCGTCTCGAGCGCCTCCAGCTTCGGAAGCAGCGTTTCCACCTTCTTCGCACCATATCCGGTGCCGACGCGGCCGACATAAACGAAGTGGTCGCCCCGGTAGACGCCGACCAGCAGAGATCGGAATTTCCCGTTGGTCTTGGCATAGGCGCCGATCACGACTTCGTGGCCAGCGCGGCATTTCGACTTTGCCCAGCTTTCGGTGCGGCCGGATTGATAGGGTGCATCCGCCTGTTTCGAGACGATGCCTTCCAGTGACAGTTTGCAGGCAGACCGAAGGACCGCATCACCGCCCGTTTCGAAATGCTCGACGAAACGGATGCGCGGATCGCTGCCGGCGTCGGACAGAAGGCTTTGAAGCCGCTCCTTACGCTCGACGAGTGGCAAGGATCGCAAATCTTCGCCACCCTCATAGAGAAGATCGAATGCGAAATAGACGAGCTCGCCGGTCCTGCCTTCCGAGAGAGCCGCCTGCAGGGCTGCAAAATCCGGCGCGCCGCTTTCATCGAGTGCGCAGATCTCGCCATCGATGATGGCGTCCGGCAGGGCCGACGCTGCCTGGGCAATCTCGGGATACTTGCCGGTCCAGTCGAGTCCTTTCCTGGTCTTCAGCGTCGTCTCGCCATCCAGCACCCGCATCTGGATCCTGTAGCCGTCGAACTTAATCTCGTGAATCCAGCCGGTGCCGGGGGGCGGACGCTCCACGGTTTGGCAAAGCTGCGGCGCAATGAAATCAGGCAGATCGACCGTTGTGACCGTCTTCGATTTTCGCCCGGCCCTGTCATCCTCTTTTCGCTCTTCGGCCGCCAGTCCCTGATTGCTGTCCCAGACGGCATCGGCCTGAACGTCGCCGCCCTCGACCATGAAAGGCTTGGGTTTTCGTCCCCTTCCCGTGGCAATCATCTCCATCGTACGTCCGGAGGCAACTGATGTCTGGTTTTCCTCAAGTATGGCCGCGCCGTTCTCGTCGACGGAGAACTCGTCGTGGTGTTTGATCAGCAGCCAGTTTGTCCGCTTGCCGCGGTCGCGATCGTTGCGCATGCGCACCAGCACGAAGCTGCCGTGCAGCCGTTTGCCCTCCAGCGTAAACTTGAAATCGCCTTTCGCCAGGGCCTGCTCCGGGCTCATCTTGCCTTCCGGTTCCCAATAGCCCCGATCCCAGAGCATGACCGTGCCGCCGCCATACTGGCCTTTCGGAATGGTGCCTTCGAAATCACCATAGTCGAGCGGGTGGTCTTCGACCTCGACGGCCAGCCGCTTGTCATGCGGATCGAGGGACGGCCCCTTCGTGACGGCCCACGACTTGAAGACGCCATCGAGCTCGAGCCTGAGGTCGTAATGCAGGCGGGTAGCATCATGTTTCTGGATGACGAAGCGACGGCGATTGCTGCGCGCGAGGCGCTTTTCACCGCTCGGTTCGGCGGTTTTCTGAAAATCGCGCTTCGACCGATAGGTCGATAGTTTGTCCGTGGCCATGGTCGTTCCCAAAAAGCGGTCCGACAATGAAATGTCAGCAGGTGGCTGGAAGTTCCGTGGCGTTGCCTCAACGCACCTTAGGGCGAGGGCTAGTTCAGCGGCCTGGCCATCCTGGATGCTTCATAGACGCCAATGGGAAGCCGGCCAGCCCACGGGTGACCGTTATCCACCCGATGACGACCTCGACAAGCTGAGGCATTCTCATTTCCAGGATTTCTGCTATCGTTCACTTGTCATGGGAGTTGGCGTCATGGTTGCAGCAAGTTTGGTTCCGGATGCGTTTTACTGGGCGAAGTCCTCGAAGCACTTCGACGGACGAATAACGATCGTTCAGGTCTCCACGGTTTTCGGGGAGGATCCTGCTTACTGGACGCTGGCGCTCGTGGGAACCGATCAGCACGCCATGCCCGCGGACTTCGAGATCATCGCTTCGGCAGAGCTCGCAGACGGATACCCCCTCCGTCATGCCGCCGAGTGAACCACCAATCCGACAAGTTTTCCCTTCGGAGGATCACCGGAACAGGATGATTGGCTTCGCCGCGCTCGGCCTTGCGGAAACTCGGTGCATTAAATTCGCTCGGCGCGTGGGATGCAAACCTGGTAAGTCGCCAGCCGTCGAAGCGTGTAAGCGAGCTCGTCGGCATCATATGGTTTGGAGAAGAACACCCCACGCTCGGGCAGGCCCTCCCTGCCGATCGTCACCCTCCCCGACACGACGACGATCTCGATCAGGGGCCATCTTTCGCGGACCAAGGCGGCCAGCGCCAAGCCATCCATCGTACCCGGCACCTCGACCTCGGTCAGGACGATGGCGATATCGCTCCTGCGTTCCAGGATGAGGACCGCATCATCCGCGTTCGTCGCCTCGAGCGCTTCCAGTCCGACCGCTTCGACAACGTCCACCGCCATCATCATCAGCAGGGGCTCGTCTTCGACGACGAGCACTGCATGCCTTCCGTGAGGATGCGTCATGCCGTATTACCGTGAATCATAACCGCGAACCTCCGCATTTCAATTTGGTTCCCGGACGTCCATTTGATAGTTGGCAGGTTTATGCGCCCGTTTTGCCGGGGGACTTGAATTGAACATAACCCGAAGCTATCTACGGATCATCGGCGTTGCTGGTGAGTGCTCCACGCGAGTGTTCGCGACTGCCGAAGTCGCTTATCTGCTTTTGACCACGGATGTACTGGCACTGGTGTGAAGAGCGATGTTGGAAAGGTCGGTGCGATTTCGCCCCGGCCTTTTTTATTGCCCGCTGCTCGGGGTAGAGAGCTTGGCCCCGCGTTTGACGGCGCTCGCGCACCGAGAATTCGGAAAAAACCGGTGCGTTCACCATCTCCGTAACGTCCGGTTGGCACGCCGCGACCTCGGCGAATAAATCGGCAGCGGTTCGGCCGGGCCGAGACTCTTTGGGCCGGTAAAAAATGTCTCGCCTTAATCTCCTGTGCAAAGGAAAGCACAACTTTAGGAGTTAAAAGTCCCATCGCCTATGTGAGGCTTTTGAATTGCTCATTGGAGGTCGCTCGCTCCACGCCTCATTGTCCGCTCGTTTTGCCGCGGCACCGGGAGGGATAGTATTATTTCGGGGTCTCGTCGCCGTATATTTAAAAAAATCAATTGCATACTTCCCTGCGGCGGCGAGGAACAAAAATCTTCTCTGGCGGTTTTGAGAGCATGGATCTGCCTGATCCGCAAACGGAGGAAACACCATATGAAGAAGATCATGTTGGCAGCGGCAATTTTTGGCGCCTCTGTCGTCGCAACTTTCGCCCAAACACCGCCGGCTCCATCTCCGGATGGAAATACACCAGCAGTTGCAACCCCGGATACCAAAAATCCGACTGCGCCCGTTGAGGGTGCCAACAGCTTTACCGAAGCTCAGGCGAAGGATCGCATTGCGGAAGCCGGCTACACCGACGTCAAGGATCTCAAGCTCGACGACAAGGGGATCTGGATGGCCTCTGGCATGAAGGATGGCAAAGCCGTCTCCATAGCCCTCGATTATCAAGGCAACATCGTCGCCAAGTAACCCAAGGAGAAGCATGATGAGAACTGTAACCGGACTTTTCGATGACTACTCTGACGCTCGCTCCGCCGTCACCAAATTGGAAGCGGCAGGCGTTCCCTCAACCGACATCAGTATCGTCTCCAACAAGGCCGGCCGCATCGATCGCGACTCCGACGTTGGAGAGGATGCCGCGACCGGTGCCGGCATTGGCGCTGCCCTCGGAGGCGCTGGCGGCCTGCTCACCGGACTGGGCCTGATGGCCATTCCCGGTGTCGGACCGGTGGTTGCCGCAGGCTGGCTTGCCGCGACTGCGGCCGGGGCTGTTGCCGGCGCCGTCGCTGGTGGTGCCGCTGGTGGCCTAATCGGCGCCCTCACCGACTCCGGCGTCTCGGAAGATGATGCCCACCTTTATGCCGAAGGCGTCCGCCGTGGTGGCAGCTTGGTTACGGCCCGGGTCGACGACGCCCGCGCTTCCGAGGCGCAGGCCATTCTCCAGGGTTCGAACTGGGTCGACCCGGTTGAACGTCGGCGTGCCTATAACGAGCAGGGATGGACCCGGTTTGACGATACGCTCGATCCATATGCCCCTGAACAGATTGCGCAAGAGCGCGACCGGTACCGGCGGACCGCCATCTAACCGGCTTCGAGTTCAACCCTCCTCGCGCTGCGCAAGGAGGGTTGAAGTGCAGCTGGCGTCTCCCCTATCGAGCACCATCTTGCGATAGCGGCAAAAGCCACACGTCGCTTGATGAGATGGCGTTTCCGCCGCGGGGATCGATGGCCGCGGTGGTATGCCATGGCTGGCAATGAAATCGCGAAGAGCTGCTTCCGCGTGCTTCGCCTTGGAGCAGCAACGCCGATAACGTGCGATCTCCTGAATTTTGAATCATAGCACGTTGCTCTGACCTCAGAGCTGCCGCGGCGAGCTTGTTTTGAAGAGACGGCGTTTCCACTGCCCGTGACGGACATTGGCTTGTGTTTGCCATGGGCTTGTGTTTTTCCGTCGACAACGACGGAGCGGCGCCTGGCCGATAATCGCGATAGAGGAATGGATCACAATGCTCTCCGCCGAACAAAAGAGTGAATTTCATCGAGCCTTCGAACGTCGCCGGCCTTATGCCGATGGTGAAGCGGACGCGTATCTTGAATCTGACAGCGTCACTGCATTTTCTCCTCTAGAAGACAGTGACCTTTCGTTTCGGTTGGCGCTGACCAGCAATGAGACACTCGACCTTGCGACCAACCCGATCTGCGCGGGACGGCTGGCCGCAGCCTTGCTCGACCTGATAGCGAAGAGGGGGACTTTGTCGTCGACCTGACGATCTGGGACGCTGGAAGCGGGGAGCAGCTTGTGATGCTCAAGCCCTGACGAGCCCACGGTTAGGATACCGCGGCGATCTTCGCCGTCAGCGGGTGCATGTAACCCACTTTCGCGTTTGCGCTAACGAAGACGAAGACGAAGACGAAGACGAATTTGGCCGGTCAGCCTGGGTGATCAACTGGCTTGGATAGCCCGAAACCTGCGCACTCTAGCATGCGATCCGCAGGTTTTGTCCGAGCACCATCGTCTGAGGCCGCCACGAGATTGATCCAGAAAGAGCCAGCCGCAATTTGGACCTTGACACGCACGTACAGGACGGCGTGCGTGTCGCGACGTCAGCAGTTCGGCGGCTGACTGGGCGATACGAGTACTGATTGCATCCAAATCTTTGGCATCCGCCGGACGCCACTGGATCCTGCCTCCAACGCAGCTCAGTGATTGCTGCAGTTGCGCACGCCGGGCCATGCCGGCAACGAGGTCGAGATCGTCCCGGCTGATCGGGCTTGCATCATATTCGGACAGAAACAGGCGGCTAAGAGCCTCCCGCAACTCCTTAGCTTCTCCGAGTTCCTTTTTCGCGTCGGACGGCGACCCGCCGGCCTTAGCTAGTAAGGTATCGCGTTCTTTGTCGTCGATCAGATCGAGACGACGGGCCCAGGCCACGAGGTCATCGTAGCTATTCAGGAAATCCGGGCCCCAACGTTCACCGCGACTATCGACCGTGTTGACGAAGTCGAGCGCTGGATGACCGCCGAGAAGGCTGATGTCATGGATCGTCTTTAGCGTGTTCATAATTTGAATATCGTTTCCGGGAACGATTTGGGCAAGGGCGAGTTGTAACGGTCTAAATGATTTTTACACGTTACACGGATCGGAGCCCCGATGCCCAGCGGTGCCAACAAAAATCATCTGCGCTTTCTGATGTTATGCATAATCTGGGGAAGCACCTGGATCGGAACCAAGGCCGGCATCCAAGCCGTGCCGCCGCTCGTGTTCGCCGGCACGCGGTTCACCGCTGCCGGCATGTTGCTTCTTCTCTACGCTTGGGCGAATGGCAACATAGCGGGGCTGAAGGTGAGAGATGGCATTCGCTTTACCGCCGCCAGTATGCTGATGATTACGCTCTGCTACGGCCCATTGTTCTGGGGCATGCAGTATATCAATTCCGGGACTGCCGCCGTTCTGGAAATGTCGCTCACTCCGATCGCGCTCCTGGTATTTGCTCTCCTGCTAGGCGAAGAGACATTGGATGGCCGGCGGATCTTCGCGATCGCTCTGGGGGTCTGTGGACTGGTCGTCCTGTTCTGGCCGGCTTCCGCCTATGTAAGTCTGCCTGAAGCCTTCCCAGGCGCGAGCCTATGGGGGGGATTGGCGGTTGCATCAGCGGCCTTCACCTATGGTTACGGCTCGGTGTTGGCCCGTCCACTTCTCCGATCCTATCCGGCCTTGTTCGTTTCAGGTGTGACGACCTCGTTCGGAGGCTTCGTGCTGCTGATGGTAGCCCTGGCTTTCGAACCGGGGGCAGTTTCCGCCCTCTCCGGCGACTGGGGCATGATTGCCTGGCTTGGCTGGTTCTTCCTTGTGATCTTTGGCTCGCTAATCGGCTACACGACCTTCATGCGCTTGCTGCGGGATATCGGCGCATCCCGCGCCGGTAGCTATGCCTTCGTTTCGCCGGTCATCGCTGTCGCCCTCGGCGCTGCTGTCTTCGCGGAGCGGATAACAGTGATGGATGTGATCGGCATCATCGTAATGCTGAGTGGCGCCTGTCTCGCCATGTCAGGAGCGCCGGCGACCGAACATGCCGCTCTCGAAAGCTGAATCAGATCGAACTGAGTTCCAGTTGTATCAAATGTTGGAGACCAGAGATGGCAACGACACTGATAACGAAAATCCAGCAGGGGCAAACAGGCGCCTGTTCTTGAGGCAGGGCGGATAGTGGAGCCCTTATCGTTCGCATCCTCCGCGAGCTGGAGGCGCATCGGCCGGATGTGCTCGGAAACGTGCCGGCTGAGCGCTGCGACAAGGGCTTCGGCTTCATCACGCCTGAGGGCGGCGGACAGGATGTGTTTGTTCACGTCTCTGCCTTGCAACGCGGCCGTTCGCTGCGCGAAGGCGATAAGGTCAGCTTCGAGGTCGGAGGACCGCAAGACCGGAAAGTCGAAGGCTGAGAACGTTTCGGTCTTCTGATCGGCTGTCGTAGATTTGCCAGGCTGCTTAGACAGGCGAGCCCAGCACCACGATGTCGTCATAGACCGGCGCGACCGTGCCGAAGATAGCGCGGCCGGGGAAGGCGCTATGCCGGACCTCGCCTCCGATGAGGCGAGGTCGTCACTGATACCCCTAGATGATAGCAAGGCGCGCAGGCCGAGCCGGATGCGCGGTCGGCTTTCTCTTCCAAGGAACAAGAACGGACGGCATGCCGGCTTCCAAGCAGGCGGCCACGAAGGCCTCCCGCGCGATAATGCCGGCGGTGGTGTCGTTGAGGGCGCCACGGCACGTCTTGACTGCTCGCTCGTGGCGCTCTCCGTGACGCAACGGCCATTCGTTTTCGAGAAAGTCCAAGGCGTCGTATGCGCCTGTGAAACTGCGCTCCAAACCGCACTGCAGCCGGATTCTTACCGGCTGGGTCCATGGAACATCGTTCTGCGGCATTTTTTCCTCCTTTCATGCCACCAATGGTCCTGTCGAAATGATATTGTTAGGGATAGCCGATCATTCAAGGACCGTCAGAACCGTCGAGTAGCCCATTGCAAACGCCAGCGCCGTCCCCAATGTCAGGCGGCGTCCTAGAAACAGGATGAGGCCCTTTTTCTTGCGGGCCCTGGGAAGGATCGGGCCATCATATGATCATGAAACTCTTTTCCAACTCCAGTCGCTCCCGAGAGCGCTTTCTCGAAGCCATTCTCCAAAGTGCGATCGAATATGCGATCATCTCGACAGATCTGGATGGGCTGGTGACCACCTGGAATGAGGGCGCGCGACGGATCCTCGGATGGGATGAGGCCGAGATGGTCGGCCGGCCTGCGGCCGTGATTTTCACCGAGGAAGACCGGCAGGCGGGGGTTCTTCAACGGGAAATGACCGCCGCTTTGACCGAAGGTCATGGCAATGACGAGCGCTGGCACGTTCGCAAGGACGGCTCGTTGTTTTGGGCGTCGGGTCAGATGATGGCATTGACGACGGATGACGGCGAAGTCGAGGGCTTCGTGAAGATTCTCAGAGATCAGACAGAGCAGAGAGAGAACGAGGAACGACAGCGCGTTCTGATGCACGAGCTCTCGCACCGGATGAAGAATACGCTCACCGTCATTCAGGCTATCACCAGCCAATCCTTCCGAAACGCGAGCTCTATAGAGGATGCGGAACAGGCGATCTCGGCACGGATCAATGCATATGCCAAAGCGCACGAAATTTTGCTACAGCGGAATTGGCTGGGCGCTACCCTGACGGCGATTGTCGAGGCGACGGCTATCAATCTCGGACTAGAGACGTCGGAACGGTTCAAAGCAAGCGGTCCTGCTGTTGAATTGGGTCCTCAGGCGGCTCTTTGCTTCTCCCTCGTGCTGCACGAACTTGTCACCAACGCCAACAAGTATGGTGCGCTATCGGGAGAGACCGGGATAGTCGAAATCGATTGGTCTGTGCGCGACGAGGCGGGTGACAAGCGCCTAGACTTCCGTTGGCGGGAGGTCGGTGGCCCTGCGGTAGAAGCGCCGGATAAGAAGGGGTTCGGCTTTCGACTCATCAACTCCAGTCTCTCCGCCTTCGGCGATGTCACTGTTGGCTACGCGCCGACAGGTTTCGTCCTGTCGGTGGACGCATCGCTTCTGAAACTGCAATTCAAAACGTATTCCGACGCTGAGGAATAATTCGAGAGAACGATCTGCAAGAGTTAGGGGCGCTTGGCGTCGTCGGTTCGGAACCATTCGCACCGATTGACATTGCTTCTGGATCTCGCAAACGGCGGACGCTTGATGCACAACAACAGGAAGCAGTTCTTCGTCCTCGCTCTTGCCTTTCTGATGAGCATGTTCTTTCGCAGCTATTTCGGCGAGGTCGGTCCGATGGTCGCTGCCGACATCGATCTCGACCCCAGCCGCTATGGATACGCGGCGTCGGCCTTCTTCATTTCGTTCGGGCTGCTGCAGATGCCACTGGGCTCAGCCTTCGACCGCTTCGGCGCAGGAACGCCTATGACTGTTTTAATGATCGTCGGCGCCATGGGGGCCGCGTTGGTCGCCATGGCACGAACGGCCGGACAGCTTGTTGCCGGTCAGGCGGTCCTGGGCGCGGGATGCGCGCCGATCTTCATGGGAGTGGTCTATCAGTTCGGAAGTCTTGGCGACGGGGTGGCCGCGCGGAGAAAGATCACCGCCGTCAGCGCTGTTGGCACCATCGGCGCCCTTCTATCGGCGTCGCCTATGGTTTGGCTTTCTGAAGTCCTCGGGTGGCGCGGGGCGATGCTTGTTGCAGCGTCAGCGATGGCGCTTTGCGCGGTTGGCGTCGCCTTTCAAATGGCACCAACGCCACAAGAAGGACAATCGGAAGAGGCGACTGAGAGCAGGCCAGCGGGCTTAGTCTACCTCTTGCCAATATGCCTAACCCTGTCGCTCGGAGGGACTTTTCGCAATGCTTGGGCGACCCCTTACCTGTCCGGGGTGTTCTCCGCGGATCAGCGTGTCTCAGGTTTCGCGCTGACGATCGTGAGCGCCGTCGGCATAGCGACGTCCTTTGCTATTCCCGCGCTCGTATCCAAAGTGTCACCGCGAAGCATCGTGACGGCTGGGATGGCCGCGGCGACGATCGCCGCTTTCGCCATGGCCGTTTCACCCGGCTCCAGTATTGTCGCCGCCGTCGCTCTGATCTGCCTGCTTTATTCAATCGGCAACCTCCATCCCCTGGTTATGGCCGAAGCGCAGGAACTCGCACCTTCCAAGCACCGAGGCCTTTTGTTGGGCTTTCTCAACACCCTTGTGTTTTTCGGAGTTGCGATCTCTTCGGCTGTATTTGGATGGATCGCCCAAAGTGCCGGTGGACCCTCCGCCACGTTTGAGATCATCTTGTTCAGTACCGCAGGCTGTCTCGCCATCGGCCTGACAGCGTATTTGGCGAGGCCAGCCTGGCGGAGCATCGCAAACCAACGTTAACCGGTCGCCGAGCGAAAGGTGGATCTGTCGAGCGCCAATTTGCGGCCGATCCGAGCATAGCCAGCGTCAAAGGCAGGTCGTGCCCCTCTGTCGCGCGGAATTTATTTCAGTTCAAATTACTTAGTCACTGCTGGAACTTTTTCTGGAGCGTCGCGTTTTGAGCGCGGATGTGATTGCGATTTTTCGCTAACGTCCGCCTTTCCATGTCCGCTCACCATTGCGCCCCGCGTCTCCGCGGGGCGATTTTTGCGTATATTTGGTGGGGATCAGCTCCCAGTGTTAACCTGGTGCATGGCCACTTCTGATCTTGCCTTGTCGACCAGTCAAAATGCTCGTCAATCGTTGATCTTAGCTGTGTTCTCGGGCCGAATTGGCGGGCCCACCTTCCACTGAACGCTTGGGGTGCCGTTGATCGGCGTCTTCCCCGATCCTAATGCTTGCCGACACTATTCGTATTGTCGGTCAGCAGACGCAACATGCCCCACGCCGTGGCTCGTGACCGCTCTATCGCCGGGAAGCGAAAAGATCTGTCGCCATAGGCCAATCATGCCGATTCATCTCGGTTTCGCGACACCTGCAGGGTTCTGTAAATTTTGCGGTCATCACCGATTTTTGAATACCGGAGGCGTTGTTGTTGTGTTTTTCCAGTGTGTTAGCAGCCGGCGATGAAGAGTGCTAATTTCTTTGTTTTGACCTCTTGAAATCAAAACACCGACAAACCAGATCATTTTGCGCAAAACGCTCGAGTGAGGTTTTGCACCCGCCCGGACTAGTCATCCGGTCCGGGCGGGGGAACAACGTCATCATTGTTTGTCCATCGGAGGGAAAACATGTCGTTCCGACCGCTTCATGATCGCATTCTTGTCCGCCGGGTTGAGTCTGAAGAGAAAACCAAAGGCGGAATCATCATTCCCGATACCGCCAAGGAAAAACCTCAGGAAGGCGAGGTCATCGCCGTCGGCCCCGGCGCGCGCAACGATGCCGGCCAGATCCAGGTGCTTGACGTCAAGGCTGGCGATCGCATCCTGTTCGGCAAATGGTCCGGCACAGAGATCAAGATCAACGGCGAGGACCTGTTGATCATGAAAGAAAGCGATGTCATGGGCGTCATCGAAGCCCCGGCAGAGCAGAAGCAGGCCGCCTGAGCCGTCCACCCCACCAATCTATCAGTCAAATAGCTGCCTATTAGAGGAGTTAGAGAAATGGCTGCAAAAGACGTTAAATTTAACACCGATGCTCGTGAACGCATGCTGCGTGGGGTCGATGTGCTTGCCAACGCAGTGAAGGTGACCCTCGGCCCGAAGGGCCGCAACGTTGTGATCGACAAGTCCTTCGGCGCACCGCGCATCACCAAGGACGGCGTTTCGGTCGCCAAGGAAGTCGAACTCGAAGACAAGTTCGAAAATATGGGCGCCCAGATGCTGCGCGAGGTGGCATCGAAGACCAACGATCTCGCCGGCGACGGCACCACGACCGCAACCGTGCTTGCTCAGGCAATCGTCAAGGAAGGCGCCAAGGCGGTGGCGTCGGGCATGAACCCGATGGACCTGAAGCGCGGCATCGACCTGGCCGTTGACGCCGTGGTCAAGGAACTGAAGACTAACGCGCGCAAGATCTCCAACAATTCGGAAATCGCCCAGGTCGGCACGATATCGGCCAATGGCGACGAAGAGATCGGTCGGTATCTTGCCGAGGCCATGGAAAAGGTTGGCAACGAGGGCGTCATCACCGTTGAAGAAGCCAAGACCGCCGAAACCGAACTCGAAGTCGTCGAAGGTATGCAGTTCGACCGCGGCTATTTGAGCCCTTATTTTGTGACCAACCAAGATAAGATGCGCGTCGAGCTCGAAGATCCCTATATTCTCATCCACGAGAAGAAGCTGTCGAACCTGCAGTCGATGCTGCCGGTTCTCGAAGCCGTCGTCCAGTCCGGCAAGCCGCTCCTCATCATCGCTGAAGACGTCGAAGGCGAAGCTCTTGCAACGCTCGTCGTCAACAAGCTGCGTGGCGGCCTGAAGATCGCTGCCGTCAAGGCGCCTGGCTTCGGCGACCGCCGCAAGGCCATGCTCGAAGACATCGCCATCCTGACCGGCGGCACCGTCATCTCCGAAGACCTCGGCATCAAGCTTGAAAACGTGACGCTGAACATGCTCGGCCGTGCCAAGAAGGTGTCGATCGAAAAGGAGAACACGACCATCATCGACGGCGTCGGCTCGAAAACGGAAATCGATGGCCGGGTCGCGCAAATCCGCGCCCAGATCGAAGAGACCACTTCGGACTACGACCGCGAGAAGCTCCAGGAACGCCTTGCCAAGCTCGCCGGTGGCGTTGCCGTCATCCGCGTCGGCGGCTCGACGGAGGTCGAAGTGAAGGAAAAGAAGGACCGGGTCGACGACGCCCTGCATGCGACCCGGGCAGCGGTCGAAGAGGGTATTCTGCCCGGCGGTGGCGTTGCCCTTCTGCGGTCGGTCAAGGCGCTCGACAATCTCACCACCGCGAACCAGGACCAGCGCGTCGGCATCGAAATCGTGCGACGTGCAATCGAAGCCCCGGTGCGTCAGATCGCCGAAAACGCCGGCGCGGAAGGCTCCGTGATCGTCGGCAAGCTGCGTGAGAAGACTGAGTTCTCCTACGGCTGGAACGCTCAGACTGGCGATTATGGCGATCTCTATGCGCAGGGCGTCATCGACCCGGCCAAGGTCGTTCGCACCGCGCTTCAGGATGCAGCCTCGGTTGCCGGCCTGCTGGTGACGACGGAGGCTATGATCGCTGAAAAGCCCAAGAAGGAAGCCGCTCCGGCGATCCCCGCCGGTGCCGGCATGGATTTCTAAGGCCGCCGGCCCGCCCTGCTCTTGAAGGGCGGGCCTCCAGCAATGGAGGAACAAATGGTTCAAACGATCATCAAGAAGTCGCAAGCGCCGCTTGATTCCCGTGACCTCGAAGTCTGCCGACACGTCTTCGATGACCTCAGAACTGTGGCGGACTTGCCTCGCAATTCTGAAGAAGCTGAACGCATCGCGGCAATCGTCGTGGAGCTTTATCGGCAGGGCGTTCGCAATCCCGAACACCTGAAGACCATGGTTCGGGCCGCGCGCGGACTGTTCGAAAAGCAACCCACCCAGGCCGCGTGACATGGGAGAGTCGACAACGTCCATTGGTCCTATATCCGTGGAGTCAGAACATGAGAAAGGAAACTGATAGCAATTCTGCAGCCAAGCATGCCGTAGCAACAATAAGCGCCGCGCATCTGTTGCACCCGGCCATGCATTTCGATCATCCCCGCCACGTGCTGTTGGCGGACAATATCAGCAAGGACGAGAAGCGGGCTATTCTGGCCTCTTGGGCGTCCGACGTATGTGCAATCGAATCCATGCCAGCCTGGCGACGCTATCCCGGGACAGAACGGATTGTCTCCTATGATGAGGTTCTTGCGACCTTGAAGACTCTCGATGGTGACGATCAAAACACGTCAGCGCAAAAGCAGACGGCTTCCGTCAATGACAGCCAAAGCCGCCGCCGTAGATCGCTGTCGCACCGATCCGGCGGCTTCGGTCTGTGCAGCTACTGGAAACGAGGACTCAGACAACCATTCGAGATCTAACCGCTCCCCCTGACCGCCGCGTGCCTGTTTCGGACGCGGAGAAGATTTTTACCGACGACTCTTTGCTCAACTGAGGAGGTTTTGCCGATGAAGATCGCTCAGATCGCGCCGCTCCCCGAAAGCGTTCCGCCGAAGCTCTATGGGGGAACGGAGCGGATTGTATCCTATCTCACCGAAGAACTTGTCTCGCAGGGCCACGACGTCACGCTTTTTGCCAGCGGCGACTCCGTCACCGACGCCCGGCTCGTATCCTGCGCGGACGTTGCGCTGCGGCTTAACCCGGCGGTCAAGGACCAACTGCCGCATCAGATTGTGATGCTGGAGGAAATTCGCTGCCGCGCGCATGAGTTTGATGTCCTGCATTTCCATATCGATCTGTTGCATTTCTCGCTGATCCGAAATTTTGCCGACCGCACGCTGACAACCTTGCACGGCCGTCTGGATCTGCCGGATCTCAAGCCCTTCTACCAGACCTTCGCAGATGTTCCGGTCGTTTCGATCTCCAATGACCAACGTAGGCCTATGCCACCGGTCCATTGGGCGGGAACGGTTTACCACGGTCTGCCCACCGGTCTGCTGCCTTTCACGGAAAAGCCAAAGGGCGATTACCTTGCGTTTCTCGGCCGCATTTCGCCGGAAAAGCGACCCGACGTGCAATAGAGATCGCGGCAAAAGTCGGCATGCAGCTGAAGATCGCCGCCAAGATCGACAATGCCGACATGGCCTACTGGGAAACGGTCATCGAGCCGATGATGAAACGTCATTCCAATGTCGAGTTCATCGGCGAGATCGATGAGCATCAGAAAGCAACCTTCCTTGGAAATGCAGGAGCCTTGCTTTTCCCGATCGATTGGCCGGAGCCGTTCGGACTGGTGATGATCGAGGCAATGGCCTGCGGCACTCCGGTCGTCGCCTTCGGCTGCGGCTCGGTGCCGGAGGTGATCGACAACGGCGTGTCCGGAATTCTGGTCGACAGCGTCACCGACGCGGCCGAGAACGTCGAATGGGCGCTTCGGATGGATCGCCACAAGGTGCGGGCCACGTTCGAGAAGCGCTTTACCGCGGAAAGGATGGCGTACGACTACCTCGACCTCTACCGTAGCCTACCCGGCGTCCGTTCCAAAGTCGCTCCAGTTCGCCGGTCGAACGGGCAGCCGCTCGACTTGCAGCTCGTCGTCTGAGATTTCAGGAGGAGCAATGTCTTCTATAGACAGCAGCCCAGTGCCAGCATCGTCCGGCCCGATGGCAACGGTCGAGAAATTTTTCATTCCGGCTACCTCATCACTGCAGGAGCGCCGGCCGCTCACTCTAAAGCACGGCGATACTTTCGCCGTCTTTGATCACAATGGCGATGCAGTTTCGGGACCAGACAGCCCGGAAGGCCTGTTTCATCGCGATACCCGATATCTCTCGCATCTCAGCCTGACGATCAACGGCAAGCCCCCAATGCTGCTGTCGTCGATACTGCGCGATGACAACGCGACGCTCACCTGCGACCTCACCAATCCCGACCTCTTCGACGACAAGGGTCGGCTTGTCCTCGGCCACGACGTCATCCACCTGCGCAGGTCTCGCTTCCTCTGGAATGCTCAGTGCTACGAGCGACTGTCGATAAGGAATTTGATGACCGCCCGCGGCCCATTCGTATCGAGATCACTTTCGGAGCGGATTTCGCCGATCTCTTCGAAGTTCGCGGAACCGTAAGGGCAAAAAGAGGGCGCCATCTTTCTCCTGTCGTTGAGCAGGATTGTGTCTTTCTCTCCTATATCGGCCTCGACAACCAAAATCGATCAACGCAACTTTCCTTCGATCCGAAGCCGACCGAACTCACCACCGGCCATGTCACTTATAATCTCCAGCTGGCGCCGCACGAGAGCCGGTCTCTGTTCATAGAAATCGGCTGTGACCAGAAGGAGACTCGAAAACCCGTCCATCGTTCGTTCTTCCTTGCGCTGCGGGATTCGCGCAGAGCCCTGCGCGCCTCTTCGTCGCGCGCCGCCTCGATCACAACGTCGAACGAAATCTTCAACGAAGTCGCCCAACGCAGCATCTCCGATCTCTACATGCTGATGACCGACAAGCCAGAAGGCCCCTATCCCTACGCCGGGATTCCCTGGTTCAGCACAGTCTTCGGGCGCGATGCTCTGATTACGGCGCTGGAGACGCTCTGGCTCGATCCGGAGATCGCACGCGGAGTTCTTGGCCACTTGGCAACCAACCAGGCAACGGAGATCGATCCAGTCGCAGATGCGGAACCCGGCAAGATCCTGCACGAGGTGCGCTGTGGCGAAATGGCCGAGCTCGGCGAGGTTCCTTTTCGCCGCTATTACGGCAGCATCGATTCGACGCCGTTGTTCGTGATGTTGGCCGGTGAATATCTCGGGCGAACCGGTGATTTTGCGACCATCGACCGTCTCCTGCCGCATATCGAAGCCGCACTGACATGGATTGATGACCATGGCGATCGCGACGGCGACGGCTTCGTCGAATATGGGCGACAGACGGAAGAAGGGTTGGTCAACCAGGCATGGAAGGACAGCCACGACTCCATTTTCCACGCGGACGGGACGCTCGCCAAGGGTCCGATCGCGATCGCCGAAGTTCAGGCCTACGTCTATGGCGCGTGGCAGGCGGCGGCCGAGATCTTTCAGCGCCTCGGCCGGCCGGAACGGGCCGCCGGCTTCTTAGCGCGTGCGGAGGGGCTGCGTCGCACCTTTGATACGAGCTTCTTCGACGAGGAACTTGGCACCTACGTGCTGGCGCTCGATGGCGACAAGCGACCCTGCAGGGTCCGCTCCTCCAATGCCGGCCATGCCCTGTTCACCGGCATCGCCTATCCCGAACGGGCCAGACAGCTCACCCTCACTTTGATGAGTGCCTCGTCCTTCTGTGGCTGGGGCATCCGCACCATTGCCTCCACAGAGGCGCTCTACAATCCCATGAGCTATCACAACGGCTCGATCTGGCCGCACGACAACGCCCTGATCGCCAGGGGGCTTGCTCGCTATGGCTATCGCGCGGAAGCCGCGCGGATCTTTGAGGGACTCTTTGCCGCTTCGACCTATATCGAATTGCGGCGGCTTCCCGAACTTTTCTGCGGCCTGCCGCGCAGGCGCGCGCAGGGACCGACCTTCTATCCGGTCGCCTGCTCGCCGCAGGCATGGGCGGCGGCAACGCCTTTGTCGTTATTGCAGTCGTGTCTCGGTCTTGAGTTCGATCCGAACGCCTTGCAGATCAGCTTGAACGAGCCGCGCCTTCCGAGCTTCCTCGATGAGGTCACGTTGCGACACCTGTTAATCGGCAATGGTTCGGCAGACATCGCCATTCGACGTTCCGGACTCAATGTCGTTGTGGACGTGATCGATCGCAAGGGCAACATCCGCGTGCTCGCGACGGCATGACCGGTTGCGTCGATCGCGCCCGGAGCAGCGGCCAGTGATGTCATCTATCCTGCTCTTCCTCCTCGGCGGAAAGCAGATCAACGAGCGCGGCAACCCTGCCTGTCGGCAGACGGCGACCTTCGCCCATCAAGGCTTCGTCGTTGTTGGCCCACGCAAATGCCTCGGCAAGTTCAGTCTTGGTCGCACCTGTCGCGATGACTTCAGCCACCAGCGTTTCGTCGGCAGGCCCAAGCACGGCGATGACGTCGTCTGCGGTCATTATCATAGCAACTTTCTCCTCTCTCCCGCTCGGCCCAGATATGGTGGCGCCTCGGAAAATTTTCAATTTTTTCCACCGAGAAATTCCACTCCCCTTGAAATTCTAAGACACTGAATTATATCGATATTAGTCGATTGCCCAATGGGGATTGACACAGGTCCAGGAGACGCCGTTGCTCTTGGCGTCTCCTTGTATCCATGTTGCTTATAAGGAGGATATGGCTATGAGGACAAACCTCGATTTCTCACCCCTGTTCCGATCGAGCATAGGCTTCGACCGGATGTTCAACGCGCTCGAGGCTGCAAGCCGCGCCGAGACGAGCGACAGTTGGCCGCCTTACGATATCGTCAAAGCTGGCGAGAATGATTACCGCATTGTCATGGCACTGGCGGGCTTCTCACAGGACGAGCTGGCGATGACTCAAGAGCAGAACATGCTCATCGTCTCGGGACAGAAGGCGAGCGACGATGACCTCCAATATCTGCACCGCGGCATCGCCAGCGGCTCGTTCCAGCGTCGCTTCGAACTAGCCGACCATGTCAGGGTCGTGAGTGCGGGTTTCGTCAACGGTCTGCTGACCGTCGATCTCAAGCGCGAAATCCCTGAAGAGATGAAGCCGCGCCAGATCGAGATCCGAACCGGCCAGATGCCGAAGGCCGAGACCAAGCAGATCGAGGGCAAGCAGCAGGCGGCTTAAGCCTTCCCCAGCAGACCGCAAGCAAGGCGCCGGGCCTGGTCCGGCGCCGGCAGCAAAGTTTCGCCAAGCGAACCAACAGAAAGGAGAAGAAACATGAGTGTTCGTGATCTGATTCCCTGGGGCCGCAACAATGGCAACCAGGTTTCAAGTCTCTTGCGCGATGACGACCGTGATCCCTTCCTGTCGCTTCATCGTGAGGTGAACCGTCTGTTCGATGATGTCTTCCGCGGCTTTGGCTCCGGCCTGCCGTCCTTCGGCAACGCCTCCGCCCTCGGGGGTGGATGGCCAAGCGTCGAGATCTCCGACACCGACAAGGAGATCAAGGTGACGGCCGAAGTCCCCGGTCTTGAGGAGAAGGACATCGAGGTCCTGCTCAATGATGGCGTGCTGACGCTGAAGGGCGAAAAGCACTCCGAGAGCGAGGATAAGGATCGCCGGTTTTCCGAGCGCTACTACGGCCGCTTCGAGCGCCGCATCCCATTCGGTGTCAAGGTCAAGGAAGACCAGGTCGACGCCACCTTCAAGAACGGAATACTGACGATCACCTTGCCGAAGACCGAGGAGGCGCAGTCGCAGGTCAAGCGCATCGCCATCAAGAGTTGATCGAGACGAACGCGCGGCGGCGGCCATCTGCACCCGCCGCGCATCCTTTGCCACCCTGCGGAGGACAAGTGATGGAGACTGGCAGACACACAGATAACGAGAGAACAGCGACGGCTTCCGGCTTGCGCGTCTTAAGCGACAACCGGTGGAGCTATCCTGTTTCTCGCACTCATTGTTTCCCGAAAATACCGTTGCGAGGATTTTCAAACCGTCGCGCTCGGTGACGACATTAGGGACCGAACAGCCGAAGGGCTGGCGGCTTGTTTTCGACCGCCGCAGCGCGCCATTCAGCGAACCTTTGATGGGCTATGCGGGAAGTGCCGACACGCTCACCCAGGTGGAGTTGAAATTCCCCACGCTCGAATCCGCCATCCGCTGTGCCGAGCGGCATGGAGGCGAATGAGGCCTCCACGTCGGATCTGGAGAGGTTGCAGTCGAAAAGAGGCCAAGATCTGCGCGAGGACAGTCTCAGCAACCGCCGCTCGACGAAACGGCCGGGCCATTATCATGCCGCCCTGATCCTGACATTACTTCTCAACGCGCCCACATGGCCGGCGGCGCTGTCGAGATGAAATTGGTTGACGAGTTCACGCAGCCTGCTCGCCTCACTCGACAAAGACGCCGCTGCTGCGGTCGATTGCTCGACCATCGCCGCGTTCTGCTGGGTGGACTGATCCATTTGATTGACGGCGGTGTTGATTTCGGCGAGGCCCGTGGACTGCTCTCGCGCCGACGTTGCGATGGCTGCCATCAGCTGATTGATCTGAGAGACGTGGTCGCCGATCGACTTAAGCGACTGGCCCGTTTCGAGGACCAATTTCACGCCCGTGCCGACTTCGACTGATGACTTTTCGATCAGTCCCTTGATTTCCTTCGCCGCCGTCGCTGCGCGCTGGGCGAGCTCGCGTACCTCCTGTGCGACAACGGCAAAGCCTTTACCGGCTTCTCCGGCGCGGGCTGCCTCGACGCCTGCATTCAGCGCCAGAAGGTTTGTCTGGAAAGCGATTTCGTCGATCACGCCGATGATATTGGAGATTTGCTCCGAGCTGTCCTCAATGCGCCTCATAGCCTGTTCGGCTTGAGATACGACGGCAGCGGAACGTTCCGCACTGACATTAGCCTCCTGCGCGACATTGCGGGCCTCGTCGGTTCGTTTGGACGCGGTGGCAACGTTGGTGGTAATCTCATCGAGAGCTGCCGCCGTCTCTTCCAAAGACGCGGCCTGCTGCTCCGTACGCTTGGAAAGATCTTGCGCACCGGACGCGATTTCGCGCGTTCCATTGTCGATGCTGTGCACCGTTTGCAGGACAGCACCGATTGTCGTCCCGAGTTGCTTGAGGGACGTGTTGAAATCCTCCCGCAGTTGCTCGTATTCCTCAGCGAAGGGCTCCGCCAGCTGGAATGAGACATCGCCGCCTGCAAGACGTCTCAGTCCGTCACCTAGAGTGGTCGTCGCAAACCGTAATTGTTGCGCTTCACGCTCGGTGCGCTCCTGTGCAGCCGCGCGTGCGGCCTCCGACTGGCTTCGCGAAGCCGACGCTTCCTGCTCCAGGTGGAGGACATGTATGGCGTTCTGTCGGAAGACTTCGACCGCTGCTGCCATTGCGCCAATCTCGTCGGCGCGGCCGGCATAAGGGATCTCGCTTTGCAGATCCCCGTCGGACAAGATTTTCATGGCTGAGGCGATGCGGCGGATCGGGCTCGCGACGCCGAGTACGGCGAATATCGTTCCGGCTAAAGCGACTAGAACGGCAAGAGTTGCAATTATTGCTGTGATTATGAATGCCGTGCGTGCCGCGCCGCCACTTGCCGCCACATAGGTCTCGCTCTGGCTCAAGATGAAGGCCACGAGATCAGAAATCTTCTGGCCGACCAAATCGGATTGCGGCTCCATACTCTCGCGGAAAAGGCTGACCGCCTCGGCGCCCTTTCCACTGTCCTGTAGTTTAGCCATATGTTCAGCAAGTTCGCCGTATTTCTTGAGTTCCGAGTTGACCTGGGTGATCAGTTCCCGGCCCCGCTCGGTACGCACGCCTTTCACATATTCATCGATCGCGGTCTGGACAGCGGACTTCGCGTCGTCGACCAGTTTAGCTTCAGCGGCTTGATTTTCTGGTGAAGCCTCCAACAGATAGCGCGCGTAAGCAAGCTTCAAATCGGAGAAATTCCCCTTGATATCCCGCGCGGTAACCAGGCGCTTCATCCAGAAGCCACCAATTTGCTGGGTGTTGTCGTTCAAGGTCGAGATCGTGCTGAGGGAGCTGTAGGACAGGACAACGAGGAAGGCACAAATGACGGATAAAACCGCAATAAGGGCCTGCTTGACATTCGGACGCTTCATTCGGATCTCCAGCTCCTGAGGACGACCGCGCGGGTCACGTAGCTGCAAGAATTCGGCCGATTGGCTAATTTAGAATTAACTTTATTTACTTCTATCGCCGAAGGCTGGATTATTCTCGTTGCTTACAAACGACACATAGCAAAGCCGCCCGCGCGTACCATCAGGGGGTTGCACCCAGGGCCAGTTGCGAATCGTGACAATGCCGCCTGGCGCCGCCCGGGAGCAATCGCGTCGCCTGCTGGTTCCGCTTCACCTGACCAGCGGCAGGCGCAGGAGGCAGTCGGCTCAGTCGGGATCGGCTAGAATCCCAAGGATGCGAGTGGCATCGCATCACGTTCGACTCAAGCTTAGGCACGAACGGCTCTTCGGGGTCGTCTTGTGCGGGCCAACATTCGATCCCGCTGTCGGAATCATGGCATCATTTTACATCGCCCACGGGAGCGTCATACGAAGCGGAGCGATCGGTCGGAATTTCAATGTCGATAAGCAGGGCCTCATTAACCCAGCTTTTCTTGATGCGCCCTTCAAGCTGCTTTTCGACCATCGCACCCACAATCACGGTTCCAAAACCACGTTTTGCCGATTTGGGTGCAATACCGATGCCCAACTCCTGCCATCGGATAGTAAGGCCTGTGCCCAACGGTCCGGGCTTCCAGCTGATTGAAAGTGTGCCCCGCGCAGCGGCAAGAGCACCGTGACGAGCCGCGTTTACGGCGAGTTCATGGAACACGAGCGCAAGCGGCTGAACAACCGGCGCCGGCAGTCGGATATCCGGCCCGCTGAAAGAAGCGCGGGCTGCTGCGAATGGGGTTACCTGCTGGCGTGTTGGATTGAGGCGGCATAAAGGGCCGGGTCCTCGGCATTGCTGAGGCGGACGATGCTGTCGACGATGGCCAGCACATTCTTCGTGCGGTGATCGACCTCCCTGAGCAGACGGTGCTCGGAGGCTTCGAGCGCTTCAATGCGCCGATACTCCGTTATGTCGATTTGAGACCCGAAGAAGTACAGGATCTGTCCGTCATCCCCATGTACGGGACTTAGGTGAAGGCGATTCCAGAACTGCTCACCGCTTTTCCTATAATTGAGGATCTCCACATTCACCTCGTGCTCGCCGGCGATGCCGGCACGAATTTCTGCAACGGCAATGGGAGACGTAGCGGGACCCTGCAGGAAACGACAATTGCGTCCGAGAACCTCCTCGGCAGCATAACCTGTCAGTTCGAGGAATGCTTTGTTTGCGAGCACGATCGGCACATCTGCCGTCCGCGCGTCAGCGACCACCATCGGCATTCTGGTACGTTCGAACGCGATCGCTGCCAGCTCTTTCCGATCGGCGGCGGCGACCTTTGATGCTGCGGAGGGCAAATCGCCGTGGAGTTTTCTCGTGGAATGACTAGCCCGCATCTCTCACAGCGCCTGTGGCTTTGGTTGACGTTGGGCTGTTGGCGGCGGTCGGGGCCGGGCTCGCCGCCGAAGACGCGGGCGGCCGTCGCCGCGATGTGGGGCGTTTTGTCTGAGCCGGCG
>Ga0207426_1000760_pt1 | contig 35891 bp, 31 predicted proteins | sample AraplaMF_Cvi_mMS_FD_184265 | JGI IMG/M metagenome (GOLD analysis project Ga0207426, IMG submission 184265) | Arabidopsis root microbial communities from the University of North Carolina, USA - plate scrape MF_Cvi_mMS (SPAdes) (version 2) | ecosystem: Host-associated > Plants > Roots > Endosphere... | reverse complement strand
CGGGGATACCGGACTTGCTCTTGCTGTCGGCGGTGGTCGTCGTCAGGGACTTGATGCTCTTGCCGCGCAGCAGACGGAAGGCGATTTCGGCGGCGGTTTCGGCCTCCGGCCGGACTTCCTTGTAAATCGTGAAGTACTGCGTTCCGGCTACCACCCGCTGGAGCGCGGGGAGTTCGGCGTCCTGGCCGCCGACCGGCACATTCTTGATACCGGCCGACTTGAGCGCCGCGGCGATGCCGCCCGCCATACCGTCATTGGCCGAGTAGACCGCGTCGAAGCCCTCCGCGCCCTGGGCGTTGATGAGATCGGTCATCTCCTTCTTGGCCGCCGCAGCGGACCAGTCGGGGATGTCCTTCTCGAAGACGATCTTATGCACCTTGCCGTCGAGGACCTCGTGCGCGCCCTTCTTGTAGGCCGGCGCATTCGGGTCGGTCGGCGAGCCGTTCATCATGACGACATCGGAAGTGGCCGCCTGGGAACCGAGGGCGGTAAGAATCCCCTGCGCCTGGAGCCGGCCGATCTTCTCGTTGTCGTAGGAGACATAGGCCGCGACATCGCCCTCGGCGAGCCGGTCGTATGCGATGACCTTGACGCCCTTCTTGGCGGCCGAGTCCACCCAGCTCTTGGCCGCCGCGGCGTCGACCGGGTCCAGAATAATGACCTTGACGCCCTTCTTCACCAGCGCGTCGAACTGTCTCTTCTGGTTGTCGACCTGCTGCTCGGCATTGTGGTAGTCCACTTTGCATTCGAGACAGAGAGAGGCAATACGCGACGAAATGATACGGCGGTCGAACTTCTCATAGCGGGCCGCTTTACTCTCTGGGAGCAGCAGCCCTATGGAGTCCTTGCCCGCACCGACATCCTGTTGGTCGCTTCCGCAGGCAGCCAAGGGTGCTGCCAGCGAAATCACCACTGCGCCGGTGAGGGCACGCCGCATTATTGCATTCATTTCCGGTACCTCCAAAGGGGCCGCCTGACCGGCCCAGAACGGCTGAAGTGAACGCCACCTGCGGCCCTACCGTCAAGAATCAAAGCCACAACGATATGAAAGCGAGTTGTGAGTTGACTCTCTGAACCACCGTCACCCGGCGGGCGTGCCGGACAGTACCGAAAAGTTCAATTCGTTCCGTATCACTCCGGAAAGTTCCATTTACCGGTCGGCCACTCGGCCTCGAATCCGAAAGTGTAACGCACGGTAACACCTCCCCCTTCCTCGCCGGCCAGGCCGTCAACCAGCCTGTATTCACGCGGAGTTGCACGATCATGCCGGACCCCGGGCGCACGGGCGACACGATCGCCACCTTCCGTCCGGCACACCGGACCGTGCGGAGAGCGGGAAAATAGATGCGGGACACAGCTTTTCGGCCGGCCACAGAGCCGCTGCGACGCCGGTCGCCCCGGCCAGGACAGCTGCTGCGCCAATCACCGCCGCCTCGACGACGAGAAATCTTGCCGAATATTTACGTTCCCGCGCCGCAATCAAATACTGCGAGGCAAAGGGAATTCCCAAGGAATCTCGTCAGCTTGCTTATCTGCCGCCCGCCCGTCACCCGGCCGTCCGCCCCGTTCAATGAGACCCTGAGGAAGAACGGGCGCCCCACCGATCCCCCCGCAGACGCCGGTGGGCGGCGGACGGCGCCCGGTGCACCTGGGTGCAGAGCAAGGTGACGGACATGAGTACGGCGTGGCAGCACACCCCCATCTCCGCCGACGGCCGGCTGGGGCCCGCGAACCAGCACCCCGGCCGCAGCGACCCGGCCTACCGGCGCCGTCGTGACGCGCTGGCCGCGCGGGCCGAAGGCCATCGGGTGGGGGCGCCGTACCCGGCCGTCGATTACACCGAGGACGAGCACCGCACCTGGCGGGCGGTACACCAGGCGCTCGGACCGGCCCATCACGCCCATGCCTGCCGCGCGGTGCTGGACGCCGGGGAGGACGCGGGCATCCGCGCCGACCGGATCCCTCAGCACACGGAGGTCAGCGCCGCCCTCACCGCCCGCACCGGATTCGCCTTCACCCTGGCCGGCGGGGTGGTGCCCAATGAGCGGTTCCTGGGGGCGATGGAGCACGGCTACTTCCATGCCGTGCAGTTCGTCCGCCATCCCGCCGTTCCGCTGTACGCACCCGAACCGGACGTTCTGCACGATGTCTTCGGGCATGGCGTCCATCTGTCGTGCGCGCGCCTCGCCCGGCTGTACCGGCTCATCGGACAGGCCGCCAACCGGACCGAGACCGCTGAGGCCCTCGACATCCTCAGCCGGGTCTACTGGTTCACCCTCGAATACGGGCTGATCACCGAGGCGGGCACCCCCAAGGCCTTCGGCGCCGCCCTCCTGTCGTCCTTCGGCGAGATCGGCGCCCATGACGGGCGGACGATCCGTCCCCTGGACCCCCGCGCCGCGGCCGCCACCCCGTACCGCATCTCCGGCTACCAGCCCGTCCTCTACACCGTCCGCTCCCTGGAACATCTCGAAGACGTCCTCGGCACCTTCTGCGCGGACTTCGACGACGAGAGCGCGCGCCGGCTGCGCGTCCCGGAGCTCTCCCGCGACCGGGCATAGCGACCGCCGATCACCGGGCGGGGGCACCGCGTATCACCGGGCGTGTCCGCGGCCCCCGCCTGCCGGGTCAGCCGACCCAGCCGCCCGTGAGGCCGAGCACCGCCGAGCCGTCCAGGTCGGTGAGCTTGGTGCCGGTGAACTCGCGTGCCCAGTCAGAGGTCTGGAGGCGGAACGCGGGCCGGTCCGCGGTGAGCGCCTCCAGTACGGCCCCGGCGGCCTCGGCGGGAGTCTGCGCGCCGTTGAGGAACTGCGCGACGGTGCGGTCCAGGTACGCCTGCAAGGCGTCCGCGTACGGGCCCGCGGCGGCGACCTCGGCCGCCAGGTCGACCCCGATGTTGTTCACGAACTCGGTCGCCACGGCCCCGGGCTCGACCACGGACACGGCCACACCGAGCCGGGCCGCCACCGGCGCCAGGCTCTCCATGTAGCCCTCGACGGCGAACTTGGCCGCGCAGTACGCCTCGTTGAAGGGCTGTCCGATGATCCCGCCGACACTGGTGACGGTGATCAGACGGCCGCCGGTGGCCCGCAGATGCGGCAGGGCCGCCTTCGAGACATGGAGCACGCCGAAGAAGTTCACCTCCATCACCGCGCGCACCTCGGCCACACTCTCGTTCTCGAGGGTGCCGAGGTGTCCGGCACCCGCGTTGTTGATGACGGCGTCGAGGCGGCCGTGATCGGCGATCACGCCGTCGACCGCGGCGGCGACGGAGCGCTCGTCGGTGACGTCCAGCTGCCGGACATCGAGCTCCACGCCCGCTTCCCCGGCCGCCTTGCGCAGCGCACCGGAGCGGCCGGGGTCGCGCAGCGTCGCCACCACCCGCCAGCCGGCCTGCGCCGCGGCGACCGCGGCGGCCAGCCCGATGCCGGAGGACGTGCCGGTGATCAGAACAACCTTGGACGAGGAGGAAGAGGGGGAAGACATGGCGAACCTTTCGGGCCGTACGAAGCTTATTTAAGTGCGTGTACACACACCATAAGCATTATGTGTGCGCACACGCAACCGGTAGCCTTGCCGCATGGCGAAAAGGAAGCTCACCCAGGCCGAGATGCCCGTGGCCGATCACGCCTTCTACGGGCTGGTCTGGGCCGGAACCGTGCTCACCGAACGCGTCGACCGCGCCCTGAGCAAGGCCCATGACCTGCCCGTCTCCTGGTTCGAGGTGATGCTCTGGCTCGCCTCCAGCCCGGACCCGGTTCCGGCCTCGGTGCTCGGCAACAGCACCATGCTCAGCCGCAGCCAGGTCTCCCGCGTCGTCGACGCGCTCCAGAGCCGCGGCCTGGTCACCCGTACGCCGTCGGCGCGCGACGCCCGCTCCGTCGAGGTCTCCCTCACCCCCGAGGGCCACCAGCTCTTCGAGGCGGCCGACGCCACCCGGCGCGCCTGCCTGGCCCCGGTCTTCACCGACCTCCTCGACCAGCAGGACCTTGAGGCGCTGAGCGCGGTGTGGCGGAAACTCAAGGCCAACAAGGACGGCTGATACGGGGAATTCGGGGGCCGGTTGGCGGCTTCGAGCAGTCCCGACCGCCGACAGGCCCCGGTCCCCGCGCCTTCGCCCTCCTCAGTGGTCGATCGTCCGCGCGATGTCCAGGGCGAGGCGCTGCCAGGGGTCGCGTGGGTCGCGGTGGGTGAGGTCGGCGATGCGGCGCAGGCGGTAGCGGAGTGACTGGGGGTGCAGGCCGAGGCGTCGGGCGGCGGCGTTCGCGGAGCCGGTGTCGAGGTAGGTGGTGAGCGCCGCCATGAGGTGCTGGCGGCCGGGCTGGGTGAGGGGGCCGAGGATCAGGCGGCTGAGGTGTTCGGGCGGGGCGGTGGGGCGGCCGCCGAGGAGGGCCAGCACCTGGGCGTCGCCGTCGGTCAGGACCCGCGCGGGGTGGTGGGCGTGCGCGGGCGCCGTGTCCAGGGCGTCGGCCGCGAGACGGTAGGCGACGGCGATCCGGTCCAGGCTCTCCCCCGAGATCGCACAGCCGCGCAGGCCCCGCTCGTGCAGGGCCTGCGGTGCCCGCTCGCCGGCCGCGGCGGGCAGCAGCAGGACGGGGCGGGAGCCGCGGACCGTCACCGGCGAGGTGCCCGCGCCGCCGGGGCCGACGAGGGCGACGAGGAGTCCGAGGGCGGCTTCCCGGGTCACGGCGGGGCCGGCCGCGTCCGTGGGCTCCGCCACCAACAGGCAGTAAGAGTCGGGGAGTTGGACTCCCAGCCGGGCGGCCCGGCCGGTCAGCGCCCCGATGGAGGCGTGCCGGCCGGTGATCAGGTCGTCGAGGAGCAGCCGCAGCGCCCGGTCGCGGTCCCCGGCGAGGTCCTCGCTGGTGGCGGTGTACGCCGTGGCCATCTCTTCGGAGAGCGTGTCAAGGGTGGTCAGTGCCATGCGGGTGAGCGCGAAGGCGTCCGGTGCGCCCAGCGGGGGACGGGCGGCCGCGATCTCGTCCGTCAGGACCGTCGCCGCGACCCGGTAGGCCCGCAGGACCGCCGGCATCGGGCGGCCGTCCGCGGCCCGCGCCGCCGCGATGCCGCGGAACCGGCGGAGATCGGCGGGGGTGAGCGCGCCGTCGGTGACCCAGAGATGCAGCAGCCGGTCCAGCGCCCAGGCGGCGATCGCACGGACCTCGTCGAGCCGGCCGTCGTCGAGCACCGCGTAGGCCGGTACCTGCTCGCGCACGGCGGCGACGATCGCCGCGACGACGCGCGGGGCGGCGAGCAGCTGCTGCCGGATGCGCTCCCGTTCCTCTGTCACAGGGTGATGATTCCACCCGCGTGTTGTGCGCAGCGCGGTGGACGGGACTTGTCACTGTCGCCAGGATCTCCGGGGAGCACGCAGTCTCAGCGACGAGAGGCGGGACGTACGGATGGCGAAGCACTGGGCGGACTTCCAGTACGAGATCTACCTTCACGGCATGACGGGCACCGTGCCGCGGCTGCCGACGGATCTGACCCGGCTGGAGCGGGTCGCCGAGCAGCGGCTCGGGCCCGGCCCGGTCGGTTATGTGGCGGGCAGCGCGGGCACCGGCAGCACCGCCGTCGCCAACCGGGCGGCTCTGGACCGCCGGCGGATCGTCCCGCGGATGCTCCGCGATGTGCAGGAGCGCGATCTGTCCGTGGAGGTGTGCGGCCGCGCGCTGCCCGCTCCCCTCGCGCTCGCGCCGGTCGGGGTGCTGTCGATCATGCACCCGGACGCCGAGTCCGCCGCCGCGCGGGCCGCCGCGGCGCAGGGCGTGCCGTACATCCTCTCCTCCGCCTCCAGCACCCCCATGGAGGAGGTCGCCGAGGCGATGGGCGACGGGGAGCGGTGGTTCCAGCTGTACTGGGCGAAGGACCGCGAGGTCACCAGGAGCTTTCTGCACCGGGCGAAGGCGGCGGGCTACACCGCGCTGTTCGTCACGCTCGACACCCCGCTCCTCGCGTGGCGGCCGCGCGATCTCGACCAGGCGTATCTGCCGTTTTTGCACGGTGTGGGCACCGCCAACTACTTCAGCGACCCCGCGTTCCAGGCGGGGCTCGCCAAGCCGGTGCACGAGGATCCCAACGCGGCGGTCCGGCACTTCGTGGGAATGTTCGCCGACCCCGCCAAGACCTGGCCCGACCTGGCGTTCCTGCGGGAGAACTGGGACGGCCCGATCGTGCTGAAGGGCATCCTGCACCCGGATGACGCACTGCGGGCCGCCGACGCCGGGGTGGACGGGGTGGTCGTCTCCAACCACGGCGGCCGCCAGGTGGCGGGCTCCGTCGCCGCCGCCGACGCACTGCCCCGGGTCGTCGAGGCGTCCGCCGGGCGGCTCACCGTGCTCTTCGACAGCGGTATCCGCACCGGCGACGACATCTTCAAGGCGCTCGCCCTGGGCGCCAAGTCCGTGCTGCTGGGGCGGCCTTACGCCTACGGTCTCGGCCTCGACGGACAGGCCGGTGTGGAACACGTCCTGCGCTGTCTGCTCGCCGAGTTCGACCTCACCCTCGCCCTGTCCGGGCACTCCCGCCCCGCCACCCTGACCGCCGACGACCTGATCGAGGAATCCGTATGACCAGCGCGCCGCACGCGGACCCGGCCCCGGAGCCGCAGGCCGTGAAGAACGTTCTCGCCGTTGTCTCACCGCATGTCGGCGGCCGGGCCGCCGGTTCCGCGCTGGCCGGGCTGTTCCCCGGGCAGGCCCGGGTCACCGTCGTCGAGTCGGCCGACGAGGACCCGGCGGCGCTGCGCGAGGCGCATCTGCTGATCACGGGGCTGAGTCCGGTGACCGCGGGCCATCTCGCCGCCGCACCGCAGCTGGAGCTCGTCCAGTGCGCCAGCCACGGCTTCGACTATGTCGACCTGGATGCGGCCCGCGCGCGGGGCATCCCGGTCTGCAACATCGGCTCCAGCGGCGCGGAGAAGCAGAATGTGGCGGAGCAGACCTTCGCCCTCATGCTCGCCCTCGCCAAGCAGCTGGTCCCGGCCCACACGGCCCTGGTCGAGGCCGACTGGGCGCTGCCGCGCCTTCAGCAGTCGCTGACCGAACTCTCCGGCAAGACCCTCGGCATCATCGGCCTCGGCCACATCGGCGAGGAAGTGGCCCGCCGCGCCCTCGCGTTCGACATGACCATCGTCTATACGGGGCCGCGGCCCGCCGGACCGGAGACCGAGGCCCGGCTCGGCGGCGCCCGGCACCTGGGCCTCGACACACTGCTCCGCACCTCCGACTACGTCACCCTGCACGCCCCGCTCACCGACCGGACCCGCAACCTCCTCGACGCCGAGCGGCTCGCCCTCCTCAAGCCCACCGCCTTCGTCATCAACACCGCACGCGGCGCCCTCATCGACCAGGACGCCCTCGCCGACGCCCTGGAGGCGGGCACCCTCGCCGGGGCCGGGCTCGACGTCTTCGACCCCGAACCGCCCACGGCGGCGCTGCGCCTGCTGAAGGCCCCGAATGTGGTGCTCTCCCCGCACGTCGCGGGCGTCACCCGGGAGACCCTGGTCCGTATCGCCCTGGCCGCGGTGCAGAACGTCGTCGGCCATCTGGAGGGCAAGCCGCTGCGGGACGTCGTGTCCTGACGGCGGGGCGCCGGGTGCGCGCTCCTTCCTGAATTTCGGCCATTGTTCGGGGTTCCGGTCAGCGGGTTCGTGCACAGGGGCGGGCGGTGCGGTGGCGCGTTCCTGGCGTGCCACCGCCATTTCTCGACACCCCCGACGGCCGGGCCCCCGGCGACTGGAGTAGCGTCCGCCCGGCATCGGCTCCGAGGCCCCACCAGGAAAGGCTGGCGCACGCGCGTGGAACCCCGTGGACGTACCCGTTGGGCGATCGGCGGACTGCTCGCCGGCGGTATCGTCGTCAACTTCCTTGACCGTACGGCGATATCGGTGGCGAGTTCCTCGATCGCCGACGAATTCGGGCTGGACCTCCAGCAACTCGGGGTGGTGCTCTCGGCGTTCACCTGGTCGTACTGCCTGGTGCAGTTACCCGCCGGCATGCTCGTGGACCTCCTGGGGGTCTCGCGGCTCACCCGGATCGCCTCCGCGCTGTGGGCCGTCGCGGGACTGCTGACCGCGGTGGCCGGCGGGGTCGGGCCGGTCATCCTGGCGCGGCTGCTGCTCGGGGTGGCCGAGGGTCCGTCGATGGTCGGCGCCTCCAAGGCGACCGCGGCGTGGTTCCCGGTCAGTGAGCGCGGGATGGCGACGGCCCTGTTCGACGGTGCCACCAAGCTGGCCAACATGGTGGCGTTCCCGGTGCTGGCGTTCGTGATGAGCGAGTGGGGCTGGCGGGCCGGGTTCCTGTTCTGCGCCGCGGTCAGTGTGCTGTTCACCGCCGTGTGGTGGTGGGGCTACCGGGACCCGTCCGAGTACCGCTCCCTGGGGCCCGCCGAGCGGGAGTTCATCCTCCGGGGCGGGGCGCGGGACACCGACCGGGGCGGGCTGCGGCAGTTCCGTGCGGCGCTGCGTTCCGGCCGGGTCTGGGTCGTGGCCTGCGGTTTCGCCTGTTACGGCTACACCATCAATATCGTGCTGACCTGGATGCCGGAGTTCCTTCAGCGGGAGTTCCATGTGCGGCTGCTGCAGTCCGGCCTCTACTCGATGGTCCCGTGGGCGGTGGCGACGGTGGCCGAACTCGCCGTGGGCGGCTGGCTGGTGGACCGGCTGATCCGCCGGGGCCGCGACCCGTGGGTGGTCCGCAGAACGGTGCTGACCTGCGGACTGGCGCTCGGTGCCACGATCGGCGCCGCGGGCGGCGCCGGGTCCCCCGCCCTCGCGGTCTGCTGGATGTCCGTCTCCCTGGCGGGTCTGGCCATCGCCGCGCCGGTCGCCTGGGGGCTGCCCGGACTGCTCGCCCCGCCGGGCGCGGTGGGTGCGGTCAGCGGGCTGATGAACTTCCTCAATACGGCGGCCACCGCGGGCGGTGTGCTGCTGACCGGCTGGCTGGCGCAGGTGAGCGGGTCGTTCGCCACGCCCTTCCTGTTCGCGGTCGGCGTGCTGGCGGTCGGGGTCGCGCTGTACTGGAGGGCGCTGCGCCCGGCATCCGTACGGGAGGCGGTCCCGGCCCGGGAGCTGCACAGGGTCTGAGGCCGGGCGGCGCCTGATGCTTTAATCCTGTACTTGCATATGGTGTGCAGTAGCTGTGTCGGTCATCACAGATTCGGCCTCCCACCCCCGGGAATCCCTACTATGGCTGGGCAGTTGTCGGCAGGGGGGCGTGGAAAGCGGCTATGCAGATCGTCGGCCCGATTCCACACCGGTCAGACATGACTATGACTCCGGAGCACCCCCGGCAGTCGCCGGAGCCGGCCGTCCCGGCCACCCCTCCCCCGGCATCGAGCGCCGCCGCGGCAGAGGTGCTCCGCCGATGAACGACACCTCTGTATTAGCGACCTGCCTGGCGCGCTTGTCCTGGCCCCCGGAGCGGCTGGCCCGTGAGATCAACCGGCGGTGCGGCAGCGGCACCATCAGCAGCAAGGCTCCGTACAACTGGCTGAAGGGCGCCTGCCCCCGGCGCCGGCTGCCGTACATCATCGCGAAGATCCTGTCCGACCACCTCGGTGAGCCGATCACGGTCGAGGCGCTGTGGCCCGGGAACTTCGCGTCCGCGGTCCCGCCGCAGCGGCGAAGCTCCGCCCAGCCGCACCCCGCGGCGCCCGTGCAGCGGCCGCCTGCCACCCTCGATCCGCTCACCGCGTCGGTGGACTGGCTGGTGGCCGACGACGCACTCCCGCCGCCCTCACGGGCCCGCGGCGAGGAGATTCCCGGGGTCGCGATCGAGATGCTGACCGCCAGAATCCAGCAGCTGCGCCAGCTGGACGACAGCGGCAGCAGCGGGCTCGTACTGGACTGGGCGCTCCAGGACCTCCAGTGGGCGGAAAGGCTGGCCGCCAAGTACTCCTACGACGCGTCGACCGGACGGCAACTGCACCGCATCATCGCCGAACTCGGCCAGCTCACCGCCTGGCTGACGGCCGATCAGGGCCAGGCCGAGCTGAGCAACTCCCGCTTCCTGGCCGCCCTGGGAGCCGCACGGGCCGCCGGTGACCGGCCGCTCGCCGCGTACATCATCTCCTGTATGAGCTACCGGGCCGGCTGGGCCGGCCGGCCGGAGGAGGCGCTGCGGCTGATCCGGATCGCCCGCAAGGGGTCGGCGCAGGAGGACATGGGCATCGGCCAGGCGCTGCTGGCCACCCGCGAGGCACGGGCCCATGCCAGTCTCGGCGACGAGGCGGCCTGTCAGCGGGCCCTGGACGAAGCGGCCGAGCTCAGCCGGGCGGGCCGGCCCTCGGCCGAGCCGCTCTGGGCGTACTGGCTCACCCCCGCGGTCATGGTGGCCGATGCCGGCCGGGCCTGGCTGGAGTTGGGGCGCCCCGAGCGGGCGGAGCCGTATCTCACGCGCGGGATCGACCTGCTCCAGGGCAGCCAGCCCCGCAACCTGCTGCTGCACAGTGCCTCGCTGGCCGAGGCGCGGCTGGCGCGCGGCGAGCTCGACGGCGCGGCGGCGGCCGCCACGGACGCGCTGACGCTGGCCGAGCACGTCAGCTCGCAGCGCGCCCACGCGCGGCTGATGGCGCTGCGGCGGCGGTTCGTGCGGTACGACAGTGCGGTGGCGCGCGACATCGTGCAACGGGCCGACGCGCTGCTGGCGGCGGGCCGGGCGCGGGCGGCGTGCTGAGACGTGGTCACAGGCTCCCGTCGGCCGCCGTGCCGTTCCGGGTCCGTCAGCAGGGCCCCGGCCCCCGCTCGCCGTGCGGTGACGCCGGGCGGCGTCCGGCCCGTCGCCCCCTGAGGGCCGGCCCTCGCCCGCGCGCCCCTTCCCAGGGCACGACCCCTCGACACGGAACGGCATCCAGGAGAAACAGGAACATATGCGAGTCACTCACGAGGCACCGCTTGCCCCGATGACCACGCTGGGTCTCGGAGGACCGGCGGCGGTCCTCTTCGAGCTGTTCGACCCCGCGGACTTCCCCGAGTTCGTCGCGCTGGCCGACGCCTCCCCGGGCCGGCCGGTCTGTCTCGGCGAAGGAAGCAATGTGGTGGTCAGCGACGCCGGCTGCGAAGGCGCCGTGCTGCGGATGAGCACCAAGGGCGTCCGGCTGACCGGCCGCACCGACGAGGGCCGGGTACTGGCCGAGGTGCAGGCCGGACACCTCCTCGGCGACCTGGTCGACACCACCGTCGCCGAGGGCCTCACGGGCATGGAGATGCTGGTGGGCATCCCCGGGACCACCGGCGCCACCCCGGTCCAGAACGTCGGCGCCTACGGCCAGGAGACCGCCGACTGCCTGGTGGAAGTGACCGCGTGGGACTGGGAGCTGGGCCGGATGGTCACCCTGGACGCCGCGGCCTGCGGGCTGGGCCACCGCACCAGCGTCTTCAAACACTCCCGCCGGTGGACCCTGCTGACGCTGGTCTTCGCGCTGCGCCGGTCCGAGCTGAGCGCGCCGGTGATGTATCGGACGGTGGCCGCCGCGCTCGATGTGCCGGTCGGGAGCCGGGTGCCGCTGGACGAGGTGGCCCAGGCGGTGCTCGCGGTCCGGCGGAGCAAGGGCATGGTGCTGGGCTGTAGTGGCACCGACGACAGATCGGTCGGCAGTGTGTTCCTCAGCCCCGAGATCTCCCCCGCCCAGGCCGACGGTCTGCGAGCGCGCAACGCCCCCGTGAACCGCTTCCCCGACGGCTCGACGCGGGTGAGTGCGAGCTGGCTCATCCGGCAGGCCGGTTTCGAGCTGAGCACCCCGATCGTCACGGGCGTGCGCGTTTCCTCGCTGCACTACACCCTGGTCGCCGACGAGGGGGCGACCGCCGCCGGTTTCACCCGGGCGATCGAGCTCGTACAGCAGGAAGTGCTGCGCCGTACGGGGGTCCGGCTCACCTCCGAACTCGACTTTCTCTGAGCGCCGCCCGGGTGCCGCAGCGGAGGCGTGCAACCGGCGCACTGCAACAGGTCGACACCGGTTCAGGGCAAGGGCGTTGCCCTGATTGGACGGGCTATAAACGCTCTTGACGAAGATCGCGACCTCGGATGAAATACCTTGGCAGTTGCGAAGTATCTCCGCAACAACCGGAAATACTCCGGAATTAAATTATCTTTCCTTGGAGGGGACCATGGAGAACGTCACCATCAGCCTGGACGAATTCGACCTCGACCTGGACGTGGAAATCATGGAGCCGGCCACGACCGCCGTGAAGGCGCAGGACTCGAAGCTCATGACGCAGGTCTGCCGGCCCACCGCTTGGCCCTGCACCTGACACACCGGTGTGGGGTGCCGCGGGACATCGCTCCCCACGGCACCCCACACCATCGTCGGGTCAAGCGGTGTCAGGGGAACGGGGCGGGGACGGGCGTGAGCGGTGCGGGTGATGTGCGATTCGAGTGCGGGAAAGTGGCTCTGGTACGGGCCGCGGCCCTCCCACTGCCCGCGGACGATCCCCCGGCCCCCGAGCCCCGGCCGTCCGGCGAGGCCCCGCACGAGGCAGCCCGGCTGCGCCGTCAGATAGCGGAACTGGCCGCCGATTCACGGCTGATGACGGCGGTGAGCCTGGCCAGCGCGAGCCTCGCGGACGAGGTGGACCGCGCCGTCGCCGGGGAATCGCTCCGGCTCAAGTCGCTACGCCGTATCGCGATGTCGCTGACGAAATACCGCTCACGGATGTCCCACCGCCCCACCCCGTTCGGCTTGTTCGCCGGGGTCGGCCTCGCCGGATTCGGACCGGCGCCCGCACGGGAATTGCTCGGAGACGGGCATACCGTGACCCGGCCGGACGCGGCCTGGCTGGACGGCGTACTGGAGACGCTGCGCGACCTCCCCGCCGTACTGGAGCGCTCGCGGCTCACGGCCAACAATCTGCACACCGTACGGGACGGACGGCTGGTACTGGTCGACCACCACGATCCCACCGGTGAACGTCAGTTGGCGGGGTCGGTACGCCACACCCGGGTGGTCCAGCACCTCTTAACGGCCGCGGCGCGGCCCACGCCGTTTCCGTTGCTGGTGGAAGCGGGCCGACGAGCGTTCCCCCACGCGCCCGAAGGCGCGGTCGAGGGCAGCATCACCCAGCTCGTACGCGGCCACTTCCTGATGACCGACCTGACGCCGCCACCCGACTGCACCGCCCCCCTCGACCACGTACGCGACCGGCTGCACGGGGTCGACCATCCGACGGCCCGTGAACTCTGCTCGGTGCACGATGAGTTGACGTCCCTGGATGCCGCGCCGCCGGAGGACCGGCGGGCCCGGCTGACCGCGCTCTCCGCACGGATGCGAGCGCTGGGGTCCTCTCCCGACGTCCTCCAGACCGACCTGTCCCTGGACGTACGGCTGACCCTGCCGCCCGAGGTGGCCCGGGAAGCGGCAGAGGCCGCGACGGTGCTGTGGCGGACCTCCCCCGTCCACCGCGGCAATCCGCACCTGCGCGACTACCACCTGGCCTTCCTCGAACGGTACGGCACCGACCACGCGGTGCCGGTCCTGGAACTGCTCGACGACGCCCGGGGGTTGGGGCTGCCCCGCGCCTATCGGCAGCCCGGAGCCGTGCCCTCCCCCGAGTCCGGGGAGCGCGACCGGGTCCTCGGCGAGCTGCTCATGGACGCGGCGCGCCGGGGCGTACGGGAAGTGGTGCTGGACGAGGAGACCGTGCGCGCCCTGGAACCGGCGGAGCGCGGGCCCGCCCCGCTGAGCATGGAGGTGGGCGCCGAGCTGGTGGCTCCGGACTGGGAGGCACTGTGCGCCGGGGACTTTCATCTGGTGCTCGCGCCACAGGCGGTGTCGCCGCTGGCGGGGGCGATGTTCAGCCGATTCGCGCCGGTATTCGGCCCCTCGGGCGCGCGGGTTCAGGATCTGGCGCTGCACGCGGAGCAGAGTGCACCGGACGACGAGATTCCGGCCTGTGTCGCCTACCGGCCCAGGGTGGCGCGTTCCGCCAATGTCTCTGCCGTTCCGCAGTGGCTGACCCATCGCATCCCCCTGGGTGTCGGCCCCGCCGCGGCCGAGACGGCGCACGATCTGCGCCTGGAGAACCTCGCGGTCCACGCGGACGGGGACGGCCTCCGGCTCGTCGACGGCACGACCGGTCGCCGGGTGCGCCCGCTCTCGTACTCAATGCTTCATCCGGCCAACGGCCATCTTCCGTACGTGGCACGGTTCCTGCTGGAGGTCGGCCAGGAAGGCCGGTCCTTCTGCGCACCGTGGAGCTGGGGACGCTGGGCCCCGTCTCCCGCGCTGCCGCGGGTGCGGCACGGCCGGACCGTGCTCTCCCCGGCGCGCTGGCTGCCGGACCGGGCCCTGCACGCGGCGGCCGACCAGGGCGACGAGGAGTGGGGTGAGCAGGTCGGGGAGTGGCGACGGCGCTGGGATGTGCCCCGGCGGGTGCTGCTCACCAAGGCCGACCACCGCGTCGCGGTCGATCTCGACGATCCGCGCCATCTTCCGGTGTTGCGGGACGAGGTGCGGCGGGCGGCCGGTCTGACGCTGGTGGAGCGGTACGGCGGCCGGGCGGAACGGCAGTGGTTCCGGAGCGCTGAGGGCCCCCATGCCGCCGAGTTCGCCTTTCCCGTCTTCGCCCGGTCTGCGGGCCGGGGCGTCGCGCACGGTACCCGGCAGACCCGGCCAACCGCGGCGCCGGCCCCACCCCTGATGGACAGCCCGGACGGCGGCTGGGGCGCGCGCACCCATCTGCCCGGTGGCGAGTGGCTCTACGCGAAGCTCTATGTGCCCGCGGCCCGCCAGCCGGAGGTGCTGGCCCGTCACCTCGGCGCGCTGACCGACCCCGAGCTGCTGCGCAGGGCGGGCGCCGACCGCTGGTTCTTCCTCCGTTACGAGGACCCGGCGCCGCACATCCGGCTGCGCCTCCACGGCAAGCCGGATTCCCTGTGGCCGGTGCTGCTGCCCGAACTCCACTCCTGGGCACGGGAGCTGGCGGCGGCGGGGCTCCTCGGGACGGTGGTCCTGGACACCTACGAACCCGAGGTCGAGCGGTACGGCGGACCGGCCGCCCTCGGGCACGCCGAGGGCGTCTTCCACGCCGACAGCGAGTCCGTCGTCACGCTGCTGGCCATGGCCCCCGACCAGCTGGGCGATCCCTCGCTGCCGGCCGCGCTGGGCATCCTCGACATCCTCACCCGCCTCGGCTCCCCGGACGAGGCGCTCGACTGGCTCAGTAGCCCGTCGGTGCTGGCGCACCGTGGAGAGGTCCCGCGGTCCCGGAAGCAGGAGGTCGCCGCGCTGCTGGACGCGCACGCCCGGCCCCGGCCGCCGGTCGCGGCGGACGGCTGGGGCGTGGGGTGGAGCACCCGCGGCCCGGCACTGGACGGTCTGGGTGAGGTGCTGTCGGCCAGTGCCACGGACCGCGACCGGACGGCACGGATCGCCCTGAGCCTGGCCCATATGCACTGCAACCGGCTGCTCGGCCCACGGCCCGAGCTGGAACGGACGGCGCAGGTGACGGCCCGTGAGGCGCTGGCACGGTGGCTCGGACGGCGGCGGAACAACCGATGACCGCACCCCTCGCGCTGTGCGACGCGGCGTCCGACCTCGCGTACCGCGTCGCCGATCGGCTGAGCTCACCGGAGCGGGTGGCCGGTACGGCACACGAGGCGCTCACCGCACTGCCGCCGGAACTGTTGCAACCCGCCTGGCAGCCCGCGTCGCTGCTGATGGGCCACCCGGGCATCGCGCTGCTGCACACCAGATGCGCCCGGAACGACGCCCGGTATGCGGCGATCGGGCACGCCCATCTCGCGGCGGCCGTCGCGGCGACCACCGACGCCGGTCCGGCCGCGGTCGGTGATCTGCTGCTGCCCGCACGGCTGCACGCCGACGCGCACGGCGGCTATGCCCGGCTGCTGGCGCGCTGCGCCGAGGTGCACGCCGCATACGTCCGGGCACGAGTCGCCCGGCTGACGGCCCGGCGGCAGGAACACGGCCCTGGGCTGGCGGCCGACGACTACGACGTGATCTCGGGCCTGGCGGGCGAGGCCCGTGGCCTCCTGCTGGCGGCCGACCACGGCGACGAGCGGTGCGCGCAGGCGCTCCGCGACGTCCTCACCCATCTGGTCCGGATGACGCATCCCGTGCGGCCCCCGGTGGCAGGCGGAAGCCCAGTGCCGGGGTGGTGGTGCGCCCCCGAGCGCTACCTCCTCCCCCGTGACCGCGAGGAGTACCCGAGGGGTGATCTCAACGTCGGTGTCGCGCACGGGATTTGCGGACCCCTGGCCCTGATGGCGCTGGCCTACCGGTCCGGACACCGGGTGCCGGGGATGGCGGACGCCCTCCGCCGTATGGCCGACTGGGTGGTGAGTGTGGGATACACCGATGACCTGGGCATGCAGTGGCCCGGCCGTGTCGCCGCTGAGGAGGCAGCCGGGGAGTCTTCCCACCCGCCCCAGGGACTCCAGCCGCCCCGGGAGGCGGGGGCGAGGAGCCGTCCGGGGTGGTGTTACGGGACCGCCGGGATCGCGTGGTCCCTGTATCTGGCCGGGCGGGCGCTCAGTGACGGTCAGCTGACGGCCCTGGCGGAGGACGCGGTCGGCGGCCTGGTGCGCCGCCCGCTCGATGCCGCGGTGTCCTCCGACCCTGGCTTCTGCCATGGCCGTGCGGGCGTCCTGCACACCGTCAGCCGGATGGCCGTCGCCACAGGGCGCAGTGAGTGGTGGGCTATGGCGGACGGCCTCGCCCAGGATGTCGTGGCGGAGTACGACCCCCGAACTCCCTTTGGTTTCCGCCAGGTTTTGCCGCCTGCCCCCGCGTCGGGGCCCGCACCGCACCGGGTGCACCACCCCGGGCTGCTGGATGGCGCCGCCGGGATCGCACTCGTCCTGGTTGGTTACGCCGACGCGCGCCGGGGAGTTGGCGTGGACGAGGTGAACGGATGGGACGCGGCGTTTCTGATGGGGTGACGTGGGCGGTCGTGGGGTGGGTCGCACCTGGGGCATGACATGGGGAGCAGGGTGCCCGCCCGGTCAGAACCCTGCGGGTGTCGGCCGGATCTCGAAGCCCGTCAGCCCCTCCGGCTCCTCCTCCCGTACAGACACCGCGTCGACGGTGGCCAGGGGCGGACCCTGGTGCGCCCAGTCCACCAGCTTCTGTACGCGCTCGGGCTCGCCCTCGCACACGGCCTCCACCGTCCCGTCCGGGAGGTTGCGCACCCAGCCGGCCACTTCCAGCCCGTCAGCCGTGCGTCGGCAGGTGTCGCGGAAGAACACACCGTGCACGTCTCCGGAGACCACCACCCGTCTGCGAATCATCCGTGTCTCACCTCGTCACCTCATTTGCCCGGCCCGGCCGTCCGAGCGCAGATATATCCCGGGCCCGCGGTCAGCGGGCGGTGCCACGCCCGGACGGCGCACGGCTCACGGTGCGGCCGGCGGCCGCGGCGGCACGGGCGAAGGCGGTGGCGTCGCGGACGGCGGCCCCGCCCGGATCGTTGTTGAAGTAGGTGTAGACGTCGGCCCGGTCCGGCCAGGTGTCGGCGATCCGCCGGGCCCAGGTGGTGAGCGCCTGCCTGCCGTAGCGGGGCCAGGGTTCCGCTCGGCCCTCATGGAAGCGCAGATAGCCCCAGTCGGTGGTCCGCCACAGGGGCGTCACGGGCCGGGAACCACGGTCCGCCCAGCACAGCGCGGCGCCCCGCCGCTCCAGCACCGTACGGACCTCCGCGGTCCACCACGACGGGTGACGGGGCTCGACGGCGACCCGGGTTCCGGCGGGGAAGCAGCTGAGGCAGTCGTCCAGCAGTCCGGCGTCCGCCTTGAGTGTGGGCGGCAGTTGGAGCAGGACGGGCCCGAGCCGGGGGCCGAGGGCGGCGGCCCGCGACATCATCCGCCCGACCGGCTCCTGCGGATCGCGCAGCCGCTTGATGTGGGTCAGATAGCGGCTTGCCTTCACCGCCATCACGAACCCGTCGGGGGTCCGGTCCCGCCAGTCCGCGAAGGTCTTCTCCTCCGGCAGCCGGTAGAAGGCGGCGTTGCTCTCGACGGTGGCGAAGTGCCGTGCGTACTCTTCCAGCCACAGTCGCTGCGGCCGGTCCTGCGGGTAGAGGACCTCGCGCCAGTCCTTGTACTGCCAGCCGGAGGTTCCGACGAGGACGGTCATATCCGCATCCCTGCCCGGTCCGGGGCACGGCATATCAGTCACCTCAGCGACCTCGGTCACCTCGGTCATCTCGGTCGCCTCAGCCACCTCGGTCACCGGATATCAGTCACCGGACATACCGCGGGTCTCCTGCCTTGGGGCGTATCCGCGATGTCCCGTCGTCCGCCCTGGGAGGGCCGGGCTCGCGGCGTCCGACCGTGCATGGCAGAGGCCGCGAGCCAGGCGGGACGTGCGGACGGACCCGCCCTGGCACCACGCGCCCGGTCCCGGCCGTGTCATGCGGCCGCATGCGGACCGGCCGGGTCCGATCTCCGCTGGTGCACATCGTGGTGAATGGGGGTCCGGGAGCCCGTCAGCGGGACGCCCGTGCCGCCCTGGCGTATCGCGACGATCTCGGCCGCGATCGACAGAGCGGTCTCCTCGGGGGTACGGGCCCCGAGGTCGAGGCCGATCGGTGAGCGGAGCCGGGCCAGTTCGCGTGCGGTGAGGCCGGCCTCGCGCAGCCGGCGGTTGCGGTCCTCGTGGGTGCGGCGGGAGCCCATCGCGCCGACGAACGCGACCGGCAGGCGCAGGGCCACCGTCAGCAGTGGGACATCGAACTTGGCGTCGTGGGTGAGGACGCACAGCACCGTACGGCTGTCGGTTTCGGTGCGCCGGAGGTAGCGGTGCGGCCAGTCGACCACGAGGTCGTCGGCCTCCGGGAAGCGGGCGCGGGTGGCGAAGACAGGGCGGGCGTCGCACACGGTCACGTGGTAGCCGAGGAGTTTCGCCGTCCGCACCAGCGCCGCGGCGAAGTCGACGGCGCCGAAGATGATCACGCGGGGCGGCGGCACGCTCGACGCGACGAACAGGGTCAGCGCGCTCCCGCAGCGCGCTCCGCTCTCCGAGAGGGCGAAGGTGCCGGTGCGGCCCGCGTCCAGCAGGGCGTGGGTCTCGTCGGCCACCGCGCGGTCCAGCTCGGCAGGTCCGTCGAGGCCGCCTTCGTACGAGCCGTCGCGGTGGACGAGCAGGGGGCGGCCGAGGAGTTCGGCCGGTCCACGGGTCACGAGGGCGAGGGCCGCCGCCGCTCCCCCGGCGGCGGCCGCCAGCGCCGCCGCCCACACCTCTCGGCCCGGGGTGTCCGCGCGGATCGGCGTGACCAGCACCTCGATGGTTCCGCCGCAGGTCAGCCCTACCGCGAAGGCGTCGTCGGCATCCGGGCCGAACCGCTCCAGCACCACCTGGCCGTCCTGGAGCGCCTGGGCACACAGGTCGTGAACCGCCGCTTCCACACAGCCGCCGGAGACCGAGCCGATGACCGTGCCCCGGCTGTCGACGGCGAGGGCGGCGCCCGGATCGCGCGGCGCGCTGCCGTCGACGGCCACGACCGTGGCGACGGCCACGTCCCGCCCCTCCGCCAGCCAGCGGTGCAAGGCGTCGGCGAGGTCAAGCATCCCGGTCTCCTCCTGGTGCGGTGCCGGCCAGCAGGACGCGGTCGGGGCGGATCGGCAGATGGCGGTGGCGTACACCGGTCGCATGCCAGACCGCGTTGGCGATGGCCGCCGCGGCCCCCACGATCCCGACCTCGCCGATGCCCTTGATGCCGACCGGGTCGTCGGGGTCCGGGTCGTCCACCCAGTCCGCCTCGATGGGCGGGACATCGGCGTGCGCGGCGAGGTGGTAGCCCGCGAGGTCGGCGCCGACATGGCCGCCCGAGGCCTGGTCCCGGGCCGCCTCCTCGTGCAGCGCCATGGACAGCCCCCAGGTCATACCGCCGATGAACTGGCTGCGGGCGGTCAGCGGGTTGACGATCCGGCCCGCGGCGAAGATGCCGAGCATCCGCCGCACCCGCACCTCGCCACTCGTGACGTCCACGGCGACCTCGGCGAACTGCGCGCCGAAGGAGTGCCGTTCCTTCTTCGCCAGCGCCCTGACGGCTTCGCCGGTGTCCGCCCGTGCCGTGATTCCCTGCGGCGGTATGCCGCCGCCCAGGGCCAGTTGCTCCCGCAGCTCGCGTACCGCGGCCGTGATGGCCCAGGCCCAGGAGCGGGTGCCCATCGAGCCGCCGGCGATCATCGCCGGGCCGAAGTCGCTGTCCGCGATCTGTATGTGGATCCGTTCCGGAGCCACCTCCAGCGCGTCCGCGGCGATCAGGGCGAGCGCGGTCCGTGCTCCGGTGCCGATGTCGGCCGCGGTGATCCGTACAGTGAAGGTGCCGTCCGCCTCCGCCGTCACGGCGGCTGTGGACGGCGCGACCCCTGAGGGGAAGGTGGCCGCGGCGGTGCCGGTCCCGAGCAGCCAGCGCCCTTCGCGGCGGGTGCCGGGGCGCGGATCCCGGTCCGCCCAGCCGAACCTGCGGGCGCCCTCCTGGAAGCAGGCGAGCATCCGGCGGCTGCTGAAGGGCAGACCGGAGACCGGGCCCACGTCCGGTTCGTTGCGTGCGCGCAGTTCGATCGGGTCCATACCGCACTTCTCGGCGAGCTCGTCGAGCGCGGACTCCAGCGCGAACGAGCCCGGCGCCTCGCCCGGTGCCCGCATCCAGGTCGGCGTCGGGACATCGAGCGGGACGACGCGGTTGACGGTGTGGTGCGCGGCGGCGTCGTACATCGGCCGTCCGAAGTTGGCGCTGCGCTCGACGAATTCGAACACGGTCGAGGTGAGGCACTCCGCCTGGTGGTCGAAGGCACGCAACCGCCCGTCGGCGTCGGCGCCGAGCCGGACCCGCTGCACCGTGGGGCTGCGATAGCCGACGACCGAGAACATCTGCCGGCGGGTCAGGACGACCCGGACCGGGCGGTGCAGGACGGTCGCGGCCATCGCGGCGAGTACCGCATGCGGGCGCGTCGCCTTGGAGCCGAAGCCACCACCGACGTGTTCGGACCGCACCCGCACCGAGCCCGGGTCGAGCGAGAACAGCTGCGCCAGTTCCTCCGCCACGAACCTGCTGCCCTGATTGGAGTCGACGACCTCCAGCCGGCCGCTGTCCCAGCGCGCCATCGCCGCATGGGGTTCCAGCGGGCTGTGGTGCTCTTCGGGTGTGGTGTATTCCGCGTCCACGACCACGGCGGACGCGGCGAGTTCGGCGGCCAGGTCGCCCTTCGCCGTCTCCGCCGCCATGGTGGGGGAATTCTCCGGTGTGTACATCCCGGGCCGCCCGGCGGAGAAGGCGACATCGTGCGGCTCCTCGTCGTACCGGACGACGAGCCGTTCGGCGGCTTCCCTGGCCTGCTCGGGGGTCTCCGCGACGACCAGCGCCACCGGCCAGCCGACATACGGCACCCGGTCGTGCTGGAAGACCTGAAGGATCGGGTCAGGCGGAGCGAGCGTCCCCGGGTAGTCCCCGTTGACGCGCGGGGCGTTCTCATGGTGCAGGACGGCGAGGACGCCGGGCAGGGACAGGACGGGCGCCGACTCCACGGAGCGGATCCGGCCGCGGGCGATGGTGGACAACACCAGCCAGCCGTGGGCGAGTTCGGCGAACGGGACCTCGCCCGCGAAGCGCGCCGTTCCGGTGACCTTGTCCCGGCCCTCCAGACGGGTGTGGGCGGCGCCCACGGCCCCGGTCACCGCGAGGTTTTCCGTGGTGGTGGTCATCGGGCGGCCTCCTCGGCGAGTTCGGTCAGTACGGCCACGACGAGGTTGCGCATCAGGGTCACCTTGTATCCGTTGTGGGGCAGCGTCTCGGCTGCGGCGAGTTCGGCGTCCGCGGCGGCGGCGAACGCCGCGGCGTCCGCCGGGCCCCCGGTCAGCGCCCGCTCGGCCGTCCGGGCCCGCCACGGCCTGGATGCGACCGCCCCGAAGGCGAGGCGCACCTCGCGGACGACACCGTCCCGGACATCGAGGGCGGCGGCGATCGAGCCGATCGCGAACGCGTACGACGCGCGCTCGCGCACCTTCCGGTAGCGGGAGGCGGCGGCGACCGGGGCCGGCGGCAGGGTGATACCGGTGATCAGCGCGCCTGGCGGCAGTGCGGTCTCCCGGTGGGGGGTGTCGCCCACCGGCAGATAGAACTCAGCGAGCGGCAACTCGCCCGGGCCGTCCGCGGTTTCGTACGAGACGACGGCATCGAAGGCGGTGAGCGCCACCCCCATGTCCGAGGGGTGGACGGCCACACAGTGCGCGGAGGCGCCCAGGATCGCGTGGTTGTGGTGCTCACCCTCGATGGCCGGGCAACCACTGCCGGGGGCACGTTTGTTGCACGGCTTGGCCGGGTCGGTGAAGTAGCCGCAGCGGGTGCGCTGGAGCAGATTGCCGCCGACCGTGGCCATGTTGCGCAGCTGCCCCGAGGCACCGGCCAGTACGGCCTCGGCCAGCGCCGGGTAGCGCCGACGCACCTCGGGATCGGCGGCGAGTTCGCTGTTGGTGACCGTCGCGCCGATGTGCAGCCCGCCGTCGCCCCTCGGCTCGATCCGGCCCAGGGGCAGGTCACGTACGTCGACGAGCAGCGCGGGCCGCTCCACCCCGGCCTTCATCAGGTCGACGAGGTTGGTGCCGCCGCCGAGAAAGCGTGCGTCAGGATCGGCCCCGAGCAGCGCCACCGCCCCGGCGACCTCGGTCACCCGCTGATATCCGAATTCCCTCATGCCGTCAGCTCCCCCTCCGCCGTGTCGGCCATCCGTCGGGCCTCGGTCTCCGCCGCCTGCGCGACCGCCTGCACGATCGACACATAGGCACCGCAGCGGCACAGATTGCCGCTCATCCGCTCCCGGATCTCCTCGGCGGTCAGCGCGGGCGCTCCCGCTTCGGGGCGTACGTCGGCGGTCACGGCACTCGGCCAGCCCGCCGCATGCTCCTCGATCACGGCTATTGCCGAACAGATCTGCCCCGGTGTGCAGTAGCCGCACTGATAGCCGTCGAAGTCGAGAAAGGCCTGCTGCACCGGATGGAGCCGGTCGCCGTCCGCCACGCCCTCGATGGTGGTGATCTCCCGCCCCTCGGCGGCGACCGCGAGCTGGAGACAGGAGACCGCCCGGCTTCCGTCGAGCAGTACCGTGCAGGCACCGCATTGGCCGTGGTCACAGCCCTTTTTGGTGCCGGTGAGATCGAGCTGCTCGCGCAGCGCGTCGAGCAGGGTGGTGCGGTGGTCGACGGGCAGCGTGCGCTTTTCGCCGTTGATGTTCAGGGTGATGACGCTGGACGTCGATAGGGCCATGATCAGCCTTCTTTCGCATGGGTGAGGCGCAGCGGGCCGGCCCTGAAGGCGTGCGGGCCGACCAGGACGTCGAGCTGTCCTTGTCGCGCGGTGCGAGAGCGTCGGAGGGGACGGACCCGCAGGTGGTTCGGGAGGGAGGCGCTGTACGTGGCGGCGTCGGCTGGGGCTTCTGCGGCGGCGTGGTGGCCGAAGAGCCGGTCGCGGGGTCGCGGACCATCCCCATCGGCCGCATCCGGCGGTATGGTGGACCTAAGCGGACAGCTGTCCGCTAGCTTCGAAAAATCTACCGGACAGTTGTCCGCTTAGCAAGACCCGGCCGTCTTTGGATTCCGGGTGGAGGACGAGTGCAGGAGAGAAAGCCCGCGCCGGTGCGCTCGGACGCGCAGCGGAATCGCGAACGCATCCTCGAAGTGGCCCTCGCGGAACTGACGCGGTCGGCCGACGCCCCGCTGAGCGCGATCGCGAAGAAGGCGGGCGTCGGGCAGGCGACCTTCTACCGCAACTTCCCCAACCGCGAGGCGCTCGTCCTCGAGGTCTACCGCCACGAGGTGCAGCAGGTCTCCGCCACCGCGTCCCAGCTGCTGGAGACGCACGCACCCGACCAGGCCCTGCGGGAGTGGATGGACCGCCTCGCCCAGTACGCCATGGCCAAGGCCGGTCTGGCCGACGCGATGCGCAAGACCACCTGCGCGCCCGGCGCGTTGGCCGGCCTGGGACACGGCCCGGTGACCTCAGCCGTCGCCCTCCTACTGAAGGCGAACGAAGAGGCCGGCACCATCCGCCCGGGGGTGACCCCCGACGACTTCGTGCTGGCCATCTCCGGCCTCTGGCAGATCGATCCGCAGGGTGACTGGCACGGACGCGCCGAACGCCTCCTGAACCTCGTCATGGACGGCCTGCGCGCGGGCGCACCGGGGGCCTGAGGGGGACGATTCGGCCGAGCGGGCGCCGTACGGGACCGCCGGTGCGGGGTCGCTTGGCGGGACCTCCGTACGGGACCGTCAGACAATCCGGCCGACGCCCAGCGCTCACCGCCCCGAGCAAGGCAACAGGGCGCCTGGCGGCACCCAGCTGTAACACCCGCCCGCCTCCTCGCCGAGCCAGCCGTTGACGCTGTGCAGGCCCCGCTCGTTGATCTGCGCGTCATGGATGCCGTGGGCCCGTTCCGGCTTGACCGCCCGGACGAAGTCGATGGCCTCGGACGTACGCAGCCACGACGCCTGCACGGGCACGAGCAGCGTCTCGACCGGCTCGTCCGGCACATGGAGCGAGTCGCCGGGGTGGTAGAGGCGCTCGTCGATCAGGTAGCCGAGATTGGCGCAGTCCGGGAGGTCCCCATAGATCCGCGCATGCCGGCCGCCGTGCGCCGTGACCTGGAAGCCGGCCGCGCTGAACTCCTCGTCCGGCTCCACCTCGATGACGTCCAGGAGGCCGCCGAAGTCCGCGCCCTTGGGTGCGTAGACCGGCGCACCGAGCCCCTTGAGGCGCAGTACATCGGCATGGTCGGCATGTTCGTGCGTCACCAGGATCGCGTCGGCACCGTGCAGCGCCCGCGCCTCGCTCCAGATACCGGGGTCGATGACCAGTGTCCCGCCTCCCGGACGCTCCAACCGGACACAGGAATGGGTGTACTTGGTGAGGCGCATCCTGCGGAGAGTACGCGTCCGGGGTACGGCCGTCGACCCTCCGCAGCGGCCGTGCGGCAGGGCTCCGAAGGCGTCGCCGAGCGGCCGAAGTCGGCCTGGAACGGCCTCCTTTCACATCCTGTCCGCCACATCGACGCTCCGATAGGCGAGCTGTCGTGGCGTCAGTGTGAGCGTGAGCCGGTGCCTGGCGGGGGCCGACGCCTTCCCCGCGGCGGCGTCCGTGACCACCCAGGTGCGCACACCCGATCGTGCCCGGGGGTCGCGCTCCAGCTCGACGGTGAATTCCAGCTCGATCGGTCCCATGTCGAACTGGAGGTCACCGCCGTCGAACGATTCGGTGGCCGCGCGCAGATCATCGCGTACGGCCTGCACCGCTTCGGTGAGGTCAATCCGGTTCCGGTCCATGCTCCGCTGCTCTCTGTGTGGCTGTGCGACGTGGTCGACGGGTTCAACACGATGGATCTCTACATGCGCCGGGATGCCGGCCAGTCCCGAGGTGGCCGAGTACGCATCGGCCTCCGCCGCCAGGTGGTAGGCGGACAGCGCCTCGCCCGCGACGTCCCCGGCCTCCCCCTCTCCTCCCGCCAGTACGGCGTGCAGCTGCTGGGCCCGGCTCCGCTCCGCCGCCAGCGCCGAGTTGCCCCCTACGGAGAGCTGGTCATACATCGCCAGGGACTCTTCCAGGGGGATCAGGGCCTGCTCCCGCTCGGCCCCGGCGGCCAGAAGGGTGGCGAGGTTGTGCAGACCACGGGCCAGCTCCGGCGCCACGCCCGGGTCTTCCTCGAACAGCTCCCGGTAGCCCGTGATCGCCTGGTGCGAGGCGGCGACGGCCTCCGCCGTGCGGCCCGCCGAGCCGAGGATCAGTGCGAGGCATTCGAGCGCGTTGCAGCGCAGCCGCAGCGCGGGCGGCCGCACATGCGCCGCCAGCACATCGGTGAACGCGAGGCACTCCTGCAACACGTCGACCGCCTCCTCGGCCGCCCCGAGCTCGGCCAGACAGAGCCCCAGCTGAAGCAGCGCGTGCGCCAGCCCGGTGCCGACGGAGACGGGGTGGTAGCGGTCGACGAGTGCCCGGTGAATCCCCACCGCCTCCTGCGCGATGAGGAGGGCTTCCTCTCCTTCACCAGCGGCCCGCAGCCGCTGACAAGAAGTCAGGAGCCGGTCCGCGAGCTGCGGGCCATAGGTCCCGAAGTCTTCCTCCGCTTGTGCGCGCAGCCGGTCGAGTTCCCCGCTCCGCTTCCTATCCGGCGTGCTCACCGTCACCCCCCATTGCCATGGCTTGTTGCAGCAGCGTCAATGCCAGCGCGGAATCGAAGATGTCCGCGCTGCCCACCGGGGTGTGCCAGCTCATGAGCTTGGCCGGCCCGTCGCCGTGCGGCGCGACCGCCGCGGCGATCACGGCCTCGTCCGCCGCCGTCGGATGGCGGACGACCGCGGCTTCCGGCACCGCGACAGGAACGGGGTCGACGGCCGTCAGGCTCTTCACCAGCGCCAGCCGGCGGGCCCCTCCCATCGAGGCGATCAACGGCGCGTGCCGAAGCTCTGCGGACACCATCGCCGCCTTCGTCCCGTCGAACACCGCTTCCAGATCACGCACTTCACCGGCCTGTTTGGCGGCCTGCAGCGTGGCGAGGAAGTGCCCCGTGAAGGCCGTGTGGTCCGCCCCGTCCGAGTCCTGGGACGGCTGGTTGGGGCCGCTGGAGGCGATGACACAGACACCGTCGGCATGGTCGTCGGGCAGCTCCTCGTCGAGCGGGATCTCGACCTCGGGTTCGCTGAGGCGCAGGTCGCCCGCACCGCTCAGCAGTCCCGTGGCGACCCCGCTGAAGCAGCAGTCCAGGACGATGATCCGGATCGCGGCCGGGGAGCTCCGGACCAGCCGGCGGACCGTCTTGTACGCCAGCCCCGTGGTCTCGATCGAATCAGGGCTCGACGACTGGGAGGCCAGATAGAGGTCGCCGTCGACCTTCCAGCCGTGCCCCACGTAGTAGAGCAGCAGTACGTCGGTTGCTGACTCGGCCGCCCGCTTGATGGCGACCCGCATCCCCTCCCCCGTCCGCGGGTTGGAGACCATCCGGCACTTCTCACGGGGAAAGCCTCCGCCGTCGGACGGTGCGAGCACACTGCGCAGCCCCGCCAGATTGTGGATCGCGGCCGGCACCTCGGGAAACTCGTGGTCCTGGTACTCCGACACCCCGATCAGCAAGGCATACGAAGCGTCGAACCGCGGCAAACGGGCCAATGCTTCACTCTTCGTCGAGCTGCCGGATGACGCGCGCGATCTCCTCGGCGTCCGTCCCGCTCACCGTCACGGTCCGGCCGTTCCGCTCGAAACTCATGGCCAGCTGCGGGGCGTTCATCTTCTTCCACTGGGCGACGGTGTAGCCCAGGGACCCCGCGCTGAAGCCGGAGCCGACGATCAGCTGCACCAGATCGAGCACAAAGCCCAGTTCGCCCTCGACCGGCGCGGCACCTACCAGCCGCACCTCGGCGTGCCGGCGGGCATCCGGTTCATCGAGCAGCCACTGATGAAGACCCGCGGCCAACTCCCCTGCGGTGTCGGCACCTTCACACCGGATCGTGATCTGCACAGGGGGCCTCCGGTCCACGAGCGAATGTGTTCCGAGCATAGAGCGCGGCGGTGCGCCCGGACGGCACTTTGCCCACACCGCGACAGCACCTCACCTCAGCGACCACACCTCACCCCAGCGGGTGCGCCTCCGCCGCGTCCACGGGTGGTTCGCCACCCGCTTCGTTGAACGCCGTGAGGGCCTCGATGAGCGCGGCCCGCTGCGCGGGGGCGAGGCGTTCGACGATGGCGGCGATCTCCGCGCGGCGGCGGGCGGTGACCTCCTCGACCGTGCGCCGCCCCTCGTCGGTGAGCTGGAGCAAGGTCTCGCGCCGGTTGTCGGGGTTGGCCTGACGGAGCGCCAGGCCCGCCGTGATGAGCCGGTCCACCATGCGCATCGCGGTCGACGGGGCGACCTGGAGGAGCTCGGCGAGGGTCACGAGCTTGGTGGCGCCCCGTGTGGAGAGCACCACCAGCATCCGCAGCTGCGGCAGCGTCACCCGCTCCTCCACCTCGCCGAGTGACCGCGCGGACACCGCGACCAGCAGCCTCGACGCCGTGAGCACCGCTCGGGTCACCGCATCCACATCATCCACACCCCTCGTGGGGGCCATGCGCTCCGCCATCTCCCCTTTCTACCGCCCGGAATCTTCCGGCGTCGCCATAGGACGCCGGAACGCGCCCGGCCTGCGGCTCTCCGAATACTTGCCCCCCGTGCCGCCGCCCGGAAATGCGCACTATCCAAAGGTTGCAGGGGCCACAACCCGACACAGGACACATTCCGCTCTTCCGCCGCCCCACCCCGTCCAGCGGCCGGCGGCTTCGGTCACCGGTGACCGAAGCGCCCCGCCTACGGAAGAAAGGCAGGAACGCATGACACACCCCTTCTCGACGCAGGAACGCCCACCGCTCCCCACGGGATGGCGGCGCTTCCTGGCGCGTCTCCCCATTCGCCTCTACCGGGCAGGGCTCGGCGTGCTCTTCGGCAGACGGCTGCTCCTGCTGCACCACACCGGCCGGCGCACCGGAATCCGCCGCCAGGTCGTCCTGGAAGTCATCGCGTACGAGCGGGACGGCGACCGACTCAGCTGGACCGTCGCCGACAGGGTTCGGCCCGTCCTCCGCCTGGTACCAGAATCTGCGGCACTCGCCACAGGCCGTGGTGCAGAGCGGCAACCACCGGTACACCACCACGGCCCGCTTCCTCTCCCCCGAGGACGGTGGCGCCCTGATGGCCCGTTACGCTCCGGCGCACCCGCGGCTGGCGCGCCGGCTGTGTTCCTTCATGGGCTTCGACGTCGACGGCAGCGAAGCCGCCTACCGCCGGGCGGGGCACCGCATCCCTTTCGTACGCCTTGAGGCCTCTCCCGGGCCGCCCCGCGAGTGACCCGGGTCCCCGGCTGGACACCTGCACTGTCAGTGGCAGCTGCCAGGATTCTGCTTATGACGATCAAAGACATAGCCCGGCATGACGTGAGTGAGCAGCGGATCCAACAGGCGCTGGAGGACATCTGGGGGCGGGCCTTCAGCCGCTGGCACACGATGCGATACGACTGCTACTCCGATGCGGAGCTGGCGGGAATGCGCGACGAACTCCTCGACCACATAGCCGCCCGCACGGTGGCGGACCCCGCGCCCGACACCGCCCCGTCACGCATCGTCCTGCGCACCGCGGCCGAGTGCGCCATGGGCCTCCTGGACCTCGGCTGCTACCCCAACGGCGACCAAGAGATCTCCTTCATGCTCATTGACGAGAAGCTCAGCAGCGAAGACACGGACTTCGAGGCCGTTGTGGAGCAGGTGGCCACCGCGGAGAGCTGGCTGGCCGCGTTCGCGCTGTCCGTGATCAGCGGCATGATCTGGGAACGGGACCTGGTTATCGGGCTGCTGCTGCGCGGCGACATCGCGCCTGACATACACAACGGCGTGCCGCACTCGAAGCTGGAATCGAAGTCGGATCCGGGTGAGCTGGCGGAAATGGACGCCTTGTGCTGCTACCTCGCCCAGGCGGAAGGGCATCTGCCCCGGCACTGGCCGTCGGTCCCGCTGTGCAAGCCGACTGCGGGCGAGCGCGCCGAAGCAAAGCGGCAGCTGGACATGCTCGATGCGCTGACGCCGGACCAGCGCCTCCTGCGGGTGCTTTTGGAGGACGACCAGCCGGCCTTCGAGCAGGCCCTGGAGCAACGCCTTGTCCAGCACCGGGAGAACGCACCCTTCGACGCGGCACCCCGCAGCCTTCTGCCGCACCACACCATCGCACTGGCCGCACTGGCCGTCCAAGTACACGGCTGGGACTTGCGCGTCCGGTCCGCCTACCTGCCGCAGGCCCTGCTGAGTGCCCCTGAAGGCGCGCCGTCGGTCAGTGGCTGAACCGGTGCCCCGCACCGCTGTCTCGGGCACTCCTTCAGCATGAGGCAGTGCCCTCTGCGCGCACGAGCGGCGGCATGGTAGCTCATCGTCGCCGGCCGCCCCAGGGATTTGCGCATCGTCGCTGAATCGATTTCTTTGCTCAATGCAAACGTTAGCGTGACCGTGCCCCAACAGCCCCATGGGCGACAGCGCTCCGGCGACCCTCGCGCGCAATCAGGAGGCACGATGAAATCTCATGCACGGAAAGCCCAGCCCACCGCGAGCCGTGGCCGTCTGATAGCCGCCGCGGTCGCTCTGCTCGCGGTCATCGCGAGCGTATCCGTGTGGCTCGCGCAGAGAAACAGCTCCGCCGACGAGTCGCACTCGGCCCATCTTCCGGCCGCGAACGCGGCCCTGGCCGGGCCGCAGGGGGGTAATGCGGGCCCACTCAGCGCCCTGGACAAGACCTTCCTCACCAAGGTCCGGCAAGCCGGGCTGTGGGAGATGCCGGCGGGCCGGCTCGCCCAGACGCACGCTTCGAGCGAAGCCATCAAGCGCGCCGGTATGCACCTGCTGGAGGGGCACAGCAATCTCGATCAGCTGGCCCGTGAGGACTCCGAGGCGCTGAGCGTGCCCATCCCCGACGAGGCCACCGCCGAACAGCAGGGCTGGGTGGACCAGTTGAAGGACGCCCGGGGCCAGGCCTTCGACCAGCTCTTCGTGGACCTGCTCCGGGCTTCCCACGGCAAGATCTTCATCACGATCGGCGAGGTGCGCGCCACCACCAAGAACACCCTGATCCGGCGGCTGGCCACCCAGACCAACAACACCGTCCAGGACCATATGGACGTACTGGAGGACACCGGCCTGGTCACCGAGGCGACGCTGGACGATGTCGCCTCGACCATCCCCAAGTGACCAGCCACCGACCGTACTTGGGCGGGGTCCGGGAAGCCGCGCGCCTGCCGGGGCGGCGCGGGTCCAGAGGTCAGTCGCCCCAGATCTTGCGGTAGGCCTGGCGGTAGCCCTCGGAGTCCCAGGACAGTGCGCCGCCGTTGTTGCCGGCGGTGGCGATGTGGACGGGGGCGACGTACCCGCTGTCCGGGGCGCCGGTGAAGGCGCGGTTGAACTCGTCGACTATCTGCCAGCCCTGTTCGGAGAGCGGCTCGGGCACGGTGGCGGCCTGGAACTCCTTGCCGTTGACGCGCTGGAAGGCCGACGGATCGCCGTCACCGGCACCAATGTTGTACGGGGCGCCGGCGCCGTCCTTGCCCGCGGCGCGCAGTGCGGGCGCGGCGTGCTGGAAGTACAGGTCGTTGATGGCGGCGGAGTAGGTCCACTTGCTGCCGAAGCGGGACAGCAGGGAGCGGACTTCCTTGATGGACCGGCGGTTGACCTCGGGAATGGGCATGTTGGTGTAGCTCAGCAGCTTGGTGCCGGAGCAGGTGGCGAGTTCCTTCTTGATCAGGTCGGACTTGCGCTTCGCGAACGGCACCGTGGCGTCGGTGAACAGGACGACGCCCGCGCGCCCGTTGGACCGGGCGATGATCCAGTCGGCGCTGATCTTCGCGACATCCTCGACCCGAGAGGTGACATTGCTGAAGAGCTTCGGTTTCTTGCTGGGGCCGGGAGCCGGGGCGGCGTGCCAGCCGATCAGCGGAATTCCCTCAGAATTCGCCTTCTTGACCTCTGCCGGGGCGACCCCGGGGTCGAAACCACTGATGACGATGCCATCCGGCTTGAGGCTGAGGGCCTGCTTGAGGGCGGCCCGCTGACCGTCGGGCGTGCCCTGCCCGTTGAGGGTGCGGGCGTGCCATCCGACGATCTTGGCGGCTTCCTGCACACCTTGGGCGACTCCGGCGATACCGGGGTTGGTCAGGGTCTGGGCTATGTAGACGACGGTCTTGCCGTGGACGGCTTTGGGTCCGGTGGTGGGGCCCCGCCAGGGGGCGTTGACCGCTTCCGCCTTCTTGACCGCCTGCTTGGCCTTCGACAGGACGGCAGGGCATCCGGGCTCGGCGGAGGAGTCCCGGTGGGAGGCGGTGGCGCCGGCGCCGGGTTCACAGCCGGCGGAGGTGGCCATGACCAGGAGTGCGGCGGCGGTCACGACCGCCTTGCGGGTGGGGTGCACGGGTCTCCTCGCAGGGCGGGATGAGGATACGGGTTCGGGGTGGGGGAGACAGGTTACGGGTGGCGGTGCCCGGCGGAGCAGCCGCCTTCGGGAACGAAGGGCGCATCCCTGCGGCACACGTTCCCGGTGCGGAACGAGCCGCTCCGCGCGCCCCGCTCCCCGCGGAATCCGGCCAATCATCCCATCCGCCGGTACTGCCCTCCGCAGGGGAGGCAACGGGTCAAACATGACAAAGAGTTGAATACCACCTGGCCATTAGTCGTCATGTGTTGCATGTCCGTGCACAAGCGGTAGTGTTCACGGCCGGTTGGGCATGTGGCGCAATCTTTTCGTTCGCGTTCGAATGAAACCCCCAAGCGTCACTTTCCCCCCATCGTCAGCGGTCGGCAACAACAACACCTCGGTCACCGCTCAGGAGCACGTCGTAAGGAGGCCTGGGTGTCTGTGGACACAGTGGACCCGTCGCACGAACCGGACCGGTCCCGGCGTTCACCGATGAGGCCGTGGTTCCGTCCGCAGACGAGCGCGCTCCTGGACCGGTGGCCGTTCCGGCGGAAGCTCAATGTGCTGGTGATCGCGCCGGTTGCGGTCGTCGGCGTACTGCTGGGCATCGGCGTCACCACGCAGATGGACAAGGCCCTGGACGCCGACCGGACCGCGGAGCTGGTGCGGGACAGCGAGCAGGTCACCAGGCTGATCAACGACATCCAGGCGGAACACCGGCAGGCGCTGCTGCTGTCCGTGGAGCAGGAATCGGCCCGGCCCGGTGCCGCCCTGCCCTCCACGTCCGCCTACCGCCAGGCGCAGCAGTCGACCGATCAACAGGTCACCGCCGTGCAGTCCGCGTTCGGACCGGACCTGCCGAAGGACGAGGCGCGGGCCCTCACCTACATCCGGGGCCTCGCGGTGCTGCGCGACAAGGCCGAGCGGGGCTCGGTCCCGGCCGCCGGCATCGACCCCGCGTACGCCGCCGCGGTCGGCTACCTGATCGACGGCATCGGACTGGACCGCTTCATCGGCACCTCGTCGTCCTCGGTCACGAACCTTCTCGACACGGTGCTGCGCGCCGACGCCGCCCACGCGGCCTTCGAGAGCGGGGTGTTCTCCGCCCAGACCCGCGACGCCAACGCGCTCACCGAGTACACCCGCGCGGTCGGCGCCCACAAGCTCTACGACGAACAGGCCGAACGTTTCGGCCGGATCGCCGACCCGGGCCAGATGCTGCGCCTGGGCGGGATCGAGCGGGATGCCGAGGAGAACGGCATCGAGGCCCAGTTCGCGGAGCTCCAGATCGACCCCGGCTCCCTCCAGGGCCAGAGCCCGCAGCAGCTGCGCAAGGCGATGGCCGCCGGTACCCGGCAGGCCGGGGCCCGTCTCGACATCACCCGGACGCTGATCGAGCAGATCGCCGACGAGGCCGACAGCCTCTCCGCGAGCGCCCTGCGCAACGCGCTGGCGATGCTCGGCCTCGCCCTGCTCGGCTTCACCTCCTGGCTCACCTTCTCCGTGCTGGTCCGGCGCTCGGTGGTCCGCCCCCTGACGGCCCTGACCGGCGCCGCCGAGCAGGTCGTCGACGTGGCCGGCGAGGAGCTCGCCAGGGTCGAGGACGACGAGTCGCCGGAGCGCACCCCGCTGCGGGCGCGGCCGATCCCCGTCCCGGTCCGCGACGAGATCGGCCACCTGGCCGAGGCGTTCAACCAGGTGCAGGTCACCGCCGCGGCGCTGCTGGAGCGGCAGGTGCTCAGCCGCCGCAACGTCGCCGAGATGTTCGGCAACGTCGGACGCCGGGTCAGCAACCTCACCTCACGCCAGCTGATGCTGATCGACGCCGTGGAACGCGAGGAGACCGACCCCGACGTCCTGGAGCGGATGTACCGCATCGACCACATCGCCGTACGCCTCCAGCGCAACGCCGACAGTCTGATGCTGCTCGCCGGAATCCGGGACCCCGAGGTGGAGGCCCGGCCGACCACCCTGGTCAACGTCATCCGGGCGGGCCTCGGCCAGATCGAGGGCTACCAGCGGGTGTCCCTGCGGTCCGAGACCGAGGTCACCGTCGGACCCGACATCGTCGACGACCTCACGCTGCTGCTCGCCGAACTGCTGGAGAACGCGGTCTCGTTCTCGCCGTCCGACAGCCCCGTCGAGGTGGTCGTCCGGCCCGGCACCGACATCACCGCGGACGGCGGCGCCCTGATCGAGATCATCGACCACGGCCTCGGCCTGAGCGCGGAGCGGCTCGACGAGGAGAACTCCCGGCTGATCCGCCGGGAGCGGCTCGACCTCGTACCGACCAAGGTCCTCGGCCTGTTCGTGGTCGGCAGCCTCGCCCGCCGCTCGGGCATCCGGGTCACCCTGAGCCGTACCCCGGGCGGCGGCGTCACCGGCACCGTCTGGCTCCCCGCCGCGCTGCTGCTGGCCGTGCAGCCCGTCGGCACGCCGTCCACGGCGGCGGACGTCACCGGGGACCGGGCCGCGTCGGCGCCCCCGGCGACCCCCGAGCCCGGGCCCGGGTCCGAGCCCACCGCCTCCGAGCCCGAGCCCGCCCCGGCCACTCCCCTGCCGGTGCGGACCCCCGCCACCCTGCCCGAACGGCGGTCCACCGCCCCTTCGCGGCAAGGCGAGCTCCCCCGACGCCTCCCGCAGCGTACGGACGAGGAAGGGGCCGACGCCGCGTCCGAGCCGCGGCCGGCGGACTCCGCCCGCCCGCTGCGACGGCGGGTACGGGGCGCGACGCTCACCATGACCACCCCGCCGCCCGACCGAGCGGCCCAGGACGTGCGCACGCCGGTCGACGCCGACGCGGTCCGCTCGGAACTCGACGAATTCGAAGCCGCCGTACGCCGGGCGGAGCAGGAAACCGCTCCGCCCCCGAGGGATTCAGCTCCCTCGACACACCAGCAACCCCGGAAGGAGTCGGGCAGTGAACACGCCGACAGGTAAGAGCGGTTCCGAGCGTGCGGAACCCATGGATCTGACCGCCGCCGCGGCCGACTTCACCTGGCTGCTCGACCGGTTCGCCACCCAGACCGCCGGTGTCGTCGACGCCATCGCGGTGTCCTCCGACGGACTGCTGATCGCGGTCTCCCAACTGCGTGAGCAGGCCGACTCCGAGCGGCTCGCGGCGATCGTGTCGGGTGTCACGAGCCTGGCCGCCGGCGCGTCCGGCAACTACGGTCTGGGCGGCCTCAACAAGGTCATCATCGACCTGGAGGGCGGCCATGTCCTGGTGTCGGCCATCGGCTGCGGCGCCGTCCTCGGCGTGGTGACCTCGAAGGAAGCCAAGCTCGGCAACATCGCCTACGAGATGACCCTCTTCGCCAACCGGGCCGGGAGCGCGCTCACCCCCCAGCTGGTGCTGGAGCTGAAGAAGAACGCCGGCGCCACACCGGCCCGCTGACCGTTCCACTCCGCGGAGGCGGAATACAGGTGCTGAGAAGAGAATCATGATGGCGGACGGCGAACCAGAGCCGGGCGCGTCGGAGCCGGCCGGCCGTGCTCCCGCGATCCGGCCTTTCCTGCTGACCGCCGGCCGGGTGGCGGGGGGCGGCACCGGCCCACCGCTCCCGGTCGAGACCCAGGTCGTGGCGACCTCGTCCGGGCTCTCCACCCTGGGCACGCTCGCCTTCGAACAACACGACATCGTGGCCGCCTGCCGACGGCCGCAGTCGGTGGCGGAACTGGCCGCGCGGCTGCGCCTGCACCTGAACGTGGTCCGGGTGCTGGCGGAGGACCTGCGCGCCGCCGGACATCTGGCGGTCCACGTCCCGGACGCCGGCACAACCCAGGACATTTCCGTACTGCGAAGGGTGATCGATGGTCTCCGTGCCGTCCCCGACTCACGGGGGACACTCCGTGACAGCGGTTGAACAGCCGCCGGTACCGGTCAAGCTGGTCATCGCCGGCGGCTTCGGCGTCGGCAAGACCACGGCCGTCGGCGCGATCTCCGAGATCCGGCCGCTGACCACGGAGGCC
>Ga0207426_1000759_pt1 | contig 35923 bp, 31 predicted proteins | sample AraplaMF_Cvi_mMS_FD_184265 | JGI IMG/M metagenome (GOLD analysis project Ga0207426, IMG submission 184265) | Arabidopsis root microbial communities from the University of North Carolina, USA - plate scrape MF_Cvi_mMS (SPAdes) (version 2) | ecosystem: Host-associated > Plants > Roots > Endosphere... | reverse complement strand
GGGCCGGCTCATGGAATCCCTGGGCGGGATCCCGCTGGGCCGTCCCAACCGGCCCGAGGAAGTCGCCGAGCTCGTCGCCTTCCTCGTCTCCGACCGCGCCTCGGCCATCGTCGGCGCCGAACACGTCATCGACGGCGGCACCACCCCCACCGTCTGAACCCGCCACCACCCCAAGGAGCGTCATGCGCGACCACCAGCCCCGAACCAGCACCGCAAACACCCTGCCCGAGGTGATCACCCGCTACCTGACAGCACACCGCGCCCACGACACCGCAACCGCAGTCACGGCGTTCACCCGCGAAGCCACAGTGATCGACGACGGCAACACCTACGAGGGCACCGAGGCGATCGGGAAGTGGCTCGACCGATCGGCCACCGAATTCACCTACACCATCCACCTCACCGGCGCCCAGCAGACCGACGCAACCCGCTACATCGCCACCCATCACCTCGAAGGCAACTTCCCTGGCGGGATCATCGATCTGCGTTACCAGTTCACACTCCGCGACGGCCTCATCGAACGCCTCGTTATCGAACCCTGAGTCTCTGTCGGCGCCACCCGTTGCCGCCTCAGGCGAAAAGCCCCGCTCGCCCCGCAATCTCGGTGACTCACCTTCCTGCCAGGTCAGGCCGCCAATTCAGGGGGGCTGGGTATGGCTGTCAGCGGTTCGCCATGAGATGGCTGGAAAGGCTTGGCCGCGCCGGGCCCCGCTTCGACCCGACCGCCATTGGGAGGTGCGACTCGAGATGCCGTTCGGCGCCCCCGGCCAGAAGACCGACTTCACGGCTGACAGAGTCAGCATCGAAAAAGTCGACGGCCGCGTCGTGGCCGAACGCAACGAACCGCGGAAGTCGTCCCACAGGGCACGGCCTCAACACCCCGTGGGACCCTCTGGATCGCGCCTGCTTCAACGGATGCGCGCTGTGGACATACCGCACCACGCCCTTCCTGCTGTCGATGCCCGGCTCCACCGTCACCGACATCGAACCGCGGCGGGAAGAAGACGAACTCTGGCGCGGCCTGCGCGCGCACTTCCCGCCCGACATCGCCAGCCACAGCACCCGCCGTAGTGCACGTGTCGTCACCGCGTCCCTTCTCCGCGTGCTCGAAAGCGGAGAGCCGGAGTACAGCGGTGCCCTGCCGTCGTTGAACCATTGCGATTTCACGAACTCGCACTGGCGGTCGAGGTGTCCGTCGTCGTCCAGGACTCCGGCCGGCAGGGGCGGCCCGTAGCTGGTGCTCCGTCGAATCAGGCGGTGGAGGTCGACGTCACCGATGATCTCCGAGTCGCGAGGATTGGCGGATCACCTCGGGGCCGGTCAGCTCGTACACGCCGCCGGCGTGCCGGTCCTCCAGCAGGCCAGGCCGCCGCGACCGCGGCGATGTCTGCCGGGTCGGTGATCGGCACCCCGACGTCGCCGAAAGGTGCGGCGACGACCTGTTGCGCGCGGACGGACTCGGCCCACCACAGGGCATTCCCATCAGCCAGCACGCTGAACTGTCCACGTGGCAGCGCCGATTGGACCTGCACCACACCTGGCCCACCGGCCCCGGCCGCCACACCGCGCTCACCCGGCTTCTCGCCCGCGTCACCACCGACCTCGGCACCGCCGCCGGCTTGCCCACGGGCCGCCAGCTCCAAGCCCTCCGCCCTTTCCTCAGCCTCGGCATCCTCGGCGTCATCCGTCCCCTCCTGCTCGCCCCCAACGATCCGCTCCTACTGATGGCCAAACTCGCTCTGCGGCGTGGCGCGTTGAGCGATCCGGGCGTGTGGTCGGCGTTAGAGGCGTGTATCAATGCCACGGGCAGCCCGCGAGGTGCCCGGATGTGACGGCGTTACGGAGTGCATCCGCCGTGGCGGCGTTGTGGCGTGCGGTGGGGAGCGTGACTGTGGCGCGTCCGTCGCATGTTTGCGCAGGTGGAGGAATGCGCGTCGGGCTCCGATTGGTCCCGCTGGCGAAGTGGCGGCGAACCCGGCTCGTTTGACGGAGCGTTCACGTGCGGCTGCGGACTGTGTGAGATCGCCTTAGCCGGGTGTGGCTGTATCTGTGCCACCATGCGTATGGGAAGTGATCAATTCCGGTTACAGTGTTATCGGTCGAGTGCACGGATTGAGCGGTTCCGGTGTCCTCGGGTCATCGCTTTGTTGTCATCTCGGATGGGCGGGGTGAGCGGGACGTTTGTTGTCCCTGCCGCGCCGTGTACCAAGTGCCTCATAAACCCCCACGATTGAGGATGCTGATGGTTCGTACTGCGTCGTCGCCCGGAGGCTCGCATTCCGGATCCGTTGCGGCGTGGTCGGCACCCGCAGCCGTGGCGACCGCGGTTGCCGCAGCGCTCGTGCCGCCCGCGGTCACGGACGCGGTGCTCTGCTGCGGCGTGATCGCCACAGGGGGCATCGCCCTGGTGTCGGCGGTGGCGGCGCGGCGGGGCCAGGCGCTGTCCGCGGTCCGCGCCGAGGCCGCCGAACGGGAGACGCAGCTCCTCCAGCACCTACGGCAGCAGGAATCGGCGACGATCCGTCTCGCCGAGCGGCAGCTCCCGGTGGCCGTCAGCAGGCTCCAAGAGGGCGAGTTCGCCGAGGACGTTCTCCAGTCCCTCACCGTTGCGGACAACGGGCTCAGCCCGCAGTTCCGGGCGGCGCACGAGGCCCTGCTGCGCTCGGTGGTCGAGGCGGTGCAGGCCGAGGAGACCATGCGCGACTCCGCGCAGCGCGGTGTGGTCAACGTCGCCCGCCGGGTCCAGGCCATCGTGCACCAGCAGGCAACGGACCTGCGCGCGATGGAGGACCGGCACGGCCAGGAGCCGGACTTCTTCGCCGACCTGCTGCGGCTCGACCACGGCACGGCACTCATCGGGCGGCTGGCGGACAGCATCGCCGTCCTCAGTGGTGCCCGGCCGGGACGTCAATGGAGCAAGCCGGTGCCGCTCTACAGCGTGCTGCGTGGTGCAATGTCCCGGATTCTGGACTATCAGCGTGTGGAATTGCACTCCGTCGCGGATGTCGCCATCGTCGGGCCGGCCGTCGAACCGCTCATCCACGCGCTGGCCGAGCTGCTGGACAACGCCACTCGCTACTCGCCGCCCAACACCCGCGTCCATCTGACCGCGGTGGAGGTGCACATGGGCATCGCCATCGAGATCGAGGACGGCGGAATCGGCCTCAGCGAGGAGGCACGCGGCCGGGCCGAACGGATGCTGACCGAGGCCCAGGCCGGTATCGACCTCAAAGACCTCGGTGAGTCGCCGCGTCTGGGACTCGCGGTGGTCGGCCGCCTGGCGCGGGCCTACGACTTCCAGGTGTCGCTGCCGCCCTCGGCCTATGGGGGAGTGCGCGCCGTACTGAGCGTGCCGAAGGCATCGGTTACCACCGCGCCCGCACAGGGCAGGGCACACGGCATCGGCGCGGCCTCGGGCCCGCGTCCGGTGACGCGCCCCTCCGATCCGCCTGCCGTAGGCGTTCCCGACGATGCACCGATCGAGCACTCCGCGTCACGGGCCGCGATGGAGGACACCGGCGCACACCACGCGGCTGAACCAGGCCGCGCGGCGGAGGAGCCCGCCGGGACCAAGGTGACGGCCAGCGGACTGCCCCAGCGGCGCCGTCGCTCACCCAACCCGGCGCGTAAGACGGCGTCCTCCCTGCCGGGCCCGGCGGCTACCGCGCACGAAGAACCGGCGCCCGGCGTCTGGATGGCAGAGCTGCACAGTGGTCTCTCCGGCGAACGGCCGAAGTCGGCGCCGGCTCGGAACAGCAACGACACTTCGGACAAGGGTGAGTAGCCGATGCAACAGCGTGCGGATATGGACTGGATGCTCAAGGACCTCGCGGAGAGCGTCCCCCAGACCCGTCACATCGTGGTGCTGTCGTCGGACGGCCTGTGCATGGCCCGGTACGACACGAGCGAGGACACCGCCGACCGCCTGGCCGCCATCGGTTCCGGACTCCAGAGCCTGTCCGGTGCGGTTGCCGCCGAGTTCCCGCACAGCGACGGCCGGATGCGGATGGTCGTCATCGAGGTCAGCGGTGGCTTCATGTACCTGATGGCCGCCGGCGCCGGCGCGCATCTCGCCGTACTCGCCGACGAAGGCGTGGACGCGGGGCTCGTCGGACAGTGCATGCGCGACCTCGTGGCCCGGATCGGCGCACACCTCACCAGCCCGCCGCGGGTTGACGGACAGATGCGGTGACCACATCCGGCCAGGACTGGGACACGGCCGGGCCCGAGCGGCTGTATGTGATCACAGGGGGCCGCTCGCAGAGCGGCGAACAGGCCGCACTCGACCTTGTCACGTTAATCGTCACGCGGGAGGAGTCGCAGCTGGGCATGCAGCCCGAGCTCGCCGCCATCCTCCGGATCTGCCGGTCGCCGCTCTCCGTCGCAGAGATCTCCGCGCATCTGGCTTTACCGGCGAGCGTGGTCGGCGTGCTCCTCAACGATCTCTTGGCCGATGGGCGGGTGGAGGCCCGTGCACCGGCCGCCAAACTCCCCGACATAGCACTGATTGAGGCGGTTATCGATGGTCTCCAGAAGCTCTGACCCCGTCACGGAGCCTCGGCGCGAGGACCAGCTGCCGTCGACGGCCTCCACCGCCGTCAAGATCGTCATCGTCGGTGGATTCGGCGTCGGCAAGACCACCCTCGTCCGCTCGGTGAGCGAGATCCGTCCGCTGACGACCGAGGAGACCATGACGGAGGCCGGCGCCGACGTCGACGATGTCTCGGGCATCGAGCGCAAGACGGCGACCACCGTCGCCATGGACTTCGGCCGGATCAGCCTGAACGAGGAGCTGGTGCTCTACCTGTTCGGCACGCCCGGCCAGCAGCGGTTCTGGTTCCTGTGGAACGGTCTCTTCGAAGGAGCGCTCGGCGCCGTCGTCCTGGTCGACACGCGGCGGCTCGAAGTCAGCTTCGATGTGATCGGCCGCCTGGAAGAGGCCGAAGTACCGTTTGTGATCGCCGTCAACGCCTTCCCCGACGCGACCTCCTACCTCGCCGAGGAGTTGCGCAGCGCACTGGACCTTCCGGAGCAGGTGCCGATCGTGGTGTGCGACGCCCGCCAGCGGGCGTCGAGCCGGGACGTCCTGATCACGCTGATGCGCTACCTGCGCTCCTCCGCCCAGACCTCGGAGACTCTGTGACCGCCAACTCCCCCGAGCGTCCCGCCGATTACCACCTGGCTCCGCCGCCAGGCTGCCCGGCGCACGTCCCTGCCCCCGAGGGCCTGTACCGCCTGCACGACCCCGCGGTCCAGGCCGACCTCGTGGGCGTGTACGAGAAGCTGCGCGCCGAGTACGGCCCGGTGGCTCCGGTACTCGTCCAGGGCGACCTGCCGGCCTGGCTGGTCCTCGGGCACCGCGAGAACCTGGAGATCCTGCGCACCCCGAGTGTCTTCTCCCGCGACTCACGTCACTGGCGGGACATGACCCAGGGCAATGTCCCGGCCGACCACCCGCTGGCGCCGATCACGACCTGGCAGCCGCTGTGCGTCTTCGTCGACGGGGAGGAGCACCAACGCCTCCGCGGCGCGGTCACCGACAGCCTGGACCGCTTCGCGTCACGTGGCATCCGCCGCCACGTCACCCGCTTCACCCACCAACTGGTCGACGAGTTCGCCGGATCGGGACAGGCCGACCTGGTGGGTCAGTTCGCCGACCGGCTTCCGCTGCGTGTCATGACCCAGCTGTTCGGTATGCCGGAGGAGAACGGGCCGAGCCTGACCACCGCCGTCGAGGACGTGCTCAACGGTACGCAGACCGCGGTGGCCAGCAACCAGTACATCACCCGGACCCTCCAGCAACTGGTCGACCGGAAGCGTGCCCACCCCGGCCACGACTTCCCGTCCAAGCTGATCGAGCACCCCGCGGGCCTCAGCGACGACGAGATCCGCGAACATCTGCGGCTCATCCTCACCGCGGCGAACGAGACCACGGTCAACTTGATCGCGAACACGCTGCGGACGGTCCTCACCGACCCCCGGTTCCGTGCGCATCTCGCCGGCGGACACATGACGCTGCCGGATGCACTGGAGCAGGTCATGTGGGACGAGCCGCCGATGATGACGCTGCTCGGGCGCTGGGCGACCAGCGACACACAGCTGGGCGAACAGGCCATCACCAAGGGGGACATGCTGCTGCTCGGCCTGCGGGCAGCGAACGTGGACCCCGCGATCCGTCCCGATCTGACGGCGCCGGTGCACGGCAATCGCTCCCATCTGGCGTTCAGCAGCGGTCCGCACGAGTGCCCGGGCCGGCACATCGGCCGCGCGATCGCCGACACGGCCGTCGACACACTGCTCGCCCGCCTCCCCGACCTCCGGCTGGCCGTTCCCGAGACCGAACTACAGTGGTCGTCGTCGCTGATGTACCGCCATCTCGTCGCGCTGCCCGTGCAGTTCACGCCGACCCGGTGACGGCCGCCTTCCGGCACCTTTGTCTGTCCGGTCCTCCGGTGACGCCCCGGGAGCGGCCCGTTGTCAGCCACCCGGCTTCCGGATGGCCAACGGGGCCCGCCGCCGGGGTATACGCGTGCCCTCACGCCGAAAGGGCCGCCGGCCCTTGGGGAGAAGAGCACATGGCTCCTGTCAATGTGATCCTTATTGCCGCCCTACATGGCCAGGGTCCTGTCTTACAGTGATGCCGATGTGGGCACTGCTGCTGGGATCAGTTCAGCGAGCCCCCGTCGGTGTTGTCGCTCAGCTCACCTGGCAGGTCAGTCCCTGCGAATGCGGCGCTGTGCGCCAACGGCCCCGAACGCCGCCCCTGTGCCGAGTGTGTAGCCCGGGAGCGAGTTGACTCCTGTGCGCGGCTCGGACAACAGCCGGGTCGCGGCATCCGGCCTCCGGTGAGGTATCACTGCATGGGCCGCTCAGAACGCACCCGCCCGCCCTCACAGCACCCGCGTACAAAAGGCCGCTCCTCGGCGTTCTGCCTCCCCGTCCGCGTGAGCCCTTCCCTCCGTGTGGAGCCCTGATGAACACCAACACGCCCGTCGCCGACACCTGGAACCCCGCCCCGGTCCCCGCCCCACCAGGTGCCGCACTCCCCGGCCTGCTCGCCCATCGGACGGCGTGCGCGCCCCACAGCCCGGCCGTGCGGGACGGCGACCGGACCTTCTCGTACCGGGAACTCGACGACTGGTCGCAGTCCATAGCAAGGGCACTCCTCGCCCATGGCATACGCGGAGGGGATGCCGTCGCCATCCTGGGCGCGCGCTCGTGGGAGGCTACGGCCACCATGGTCGGCGTTCTGAAGGCGGGAGCGGTATGCGTCCCGGTGGACGTCCACCACCCCTCGGCCCGCACCGCCGCAATGCTCACGGACGCCCGTGCGCGGCTGGTCGTGGCCCTTCCCGGGCATACCTTGGCGGTGCCCGCGGACCACGGACCGATTGCATGGGTCGCCCTCGACGACCTGATGACGACCGACCCCGGACCCGGCCGTGACATCCCGGCAGCCGCGGACCGCCGGCCCGACGACTGCGCGTACATCCTCTTCACCTCCGGCACCACCGGACGCCCCAAACCCGTGGTCTTCCCCCATCGCGCCGTGACCCGGCTCGCCGCCGGGGACAACCCCTGGTGCCCTGGTCCGGGCACCCGCGTCCTCCAGACGTTCGGCCTCTCCTTCGACGGATCGCTCTTCGAGACCTGGACCTCCCTGATCAACGGGGGCTGCCTCGTCGTGGCCGAACGGGACGTGCTGTTGGACACCGGGCGGCTGCGATCGCTGATCCGCACGGAACGCATCACCCATGCCTTCCTGACCACCAGTCTGTTCCACCACGCCGTACGCACCCACCCTGCGATCTTCAGCTCCCTGGACATGGTGTTGATGGGGGGCGAGGCGATGGACCCGGATCTGGCCGCGACCGTGTGCGTGGCCGGGCGCCCCCGCCACCTCATCAACGGATACGGTCCCACCGAGGGCGGCATCATGGTCACGGCGTACGAGGTCGACCGGGTACCGCCCAGCGCTTCCTCGATCCCGATCGGGCGGCCGGTGGCCGGCAGCAGCTGCTACCTGCTGCGCCCCGACGGCACCCCGGCCGGCGTCGAGGAGGAAGCGGAGATTTACATCGGCGGGGAGGGCCTCGCCCTGGAATACCTCGACCGTCCGGACGAGACCGCCCGAGCCTTCGTCACCCACCACACCCCCTCGGGAGATACGCTCCGCCTCTACCGCAGCGGCGATCTGGGGCTCCGGCGTGCGGACGGCACGCTGGAATTCCGGGGCCGGACCGATCGCCAGGTGAAGGTCCGCGGCTTCCGGATCGAACTGGACACGGTGGAAGCCCTGCTGCGCGGGCACCCCGACGTCGCCGAAGCCGCGGTGCTCGTCCAGGGCAACGACGGGATCGGCAAGGGGCTCGCCGCCTTCGTCACTCCGGCGGACTCCGCCGGCTCCCCGGACCAGGCCACACTCCACCACTACCTCTCGGGCCACCTGCCGACTCATGCTCTCCCCGCCCCCATCACCGTCCTGGAACGCCTCCCCCTCACCGTCAACGGGAAGACGGACCACGCGGCCCTGCGGAACGCCGCCGCCTCCACCGCGATCCGGCGCGGTGCCGAGCAGGCCGCTGTCCACCACAGCGGCGATGCCGTCGCCGACATCTGGGCCGAGGTGCTCGGCAGAAAGGTGTCCGACGGCACCGGCTTCTTCGCCGAGGGAGGCAACTCCCTGCTGGCGGCCCACACGGTCACCCGCACCATCGCTGCCCTCGCGCTTGCGCCGGACCGCTTCGCGCCGCTGCTGCAGAGCCTGCTGGCCACCCCCACCCTCGCCGCCTACCGCTCCGCGACCCGGAGCGCACCGGCCGTCCAGCACGACGGCATGGAACCGGAGTTCGCGGCGCAGCCGGACTTCGAGGCTGACGCCCGCCTGGAGCCGCTCCCTCCCGTCGCCCCGGCCCCCTCGCCCCAGCCCACGCGGGCCCGCCACATCCTGCTCACCGGGGCCACCGGCTTCGTCGGGGCGTTCCTCCTCGAACGCTTGCTGAGAGATACCGACGCCACCCTCCACTGCCCCGTACGCGCCGCTGACCGGCCCGGGGCGATGCGCCGCGTCGACGAGGCGATGCAGCGCTACGGCCTCCAGCTCACCGAACCCGACCGGGTCCACGCCCTGCCCGCAGATCTGGCCCGCCCCGAACTGGGTCTGGCTCCTGCCGCCTTCGGCCGGCTCGCCGACACCGTCGACCTCGTACTGCACAACGCGGCACACGTCAACTTCCTCTACCCCTATAGCCAGCTGCGGCAGGCGAATGTGGAGGCCGTCCGTACCCTCGTCCGGCTGGCAGGGCCGCGCCGGATCCCCTTCCACTATGTGTCCACGACCGCCGTGCTCGCCGGCAGCGGCGTCGGCGGCGTACGCCACGTCGACGAGACCACCCCGCTCAGCCACCCCGAACTGCTCAGCATGGGGTACCCCGAGACCAAGTGGGTGGCCGAGCGGATGCTCGGCCATGCCGCCGGCACCGGGCTGCCGGTCACCATCCACCGCCCGTACGAGATCACCGGCCACAGCCGGACAGGCGCCTGGAACACCACCAGCGCCATCTGCGCCGTCTTCGACGCCATCGTGCGGATGGGCATGGCCCCCGCGGTGCCGCTCCCGCTCGACCTGGTACCCGTGGACGCCGTCACCGACGCGATCGTCGGCATCGCCACCCAGCTCCCTTACCTCGGCGGGGTCGTCCATCTGACCAACCCCCGGCCGGGGTGCCTCGCCGACATGGTCGACCGGATGCGCGCCGCCGGACACCGCATCGACGAGGTGAGCTACCAGCAGTGGACCGACGCGCTCGTCGACCACGTGCGCGCCCACCCCACCTCGCCCATCGCGCCGTTCGCCCCGCTCTTCCTCACTCCGGCCAACCAGGCCGACTTCAGCGTCAAGGAGATGTACTTCGACACCGTTTTCCCCGAAGTGCGGCGCACGCGCACCGACCAGCTCTGGCCGTCCTGGCACACCTCGTGCCCGCCGGTGGACAGCACGATGCTGGACTCCTACCTCAGCTGCCTCAAGCGAAGTGGCCTCCTCCTTGGCGGCGCCTGAGCCGTTGCCGCCCGCTGCCTCAGGAGTGCCTCCCTCCGCCGGCGCCCCACCTGCCCCAGGGCCGTGGCGCCGAAGATGTCAGCACGGCCCTGCAGGCCACTGTCCAGACCCTGCCGCGACACCTGACCAAGTCCCTGACCTGGGATCAAGGCTCCGAGATGGCCGCCCACCACGCCTTCACCGTCGCCACGGATATTCCGGTCTACTTCTGCGACCCGGCCAGCCCCTGGCAGCGCGGCTCGAACGAGAACTCCAACGGCCTGCTGTGGCAGTACTTCCCCAAGGGCACCGACCTGTCCGTCCACGACCCCTAGCCGTATTGACCCGTAGGGTTGTTCACGCGGCTGATGGGTGGCTTGCCTCCGAGTGCGGTGTGGCACCTGTGATGGTTGTAGCTGTGCAGGAAGGTGTCCAGTGCGGCGGTGCGCACCGCGTCTTCGTCGCCGACGTGTGTCCCGGTGATGAAGTGCCCGCCCGGCTTCAACGCGCGTGCGAACAGGGCGAGAACCTGGGGAAGGACGTCACGGGGGAGGTCGAACAGTGACCACCACCCGAGCACGCCGCCGAGGGACGCTTCGCCAAGGTCGAGGTCGGTGGCAGAGGCGACACGGAAACGGCAGTGCGGATGAAGACGGCGCGCGTTCTCGATCATGCGAGGAGAGATCCACCCCGGACACGTCGTCGATGCCTTGAGCCATGGATGGCGACGGATGTCGCCGACACCCGTCGTCACCACCATGTGGGCGTAGTTGTCGGCCACGCGGTCTTAGGACTCACGAACCACGTCGAGATCGGCCGGGCGGTCAATACGGTGTGCGCGCATCAGCCAACGATACGAGTCCGCCGCGCGGGCCGATGAGGTGCTGTGCAGGAACGGGGGAAGACCTGTACCCGGTCTTGGTGCTCATGCCAGGACCGCCGGCTTCAGGACCTCTTCACACCATTCGCGGAAGGTTGTCGGGCTCGCGGTCCGAGGGGTGCGCTGCACTCCGTCGTCGAGGCCGTCGTCCTTGGCACGCATCATGTCCACGTAGCCTTCGGCGATCGCGTTCCCGATCCCGCGTCCGGTGAGTGCGGCGCGGAAGTCGTCGAGCGACTGCCGCTCGTAGCGGACCGGGCGGCCGAGCACGTCGGAAATGGTGCGCGCCATGTCGTTCGCCGAAAGGTCCTCGGGGCCCAGCACCGGGACCTCGCCCGTCCCCGTCCATGAGCGGTCGAGCAGCAGGCCGGCGGCGGCTGCGGCGATGTCCCGGGTGGCGGCCGTCGGTGCTTTGCGGCCGGCGGTGACGGTGTCGGTGAACACGCCGTGGTCGCGGATCGGCGCCAGCTGCCGCAGCAGGTTGTCCATGAAGGTCGGGTTCGCGAGCGCCCGATAGGCCACGCCTGTACTCGCGATGAGGTCGTCCATGGCCAGCGACGCTGTCACCAGCCCGGCGCGGCCGGCGACAGGGGTGCCGCGGCCGAGCGCCGAGACGCCGACGACGTGTCCCACGCCGTGGGTCTTGAACGCCTCTGCGGCGGCGCGAGTGAACCCGGAGTACACCGCGTCCAGGCTCGGCGCCCGCAGGTTTGGCGGGACGAGCCAGAAGACGGCGTCCGCGCCGGCGAAGGCCCGGTCGACGACCTCGGCGTCGCCGTGGGAGCCGGTGACGACGTCGACGCGGGCGCGGGCCGCGGCGTGGAGTTTTCCGGGGTCGCGCATGATGACGCGCAGTTCTTCATCGCGCGTGGGGGCCTCGTTGAGCAGGATGTCCAGGAGCCGGCTGCCGATCTGGCCGGTGGGAGCGGTGATGACGATCATGTTTTGAGTTTCGGCGCGTGCCATCTGTGGCGTCCAATACCCTTCCCGGCAATTGATACCTTGACGGCATGGATCTCGATCTGCGCAAGCTCCGGTACTTCGTCGCGGTGGCCGAGCACCGGCACTTCGGCCGGGCGGCGGAACAGCTCTACATCACCCAGCCGGTGCTCAGCCGTCAGATCAGGGCCTTCGAGCAGGAGTTGGCATGCACTCTGCTGGTGCGGACCACCCGCAGCGTGGAGCTGACCGCCGCCGGGAAGCAGCTCTACGAGGAGGCGCAGGGCATCCTCGCGGCCGTCGCGGCGGCGGTGCGACGCGTGCACGACGTCGACCACAGCGTCCAACGGCTCGTTGTCGCTTTCTCCCCCGGGCTACACGTGTCGGACGCGATCCGGGCTTTCACACTGCGCCACCCCCATGTCGAGACCGACGTCGTCCCGGCCCGCTGGTGGGAACAGGACGCGCCGCTCCGGGACGGCCGGGCCCAAGTGGGGTACCTGCGGCGGCCGTTCGACGACTCGGGGCTGCACACCATCCCTATCGGCCACGAGCCCAGGGTCGCCTGCATGCCCGCGGCGCACCCGCTGGCGCGCCGTGCCGACCTCACCTCCGCCGACCTCGACGGCGAGCGGATGCTCGACACACCGACGCGGCGGACGTCTTCACTTGAGGAGAAGTTCGAGCTCATCGCCTCGGGGCACGGCATCGCGCTCATCCCGCTGAGCGTCGCGCGCTCCTACTCCCGCCCCGACCTCGCCCACCTCCCCGTCACGGACGCCCCCGGGATCGAGACATGCCTGGTCGTCCTCGCGGACCGGCGCGAGAAGCTGCTGCGCGACTTCCAGGAGATCGCCACCGCGACGCTGCGGCGCACCTGAGCGATCAGCGGCCGGGCCACGGACGGGCGAGATGATCGCAGTGGAGGACGTTGAGCACATCCAGGACCAACCGGTTGCCCAGGGGCGCGTCCACGGCACCGGCGGTCCGTGACCGACCGCCGGCCGTTCTCGTGCCCTGGGCGGTCAGCCGCGAAGTCGTGCGGGGGCGCCATGTCCGCCCGATCGAAGGGTCGGGCGGAGTGGGAGCCCGACGTAGTTCTCGGCGAGTTCGGCGGCGGCGTGTGGTGAGGTGGTGATGCGCTCCAGCTGGGAGAGCTGCAGCCGGGTGTCGAAGGTGGACTGCGCCGGGTCGGTGTGCAGCGTGGTCGTCATGAAGTACGAGAAGTGCTCGGCCCGCCAGACGCGGCGCAGGCAGGTGTCGGAGTAGGCGTCCAGGAGCTGCGTGGACCCGGTCGCTGCGAGGTGGGCGAAGGCCTCGGCGAGGACGATGACGTCGGCGGCCGCGAGATTGAGGCCCTTCGCGCCGGTGGGCGGGACGATATGGGCGGCATCGCCGGCGAGGAACACTCGGCCGTAGCGCATCGGCTCCGTGACGGAACTGCGCATCGGCAGAACGGACTTGGCGGTGATCGGACCGCGTACCAGGGGCTGTTCGAGGCGAGCGTCGAGTTCGTCCCAGATCCGCGCGTCCGGCCATTCGGCTGGGTCGGTGCCGTTGGGCACCTGGAGGTAGAGGCGGCTGACGGTGGGCGAGCGCATGCTGGCGAGGGCGAATCCGCGCTCGGAGTGGGCGTAGATCAATTCCTCGTAGGCGGGCGCCGCGTCGGCCAGGATGCCCAGCCACGAGTACGGGTAGGTCCGCTCGTGGGTGCGGCGCAGGGCCTCGGGAAGGGCGTGTCGGGCAACGCCGTGGAAGCCGTCGCAGCCGACCACGTAGTCGCAGGTGAGGCTCTGCTCGCGGCCTCCATCGGTGAAACGGATCGTCGGGCGGTCGGCGTCCGCGCCCTCGACCGCATGGACCTGGGCGTTGAAGAGGAGCGGGCCGCCTTCGGCGAGTTGGAGGGCTATCAAGTCCTTCACCACCTCGGTCTGGGCATAGACCATCACGCTGCCGCCACCGGTCAGGGAGGGGAAGTCGATGCGGTGGGCGCGGCCGTCGAAGCGCAGGTCGATGCCGTGGTGGACCATGCCTTCGCGGTCCATGCGCTGTCCCGCGCCGACGGAGCGCAGTATGTCGACGGTGGCCTGTTCGAGGATGCCGGCGCGCTGGCGCTGTTCGACGTAGGAGCGCGGGCGGCTCTCGAGGACGACGCTTTCGATGCCGGCCTTGTGCAGGAGGCGGGCGAGCAGCAGGCCGGCGGGGCCGCCGCCGATGATGCCGACGGTGGTGTGCATCAGTTCTCTTCCTCACGGAGGGTGCGGTCAGCGATGGCGAAGGCCGCATTGGCGGCGGGGACGCCGCAGTAGACAGCGGTCTGGAGCAGGACTTCGCCGATCTCGTCGGGGGTGAGGCCGTTGCGCAGAGCGGCCCGTACGTGCATCGCGAGTTCCTCGTGGTGACCGCCGGCAACGAGGGCGGTGAGGGTGACGCAGCTGCGGGTCCGGCGGTCCAGCCCCGGTCGTGTCCAGATCTCACCCCAGGCGTAGCGGGTGATGAAGTCCTGGAAGGGGGCGGTGAATCGGGTGGCGCGGTCGGTGGCGCGTTCGACGTGGGCGTCGCCGAGGACGGCCCGGCGCACGGTCGCCCCGGTGCTGCCCGGGAGGTGGCCGAGGAGTGCGGCCGTGACGTGTTCAGGCTGTTCGACACCGGCCAGGTGGGCTGCGCCGGCGATCTCCGTGAGAGCGGCTCCGGGGATGCCGTCGGCCAGTTCGCGGGCGTGGGTGGGCGGGGTGGCCCGGTCCTCCCGTCCGGCGATGACAAGGGTGGGCGCGGTGATGCGGTGCAGGTCGGCGCGCAGGTCGAAGGAGGCAAGGGCGTCGCAGCAGGCGGCGTAGGCGTCGGGGTCGGCGGCGCGCTGGTCCTCGACCAGGGCGGCACCGCCGGTGAAGCCCGGGGTGAACCAGCGCCCAGCAGCGCCACCGGCGAGCTGTTCGGTGCCCTCCTTACGGACCAGGGCCGCGCGTTCGTGCCAGGCGCGGGGTTCGCCGAAGCGCGCGGAGGAGCAGACCAGGGCGAGGGAGTCGACCCGCTCGGGGTGGTGGACGGCGAGCCAGCTGCCGATGGCGCCGCCGAGCGAGATGCCCGCGTACGCGAAGCGGTCAATGCTGAGCGAGTCGGCGAGGTTGAGCACCAAGCGGCCGAGGTCGGCGATGGTGGCGCCGCCGGCGGGGATCAGCGATGCGGGTGCGCTCCCGTGGCCGGGCAGGTCCCAGCGGATGACCCGGTGGTGCCGTGCGAGCGCCGGCACTTGGGGCTCCCAAACGGCGAGTGAGGTGCCGAGCGAGGGCCCCAGGATGAGTGGAGGAGCCCAGGCCGCTCCGTCGACGCGAGGGTGTGGCCCGGGGCTGTTCATGGCGCCTCCCTGAGGGCACGGTCCACCAGAGCGCCGGCGGAGCCCAGGTAGCTGGTCGGGTCGGTCAGGTGGCGCAGGCGTTCCTTGAGCAGGAGGCCGGAGAGCGCCGGTTCGGTGTCCAGGGCCTCTTCGAGGTCGAAGCACTCCTCGGCGGCGCGGCGGGCGGCCCTGGACAGGGCCTGTTTGGCCTTGCCGCGGCCGATCAGGGGGCTGAGGGCCGCGGCGAGGTGCTCGGCGGTGATCAGTCCGTCGGTCCGGTCGAGATTTTCTTCCATGCGGTGGGGATGGACCCGCAACTGGGCGGTCAGCTCGGCGGCGTCGCGGGCGGCGCCGCCGACCAGCCGGAGGGCCTCGCGCAATGTCTGCCATTCGGCATGCCAGGCGCCGGCCGGGCGCTCGTCCTCGGCGGCCAGGGCACCGAACAGTACGGAGGCCAGCGCGGGGACCTGCCGGGCGGTGGCCGCGATGAGGGTGGCGCGGACCGGGTTGGCCTTGTGCGGCATGGCGGAGGAGCCACCGCCGCTCCCTTCGGCGAGTTCACCGATCTCGGTGCGGGAGAGGGTGAGTACATCGGCGGCCAGCTTGCCCAGCGCGCCGGAGGTGAAGGCCAGAGCGGCGCCGAGGTCGGCGATGGGCGTGCGCAGGGTGTGCCAGGGGAGGGCGGGCTCGGCGAGGCCGGTCTGGCGGGCGTAGGCGGCGAGCAGACGCAGCCCGAGTGCCGGGTCGGCGGCGGCGCCGTCGGCCTCGGCGAAGGCGTGGAAGGCCGCCAGTGTTCCTGCCGCTCCGCCGAGTTGGGCGGGCAGGCCGCTCAGAGTGTCGGCCAGGCGGTTGCGGGCGTCCATGACCAAGGCCAGCCAGCCGGCTGCCTTGAGGCCGAAAGTGGTCGGCACGGCATGTTGGGTGAGGGTCCGCCCCGCCATCACCGTGTCCCGGTGCTCGCGGGCGAGGCCGGCCAGCGTGCGGGCGGTGCGCTCCAGGTCGGCGAGGGTCAGGTCCAGTGCCTTGGCGGCGACCAGCATCATCGCGGTGTCGAGGATGTCCTGGCTGGTGGCGCCCCGGTGGACGTACGGGGCGGCCTCGGGGCCGACAGCCGCAGTCAGGTCGGCGACCAGTGGGACAACGGGGTTGCCGGCGGAGCGGGCGCGCCGCGCCAGACTGCGTATGTCCTGGTCGGTGACGGCTTCGGCCACGGCCGTGGCGGCGGTGGCGGGCGCCAGGCCGAGTTCGGCCTGGGCCCGGGTCAGGGCCGCCTCGGCGTCCAACATGGCCCGCAGGAAGGCGGAATCACCGGTGGCCGCGGCCACCTCGGAGCCGGCCCAGACCGGCGAGAGCATCCCGACGTCGTCGGTCATCTGGTCGCGGGAGGTCACATGCTCAGTCGAAGACAAGGAACGCCGTCTCCTTCTCCCCCTGCAGATGGATGTCGAACCGGTGCACCCGCTCCCCCTCGGGGTGCGCTTCGAGCGTGCCGAGCCGTGCCGGATCCAGGGCTCTGACCAGGGGGTCTGCCGCAAACAGCGGATGGTCGGTCAAGTAGGCGCGCGTGTGGAGATGGTGGAGCAGGCCACGGGCGAAGACGCACACCGACAGGTAGGGCACCCCGCCGGGTGGGAGGGTGCGCAGAACGTAGTGGCCGTCGGCGTCGGTGGCGACCCTTCCGAAGCCGGTGAAGTCGACGCCGTTGCGGCCCAGGAAGCCGCCGGTGACCGGGTCGCGGCGCAGTGAACCGGGACGTCCGGCCCGCGAGCCCGCGGGGCTCGGCTGCCAGAACTCCAGCAGCGCGTCGGGGACCGGCTCCCCGGCACCGTCGTGAACCTGCCCGTGCAAGGTGAGCGCTTCGGGGTGCCCCGCGGGGGCGATGTCACCGCCGCCGGGGAACGGCAGGGCGTAGCCGTAGAACGGGCCGACCGTCTGTGAGGGAGTGGGAAGCGTCATCGGCCTTCCTCGTTCCACGTGGAGGCGGGGCCGTCGAGGACGATGTCCCAGCGGTAGCCGAGCGACCATGCGGGAGTGGACAGGTCATGGTCGTACGCGGCGACGAGGCGCTGCCGGGCGGCGTCGTCGGTGACGGACTGCAAGATCGGGTCGTGGGCCAGGAGCGGGTCGCCGGGGAAGTACATCTGGGTGACCAGACGCTGGGTGAACGCGGTGCCGAAGAGCGAGAAGTGGATGTGCGCGGGCCTCCAGGCGTTCAGGTGGTTGCCCCACGGGTACGCACCGGGCTTGACGGTGGTGAAGGCGTACTGCCCCTGGTCGTCCGTCAGGCAGCGGCCGACGCCGGTGAAGTGGGGGTCCAGCGGGGCCGGGTGCTGGTCACGCTGGTGGGCGTAGCGGCCGGAAGCATTGGCCTGCCAGATCTCCACCAGCTGGCCGCGCACCGGCCGGCCGTCGCGGTCGAGGACGCGGCCGGTAACGGTGATCCGCTCGCCGAGCGGCTCGCCGTGGTCCTGACGGGTCAGGTCCGAGTCCAGCTCGGTCACGTCGGTGACACCGAAGACCGGCCCGCTCAGCTCCACCGCCTCCGGGTCCTTCACGACGGTCAGCGGCAGCTGGGGGTGGCGCAGCACGCTGCTGCGATAAGGGGCGTAGCCGCGGTCGGGGTGGTGCCGCACCGCGTCGGAAGTGGCATACGCCTTCCGTTCGGCCGCGATCTCGCGGCTGACGTCCGCTTGGGTGAGCGTCATGGGTCTTCTACCTTTCCAGGACGAGGGCGGCCCCCTGGCCGACGCCGATGCAGAGGGCGGCCAGTCCGGTGCCGGAGCCCGCAGCGGCGAGTTGGTGGGCGACGGCGCCTGCGATGCGTGCGCCGGAGGCGCCAAGGGGGTGGCCGATAGCGAGGGCGCCACCGCGCGGATTGACGACGGCAGGGTCGAGCTCGGGCCAGTGGCCGAGACAGCCGAGGGCCTGGGCGGCGAAGGCCTCGTTCAGTTCGAAGGTTTTCAGCTGGTCGAAGGTACGGGCCGCCTTCGCCAGCGCCCGGCCGACCGCCTCGACCGGGCCGAGACCGAAGTACTGCGGTTCGATGCCGCTGACGGCCGAGGCGCTGATCCGGGCGAGCGGCTCGCGGCCGGTCGCCTTCAGCCCCGCCTCGTCGACGATCAGCAGCGCGGCCGCCCCGTCGTTGAGCGGGGACGCGTTGCCGGCGGTCACCGTGCCGTCCTTGCGGAAGACCGGCCTGAGCTTGGCGAGTGCCTCCAGGCCGGCGTTGTCGCGGACGGTCTCATCGCGTATCAGATCGGTGCCGCCGACCGGGACGACCTCGGCGTCGTACGCACCGGCCGCCCAGGCCCTCGCGGCCTTGTGGTGGCTGGCGAGCGCGAAGACGTCCTGGGCCTCGCGGGTGAGGGCGTGCTTCTCGGCGATCAGCTCGGCGCCCTCGCCGAGCGCGACCGTCCACGCCTCGTCGAGGCGGGGGTTGACCATCCGCCAGCCGATGGTGGTGGAGTACAGCTCCTGGTGTCCGGCCGGGAAGGCCCGTTCGGGCTTGGGCAGTACCCAGGGCGCCCGGCTCATCGACTCGACGCCGCCCGCAACCGCGATCGAGGCGTCCCCTACTGCGACCGCCCGGTAGGCCTGGATGACGGCTTCCAGCCCCGACCCGCACAGCCGGTTGACGGTCGCACCGGGGACGGTGACCGGTAGCCCGGCAAGGAGGACAGCCATCCGGGCGACGTCGCGGTTCTCCTCTCCCGCGCCGTTGGCGTTGCCGAGGAACACGTCGTCGATCCGCGCCGGGTCGAGCAGCGGTGTGCGGTCGACCAGCGCCTTGAGCACGTGGGCGGCCAGGTCGTCCGGGCGGACGGTGGAGAGGGCACCGCCGTACTTGCCGATAGGGGTGCGGACGGCATCGACAATGTAGACGTCTCGCATGAGGGCTCCAGAAGGGGTGGGGACCGCCCGACGGTCCGGCGGCTGTTCAGGGGGCCGGGGCGTGGGGCAAGTGAGGGTGGGACGGTGGGTCAGTGGACGGCGGCCAGCAGGCGCGCCGCCGTACGCGCGGCCACCTCGTCGACCGTGACGGAGGGCGCGGTCTCGGTCAGGACCAGCCCGTCCCCGGTGACGTCGAGGACACCGAGGTCGGTGATGATCCGGTGGACACAGGCCTTGCCGGTGAGCGGCAACGAGCACTCCTCGACGATCTTCGGGGAGCCGTCCTTCGCGGTGTGTTCCATCAGCACGATGACCTTGCGGGCGCCGTGTGCCAGGTCCATCGCCCCGCCCATGCCCTTGACCATCTTGCCGGGGATCATCCAGTTGGCCAGGTCGCCGCCGGCGGACACCTGCATCGCGCCGAGGATCGCTGCGTCGATGTGGCCGCCGCGGATCATGCCGAAGGAGAGCGAGGAGTCGAAGAAGCTGGCGCCCGGGTGGACGGTGACCGTCTCCTTGCCGGCATTGATCAGGTCCGGGTCGACCTCGGTCTCCGTGGGGTACGGGCCGACGCCCAGAATGCCGTTCTCGGAGTGGAGCACCACGTCCACCCCCTCGGGGAGGAAGTTCGGCACCAGCGTGGGCAGGCCGATCCCGAGGTTGACGTAACTTCCGTCCCGCAGCTCCGCTGCGGCACGGGCCGCCATCTCGTCCCTGTTCCAGGCCATCAGCTTCGCACCGTCCTCTTCTCGATCTGCTTGTCGCCGGCCTGGTCGGCCGTGAGCGGCACGACCCGCTGCACGAAGACGCCCGGCAGGTGGATCTCGTCGGGCGTCAGCACGCCCGGCTCGACCAGTTCCTCGACCTCGGCGATCGCGATCCGTCCGGCCATCGCCGCGAGCGGATTGAAGTTCCGCGCGGAGCTGTGGAAGACGAGGTTGCCGTACCGGTCGCCCCTGGCCGCGCGGACGAGGGCGAAGTCCGTGACGATGCCGCGCTCCAGAACGTAGGGGAGGCCGTCGAACTCCCGGACCTCCTTCGCCGGCGAGGCGAGTGCCACGCTGCCGTCGGTGCCGTAGCGCCAGGGCAGTCCACCGTCGGCGACCTGGGTGCCCACGCCGGCCGGTGTGAAGAAGGCAGGGATGCCGCAGCCGCCGGCCCGCAGCCGCTCGGCGAGCGTGCCCTGCGGGACCAGCTCCACCTCCAGCTCACCGCCCAGGTACTGGCGCGCGAACTCCTTGTTCTCGCCGACGTAGCTGCCCGTTACCCGAGCGATCCGGCCGACGGCGAGCAACCGGCCGAGGCCGGCCCCGTCGACGCCGCAGTTGTTCGACACCACGCTCAGGCCTCCGGCGCCCTGGGTGTAGAGCGCCTGGATGAGCACGTTCGGCACGCCGCTGAGGCCGAAGCCGCCCACGGCCAGTGTCGATCCATCGGTGATATCGACGACCGCTTCGGCAGCGGTCTGCTTGACCTTGTCCATGGAGAAGCCCTCGCCAGCCGTTCGCATAGTGAACTAAAGTTCGTTGCTGATGGACCCAGAGTTTGCGCCTGCCGGCCCTGCCTGTCAACGGTCGCTCGCATCACGCCTGGGCTCCTGCGCCGAGACCGGGCGGGATTCATTACGGTGAGGCCCAAAAGTCAGCCTTGGAGGGGCCGTGTCTGCCGCGACCATCACCGACAGCGCCGCGCCTGCCGAGGCCGTGGGCCCGCTCATCCGCGGGCTCGCCACCCTGCGCCTGCTGACCGACGCCGGCGGTCGACAGAGCCTCGGCGAGCTCGCCCGCGCCAGCGGGCTCGCCCGATCCACCGTCGACCGGGTGGCCGCCACGCTGGAACGCATGGGCTACCTGCGGCTGGGTGACCGCTCTGCCGTTCTCACTCCCCGTCTGATGGAGCTCGGCAACAGCTACCTGGCCGCGATCCGGCTACCCGAGCTGCTCGGCCCGCACGCCGACCGACTGGCCGACCGGTTCGACGAGTCGGTGTCGATCGCCGTCCCGGACCGCGACGGCGTGCGCTTCGTCCACCAGACGACCCACAGGCGCGCCCTCTCCGTGACCTTCCGCATCGGCGACCTATTGCCCGCCGAGCGCACCGCGCCGGGACCGCTGTTCGCCGCCGACTGGCGCGAGGAGGGCTGGACGCGCTGGCGCGAGCGCCGAGCCGCCGACCCCGAGGGCTTGGCCTTCCAGGCCGTCCCTCCACGCACCCCGGGAAGGGCTGAACATCTCGAAGACCGGACGGCCGAGGCCCGCCGTCGGGGCTGGGCACTGGACGACCAGTTCATCGAGCCCGGCCTTGTCGCCCTCGCCATGCCCGTACGTGACCTGACCGGACGACAGGTCTGCGCGGTGAGCGTGGTCAGCCACACCAGTCGGCACACCACCGAATCGCTGCGCGAGCAGATGTTGCCCCGACTGCGCGAGACCGTAGCGATCATGGAGCAGGAACTGGGGCAGGCACCGCCGGCGCGGCCGCAGGCCACCGCCGGGCTCGCGGAGTGGACGGCTGGGGCCAAGCAAGAGCTGGGCCCGGAGTTCGTCGAGTCCCTGGCCCGCGGCCTGACCGTGCTCACTGCGTTCGGCGAGGGACGGGCCGAACTGCCGCTCGCCGCCATCGCCAAGGCGACCGGACTTCCACGGGCCACGGCGCGCCGCGCCCTGATCACCCTGGAGCACCTCGGCTACCTCACCGCACAGGGCGCCGCCTTCCGGCCCACCCCGCAGGTGCTGGCTCTCGGCTATCCCCCGCTCTCCCGGCTGACCCTCGCCCAGATCGCCCAGATCGCCCAGATCGCCCAGATCGCCCAGCCGCACCTGTCCGACCTGGTCGACCAGGTCTCCGACTCCGCTTCACTGGCCGTCCTGACCGGCGACGACATCCAGTACACCGCCCGGGTCGCCAGCGGTCGCATCATGAGTGTCGACATCACCGTGGGCACCAGGCTGCCGGCCTATGCGACCTCCATGGGCCGGGTGCTGCTCGCCGGTCTGCCCGCCGAGGAGCGCTCCGCGCGGCTCGCGCACGCCGCTCTGCGGCCGCTGACTCGCCACACCGTCACCTCGCGCGCCGAGCTGTCCGCGCTCCTGGAGCGCGCCGGCCGCGACGGCCATGCCCTGGTCGACGAGGAGCTCGAAGAGGGCCTGCGCTCGATCGGCGTACCGGTGCACGGCCGGGCCGGACAGGTGGTGGCAGCGGTCAACGTCGCCATGCACACCAGCCGCCGCACCACCGCCGAGTGCCGCACAGTGGTCCTCCCCGCTCTGCGCACGGCGGCCACCCGGATCGAGGCCGACCTGCACACCGCCGGGCGCTACGCCCGCATCCCGGCCACCTAGTAGGGCGTTGTTGGGTGGTGTCCGGCGGATCATGTGCACGTGATGGACGCACGGGTGAGGACACGATCCATGCCGGGGTCGGGCGCGTCCCCTGCGGTTTGCGCACCTCGTGGGCACAGGAACGTCGTGGTAATGTCCCGCCCCACCAAACCAAGGGGCCGGAGCAGGTCACATACGCGCCGGTCCGCTGAAGCGCCCGCGAACGGGACACCCGGTGTCGCGGTGGGGTTCGTCCAGCCCTTCGCAGCGTGGCTGAGCTCGATCCTTTTCCGGCGACCAGCAGCCCTACTCATCGGCAGACGGGGCGACCTGTGCACCTTGAGGTCATTGAGTCTTTCCTGGCGGTAGCCAAGTACCGGAGCATCTCCAAGGCAGCCGCCAGCCTCTACGTCACCCAGCCGACCATGAGTCAGCGGCTGCGGCGGCTTGAGGAGAGTCTTGGCTTCGCCCTCTTCGAGCGGGCCTGGACCGGCGTCAGGCTGACGCAGCAGGGCGCCTACTTCCTGCCTTATGCCGCCCAGCTCATGCGGGACCTCACGAATGCCTCGGCTGTGCTCGGCAAGCACGACAGGCCCAGGCCTCGCAGCTTCGCGGAGGTGGCGGACCACCCCGACAAGATCGTGTTTGGTGTCGACAACTGGCTCTCCGGGAGGGCCGTGGGCGCCGTGGTGAGCGCTGCCCTCCACACGTACCGCCTGGACGACTTCCGGATTACCAACCGTCCGGCTTCCACCCTTATCGACCTGCTCGAACTGAACCAGCTCGACGCGGGGCTGTTCTACTCGACGTGTATGGACTATCCGATCGACATCGAGACCGTCGGTACCGAGGAACTGGTCCTGGTCCATCCGCAGGGCACCGCCCTGGAGGAGATCAGCGCCCCGGCGCTGAAGGAACTCCTCGCCCGCTACCGATTCGTCCTGTTCGACAACCCGGTGCTGGCCCATCATGCGCGCATCACGACGGCGCTCATCGACACCTATGAGATCTCGCGTTTCCACGTCGTCGACGATTACCGGACCGCGAAGGCGCTCATCGGGCTGGGTGAGTGCGTCACAGTGCTGCCGGCCGGTGTCGTCCGCGACCGGCAGGAGCGGCGGGACACGGAGATCTCCTCCACCCGGATGCCCGGGATACTTCCGGAGATCAGCCTTGCCGTGGGCGTCAGTGAAACCGGCCGGGAGCACGGGGTGACCGGAGCGTTCGCCCGGTCGGTGGCCCGGGACCTCGCCGGAGAGGGGACCGAGGACTCCCCGGAAGGTGCTGAGGACGGGGGCCGTCGCGCCACAAAGGAAACGTTCCAAGGCGGACCCGGTCCTCAAGACCCCGTGGCACCGAGGACGGTATAGAAAAACGCTATGTCTTGGGTGACGCGTGCCGCGGTTAAGCTCTGCGCCTAATAGGTGGGCCCTTGAATCCGGCCGGCCTCATGTGAAACGCAAAGGGAGTTCACCCCTTGAATGCGATGTGGCGCGTAGATCCGCAGAAAGCGGCACTGCTGATCATAGACATGCAGAATGATTTCGTGCTGGAAGGGCACCCCATGGAGGTGCCGATGGCACGCCGGCGGATACCTCGAATGCAAGAAGTCATCGACGAGTGCCGGACGGCCGGGATACCGGTGATCTATACCGAGCACATTCTGCTGGACACCTTCAACGTGTCCCCCCTCGAATCCACCTACAACCCGGCACTGCTGGTGGCGGGCATGCGCAAGGGCAGCTTCGGTTCCCAGGTCATCGACGACCTCAAGCCCCGGCCCGGCGATACCGTCATCCGGAAGCACCGTTACGACGCCTTCCACAACACGCAACTGGAGACCGTACTGGCGACCGTCTCCGGACCGCGCCAGGTGGACACCGTGATCATCATCGGGACCCTCACGGAAGTCTGCTGCGATTCCACCGCGCGTGGCGCCTATATGCGTGACTACCAGGTTGCCTTTGTCAGCGATGCCACCGGCGCCTTGAGCGACGAGGCGCAGACGGCCACGGAAAAGAACATCGGCACATTCTTCGGCAGGGCGCTCTCGACCGGGGAACTGGTCGCCGAGATCCGCGACGGCCGGAAAGGACAAGAAGAATGAAACCAAGAGAGCACGACATCCGGTACGAGCGGTCGGCGGTGCTGCTGCTGGCCCTCGGATTCGGCCTTGTGGGCCTGGACCGCTGGATCATCAGCCCCCTGTTTCCGTCGATGATGAAGGATCTGGGGCTCAACTACCAGGACCTCGGCAACATCGTCGGCGCCCTCGGGCTGGCCTGGGGAGTTGCGGCCCTTGTGATGGGAGGGATCTCCGACCGGCTGGGACGCCGCAGGGTCCTGGTCGGGTCGCTCGTCTTCTTCTCGGTCTGTTCACTGCTGACCGGCTTCGCCACCGGGCTGTTCAGCCTGCTCCTTATCCGGGTCGTCATGGGCATCACGGAGGGAGCGTTCACCCCGACGGCGATAACCGCCACGGCTGAGGCGTCACGGCCGCAGCGCCGGGGCCTGAACATGGGCATACAGCAGAGCACCTTCGCCCTCTTCGGTATTGGGCTGGGCCCGATCATCGCCACCCAGCTGCTGCTGATCGTGCCCAGCTGGCATTGGATCTTCGGGCTCCTGCTGATTCCGGGGCTGGTGCTGGCCTACTTCACCCTCCGGACGATCAGGGAGACGGACCAGCTGCCGGCCTTCGAGTCCGCCGTCCCGGCTGCGCCTGTGACGACGTCTTCGTCGACCGTGTCCGACACGTCCGCCGTGCCCACGACCACGCCCACGGAGGCGGTCCGTTGGCTGGACGTCTTCCGGTACCGCAACATCCGGCTGGCCATCCTCGGCCTGTGCGGGGCGATGACCTGCATCTTCGTGCTCAGCGCCATGGTGCCGAGCTACCTCGTCGACCACCTGGGCATCGGCACGTCCGCGATGGGCGTCATCGCGTCCGGCATCGGGTTCGGGGCCTTCGCCGGTCAGCTCGTCGTCCCGGGGCTGTCCGACAAGTTCGGCCGCAAGCCCGTAGCGGTCGTCGCCCTGCTGCTGGCGATGTGCATGCTGGTCGCCTTTGTCCTCCAGGGCCCGGTGGTACCGGTGCTGTTCGTGCTGCTCTTCTTCGTCGCCTTCGGGGCGATGGGCTGCCTGGGGCTGCTGGCCGGGACCGTGGCGGTGGAGTCCGTCCCCCCGCGCCTGATGGCCGCCGCCGCGGGCACCGTGATCGGCGTCGCGGAGATATTCGGCGGCGGTGTGGCCCCGTCCCTCTCGGGCTTCCTCGCCCAGAACTACGGCATCGAGTATGTGCTCTACCTGGCCCTGGCCGGGCTGCTGCTCTGCGTGACGGCTACCTCCTTCCTCACGGAGACCGCACCCACGAGGGCCGCGGCCCCGGAAGCGGACGGCGTCGGCGTCTCAGCAGGGCTGTAGGCGTCAGCGAGGCCGTCCCCGCGCCCGCATGGACGCGGGCCGGCCGCAGCGGCCACGGCGGTGTTCGGCTGCGGCAAGCCCGATGCGTGGCGCAGTTCGGTGCGGTCGCGCTCGGCCGCAGCGGCCAGCCCACCGGCCGAGGACGAGGAACCGGCCCACCGGCCGAGGACGAGGAAGTGGACGAAGGCGAGGCCGTCACGACGTCAGCCGCAGGGACGTCAGGGCAACCACACGGGAAAATGCGGGGCAGATACGGGAGCGAGGACCGGGACAGCGGAACTCGCCGGGCGCGCAGCGCGAACCCGGCGGAGTCCACTCAGGCAGCAGGCCGTTGTCCCACCGTGTGGCGATCGGCCCGCCGCAGTCCGTCACATCCCGCCGGTTGGGGATCGGCAGCGATCTCGAACCAAACGGTCTTGCCAGTCCCGGTCGGATGGGCGCCCCATGCGGTGGCGAGCGCGTCGACGAGGAACAAGCCACGACCTGACTCGTCCTGGGCATCAGACGGGCCGGGGCTGGGGAGCTGCGGGTGGGTATCAACGACCTCGACCCGCACTCCGAATGTGGATCCTGATACGCGGACCACGCTCGCGGCCCCGGTGTGCTCCATGGCATTGGCCACGACCTCGCCCGCGCACAACTCCACGTCGCCCAGCGAAGCCTCGCTCAGCACCCCCCACCTACGGGCAGCCTGCACGACAAGCTTCCGGGCACGGTGCATGCATCCAAGATCGGCCGGAACCCGGAACACCGCGTCACCACGGCGGTCGATGACAGCGACGACGGTGGGGTTGTCCAGGAGATCAGGGGAGCCAGCGGCCAGTGCAGCAGAGACGCCTCGATGCGGTGATGCCGTCTTCACAGTCATGGAGCTCACGCTTTCGCGATTCCGGCTTCGGTTCGGGGCGCGGGGTCGCCCTTCCTGCGATGGACACTAGGGTCGCCCGGCAGCGGACCTTGGATGGCCGTGCACCGCACTTTGCCCGAAAACGAACGTTCTGTGATGTGGGTGCCGTGTGCAACGCAGTGAACCCGCTCGGCGACGTTGCCGTGCATCTTCGGTGGAATACCATGTAGGAGCCATGAGCGATGTGCGGTCGACAAACGCGTTGCCAGTGGGAGAGCAGCTCGCCTTCTGGCACAACCTGGTCTGCGACACGTTCGTCCGGCTCGACGTGGCGACTCCCGGCACCGGCCCGTTCGCCGGGTCCCTGACCAGCCACCAGGTGGGTAATCTGCGGATCGCCACGGTCGACGCGGATCCCCACTGCGTGACCCGGCGCCCTCGCCTCATCTCGTCAGACGAGGAATGCACGCACATAGGGCTGCTGTGCAAAGGCCAAGCCGTGGTCGAGCAGGACGGACGGCAGGCCTCGCTGCACCCGGGGGATCTTGCCTTCTACGACACGGCCCGCCCCTTCTTGCTCGGCTTCCGCGAGTCAATGGAGTGGAAGGTCTTCATGCTGCCCCGGCGGCTGCTCAGCATCCCCGAAGCGGATCTGCGCGCGATGAGCGCCGAGACGGTACACGGCGACGAGGGGCTGGGACAGCTCGTCATCCCCTTCCTCGCCGGCCTCGCCGAGCAGACCGGCCCTTACAGCGAGGAGAGCAGCACCCGGCTGGCTGCCAGCGCCGTGTGCCTGCTGGAGACTCTGGTCGCCGAGCGGAGCGGGAGGCAGGGGCTCACCGCGGAGGCCGACCAGTTGTCGCTCTCGCCGCGGATCCGCGCCTACATCAATGAGCGCCTCCCTGACCCCGGCCTCTCCCCGGAGTCGATCGCACGTGCTCACCACATTTCGGTGCGCTACCTGCACAAGCTCTTCCAGCGCGAGGGGACCACCGTGCACCGGTGGATCCAGCAGCGCCGGCTGGAGGAGGCCCGGCGCGAACTGAGCCGGCAGGGGCGCGCAGCCGTCACGATCGCGTTCGTGGCCCACCGCTGGGGATTTGCCGACCCCGCCCACTTCAGTCGCTCGTTCCGCGCGGCGTACGGCATGACTCCGCGCGAATGCCGGGAATTCGGCAGGATCGGCGAGTGAGGCCGAAGCCGGCCCCGATGTACGGCGGGGCCTCGATCCGGGTCGCGCCATGGCTCGGCTCTCGGCGGGTCCGGTAAACCCCCATCTGCCGTGATCAGCCGGCACCAGGTGCCGCCACCCTTGCTCCCGCCGCGAACTCTCGCCCGAGGGGGCGGACTCCGATCGACGCCGATGGCAGCGGAGTCACCACGCAGAGCGGTCTTGCGTTCCGACGGAATCTCTTGTCTCATGGAAAACGCATTCGTTATCCATGAGAGCGAGGGTATGTGTCTCACGCACAGGCATCACCGTTGTCCGTTCGCCTGATAGGCGGGCCGACCGTTCTGATCGAGGTCGCGGGTCTGCGGTTTCTTACCGATCCGACCTTCGACCCGCCCCGCACTTTTGAACATGACGGCGTCATCATGGTCACCAAGACCAAGGGGCCCGCGGTCTCGGCCGAGGAACTGGGCCCCGTCGACGTGGTCCTGCTCTCCCACGATCAGCACCCCGACAATTTGGACGAATCCGGCCGGGCCTATCTATCGAGGGCCCCTCAGGTGCTGACCACGAAGGAGGGCGCCGAACGGCTGGCGGACGGCGCCCAGGGCTTGCAGCCCTGGGACAGCACAACCGTCTCGAACGTCCGCGGCGAAACCGTGCGGATCATTGCAGTTCCGGCGCAGCACGGGCCGGGCCCCGACGCCGAAGAAGTGAACGGCACCGTCATCGGATTCCTGCTGTGTGCGCCGGACGGACGCAGTATCTACATCAGCGGTGACAACGCCTCCGTCGATGTCGTGCGCCGGATCGTGCAGCGCGCCGGACAACCCGATGTGGCCGTCCTGTTCGTCGGCGGCGCGAGCCTGCCGTTCAAATTCGACGGTGGATTCGTCACGCTGGATGCCCCCCGCGCTGCCGAGGCCGCGGGCCTCCTGGGCGCGAACGCTGTCATTCCGGTCCATCTCAATGGGTGGAGCCATTACACCGACACCGAGTCCGATGTGGCCCAGGCCTTCGCCGCGGCCGGCCGCAGCGATCAGCTGCACGTGCTGACGCCTGGGCAGACCATCGAATGGTGAGCCGGCGATTACGCTGGGCACCATGGTGAAGTACGACCCGGCGCCCGGCGAAGAATGTTCCGTCGCAGTCGCCTTGGCTAACACTCTGCGTCGCGGGCCGGCGGGCGAAGTCGATCACCTCGCCCCTGCGCGCAGCGTCGAAGGCTGGGTCGCCGAGCACCGGCTCGCGACCCAGCCGCTCCGATTCAGCGAAAGCGACGTCGGCCGTCTCACCGAGCTACGTGCAGCAGTGCGCGAACTGTTCACCGCGGCCGTCGAGGGGAGCGCGCCTGACAGTGCCGCGCTCGTCACCGTCAATGGGGCAACGGCCGAGGCCCCCGGCGCGGCGCAACTTCGGTGGCACCCCCCTTCCCTCAGAAGTGAGTGGCAATCCACAGTGCCCGACACCGTCGACGCCGTTCTTGCCTGCATCGCCTCCGATGCCATCGACGTCCTCTGCGGCCCCCGGGCCACCTCGCTTCGGCAATGTGCGGCGCACGGTTGCATACGGTTCTTCCTCCGTGAACACGGCCGCCGCCAGTGGTGCTCCAACATGTGCGGAGATCGCGTGCGCGCCGCGCGGCACTATCAGCGGCGCCGAGATCAAGCGTGACAGGTGACTGTGGCTCACCTGCAGGACCGTTTCCTTGTCGACGAGCCACGCAGCGAGCAACTCTCAAGCTCCTGACGGCCTTTCGCACACTGGCCCCGTCTGCGAGGCATTCGGCATCGACCCGCGTGAGAGGCCTCAAAGGGTAGCCGGAACGGCTCGGTACGGTGAGGGCTGACACCGTCCCGAATTGTCCGCCCTGTCCGGCGCCTTCGTGGGGAACAGCCGTAGGCGGCGCGGAACGTCCGGTGGACGTGGCCGGGACCGGGGAAACCCCACCGATGTGCGACGGCTGCCACGGCTGGCCCTGTCCGGCGCAGGCGGCGCCGGGGGTCCATCGGCATTCCTCAAGACGCCAGCACCGGATCCACGTGCTGACCGTTGCTCCTGTGCCCGGAAGAGGCGACCGGCCCATCAGACGGCTCGACCTCGGCCGGTCCATGCGGCGCTCACGACCAAGTCCCCGTGCGCTGTCAGACAAAACGGGGGGACCATCCCTCCCTAGTCTCCAGCAACACCGAGCAACGGCCCGAGAAGGAGACGACATGCCCAGGACTGGTCCACCCGGCCGCACTCCCCGTGTCCCCGCTTACGCCGCCCGCTTCCCGGAGGGCACCGAGGCGTTCGTGTTCGTCCAGTACGCCTGCCAGGCACCGTCGGCCGAGGAAGCCGCGCAGGGCGCCGCCGCGCTCGTGGAACATTTCACGGGACCGCACCGGCCGGACGTACTGGACCGCGGATCGTTCGTCGACACCGCCGGGTTGCACAACGTGGTGTGGCTGGCGTACTGGTACGACCCGCACGCGTACAGCAAGTGGCAGGAGTCCGACCCCGTCCGCTCGGCCTGGAGCGGGCTGCCCGACCAGGGACCGGTCGGCCACTGGCGGGAAGCATGCGTCATCCCGCTCGAACGCAACGAGATCTTGCACAGTCACCACTGCGACGACTACGCCACCAGCGGCCTGGGGCAGCACGAGGCGATCGGCATGCACGAGACCCCGGTGCACGACTACTGGGGCGCTGCCCGGGACCGCATCCCGGCGTCGGCCACCGAGACGCTGGAGCCGGAACTGCCGGTCTTCGAGCCGAGCGTCCAGGAGGGCGGGACCCTCGGCCGGCGTATCACCGTGGAGGTGCCCGGGAACGTCACGCTGATCCGTACCGCGCAGGACTGGTCCGCCAGCAGCCTGTACCGCGAGAAGTACCTGGCCGACGTCAAACCGGTCAAGGACCGGGGCGTCGACTTCCTCGCCACGAACCCCGATTCCGGCTGCATCGCGGCCCGTAACCTCGTCGAGGAGTGCGCCGACGGCACGCCCCTCGACCGCGCCTGCACCCTCGCCTGGTTCGCCTCACTGGAACACCTCATGACCTGGTGCCGGTCACACCGCACCCACCTGGAGATCTACGCCAGCTTCTACCGGATGGCCGGCGGCGCGGAGGGACCGCTGGACGTCGCCTTCTGGCACGAGGTCTCGGTGCTTCCGAGCGGGTCGGTCACCGCCGACTACGTCAACTGCCACCCGAGGACCGGCTTCCTGCCACTTCCCGACCGTCACCGCAGCGTAACCGGCAGCCGCTGACGGAGGCCGGCGCCGTTCATGCAATGACGGGAACACCATGGTCGAGTACGTGGTGGAGGCGTGCGCCATGGGCATCCAGCGGGTGTTCAGCAGATCCCGTGAGACTGCCACAGTGTGGGAAAGATCGTCGGCTTCTGAGATAGCGAGAAGGGCCCTGATCGTCGGTCGATCAGGGCCGTTCGGCTACGCCGCTTCGGGGAGCTGGGAACCTGGGGGCTGGGGAGTTGGGGAGGTACCCGATGTGGCAGCGGCTGGGTCCCTTCCGCCAATGAAAAGAGCCACCGCTTCCACGAACTCGTCGTGTACCCGCTCGACCTCGCCCGCCGAGCAACCAGACAGCTCGATCGACCGCATGACGCAAAGAACTTGGCGCACCAAGAGCTCGTGACGTCAGCCTCATCAGTGCGACGTCACCAGCAACCGGACGAGCCCGCGCCAACGCATGCTCAGCCTCCGAACGCAGCCGGTATGTCTGTGCCCGCTCCTGCGCCCGCTGATCCGCCGGGGCTTTCTCTTCCTTCAGCCTCCAGCGGAAGGACAGGTTCTTTCGGTACTCCATACCTGACAGCCGATCGGCTGTGCCTGCAGGGCATCTTGTATGCGCTCCACAACGACATCAGCCGGCAACCGCTACCGCCGGAGCGGGGATTCGGCTCCGGACAGACCTGCTCGCGCAGGCGGCGACGGTGGTACGAGGCCGGAGTGTTCGACGCGCGCATCGCGCTCTGCTCGGTCGGCTGCACGCCACCGCCGCACTCGATTGGTCGGGAGCCTGTGTGGATGCCTCCCGCTACCGGGCGAAGGGGGAAGGCCACCGGCCCGTCGCCGGTTGACTGTGGACGTGGACAGGGGAGCTGCGTCATGTAGCGGTTCGAGTGGTTTACGGTCGTCGTCCGTGTGAATGCACTGGCTCTGCGTCGTTCGTATGCCAAGTGTGGTGCCCGATGAGTGCACAAGACACCAGCACTCCAGACGTGAGCATTCCGAGCACGGAGAACACGGACGCACCGGGCGAGGACCAACTCGCGTCAGATGCTTCACGCGCCTCGCACCACTCGCCTCGGTCGCACGGCGCGCAGCTCTCACGGCGCTCCGTGGTCACGGCGACCGGTGCCTCGGCGCTCGCTGCCGGGCTCACCGCCGCCTCCGCCGCGCCCGCGACCGCGTTGAGCTCTGCCACCGCACCCTCGACGGGGCCGGCCGCGGTGCTGCCCGGCGTCGATCCCAAGGCGTACACCACGGTCGCCCGGCGCCATCGCCGTCTACGACGAGCACGACAAACCCCTCGTCCCGGCCTACGTGAAGGCCGTCGAGAACGGCTTGCCCGCCAGCCGGGCGAAGGCAACGAAGCGGGGCCTGATCGTCGGGGCCGGACCGGCCGGCCTGCTCGCCGCCAACCTGCTCAACCGGTCGGGCCACGATGTCGTCGTGATCGAGGCCAACGGCAACCGCGTCGGTGGCCGAATCAAGACGTTCCGCAAGGGCGGCCACGAGAACGGGGAGCAGCCCTTCGCCCTCGAACCAGCACACCGGCTCATCCGGGGCAAGAAGGGGACAGATGGGCCGAGGTTCTCAAGAAGTACGGCCACTGGTCCATGTACCGGTATCTCACCGAAGTCGCCAGGCGCGACACCAGGACCATCGACCTCATCGGAACCATCCAGAACCTGACCTCGCGGCTGCACCTCTCCTTCACGCACAGCTTCCTGTCCGCCGCGCTGATCGACCCCAAGACCAAGTTCTGGAGATCAAGGGCGGCACCGCGCTGCTCGCCGACGCGCTCTACGCGCCTGTGAAGGGGAAGGTACGGCTCGACAGGCGCGCCTTACGCATCGAACACCACGGCGGCAAGGTCAGGGTGCACACCGTTTTCCGAGGGGGGTGTCACGGAGGTCTTGGAGGGTGACGAGGCGATCATCACCGTCCCCTTCTCCGGGCTGCGTCACGTGACCTTCGACCCTCCGCTCACCTACGGCAAGCGCCGGGCCATCACGGAACTGCACTACGACGCCGCGACCAAGGTGTTGCTGGAGTTCTCCCACCGCTGGTGGGAGTTCACCGAGGAGCAGTGGAAGGAGGCGCTGAACTCCATCGAGGACAAGCTCTACGAGAAGTACAAGGCGGGCGGGGTCAAGCACGGCAACTACCTCGGCGCGCACAAGTCCGTGAAGGATCTGGGGGTGACGATCCCCGACGAAGTCAAGAAGTGCTTCGCCGTCTTCCGGCCCGTCATGAGCGGCGAACCGGATGCCGCTCATGTCCGTGGCGGCGGCACCGTGAGCGACAACGCCAACCGCTTCATGTACTTCGAGCACGAGCACCCTCTGGAGGGCAGCGACGGAGGCATCATGCTTGCCTCCTACAGCTGGTCCGACGACGCCCTCAAATGGGACGCCTTCGCCGACGAGGAGCGGTATCTGCGCGCGCTCGCCGGAGTGCAGGCCGTCTTCGGCCGCCGGTGCGAGGTCTTCTTCACCAACAGGTGCAAGACCCAGTCGTGGATGCGCGACCACTACGCCTACGGTGAGGCTTCTGTGCTCTTCCCCGGCCAGCACACGGAACTGTTCCCCGACATCCCCGGATCCGAAGAGATGCTGCATTTCGCGGGGGACCACACGTCCATCAAGCCCGCCTGGATCGAAGGCGCCCTCGAATCCGCCGTCCGGACGGCATGGAAGGTTCACACCGGCTGACAGAGGTGAGGGGACTGGCTCGGGCTATGACCTCGCCGACGGTGCGGTCGGCGGGCGCAAGGACACGCTGGGCCTGGTCGCTGGCTCGGTCTGTCGGTCTGCGCACCTGAGAAGCAGTCCCGTGCTGCACGCTGCGTCGATGGAGCGTGCAGCACGGGTGCAGCATGCGCCGTACGGCCGCGCCGACTACCGCCTGACCGAACCCGGCTGCAGGGCTGCCTGTTCCAGTACGGGACGTGCTGGAACAGGGATGTGTCACAGGCCCTTGACGAGGGCGGCCAGATAGGCGGCCAGGTCCTGGGGGTGGGCGTACATGGGGCCGTGGCCGGTGTCCCATTCGGTGGTCTGTGCGCCTATGCGGTCGGCCAGTTCGCGCTGGGTGGCGGCAGGTATGGCGCGGTCCTGCGTGGCGACCAGGTAGTGCGAAGGCAGCGTACGCCAGGCCGGGGTGCCGGACGGTGCGGCGTCGATTCCGAGGCGCGGGAACTTCTGCATGGCCGCGGCGAGCGCGATGCGTTCGTCGGCGGCGTCGGCGGCCACGACCTCCCCGTAGGCGGGCCGGTCGATGTACGAGTACCCGTCGTCGGTGACCTTGAGGTGCTCGGGGAGCGCGCTGCCGGGGCGGCGGTGCGCGATGTCCTGGACCGACTCGCCCTGGTCGGGGGTGAAGGCGGCGATGTAGGCCAGGGCCTTGACGTGATCCTGGCCGACGGCCGCGTTGGTGATCACCGCGCCGCCGTAGGACCAGCCCACCAGCAGTACCGGCTCGTCGATGGTGGACAGCACCCGGCGTACGGCCGCGACGTCGCCTTCCAGTGATTCCAGGGCGAGTTGGGCGGCGACCGGCTCGTGGCCCAGAGCGCGCAGTGCGGTGATGGTCTCGCTCCAGGCGGAGCCGTCGGCCCACAGGCCGTGGACGAGAACGATGGCGGTCATGCGTAAGCCTCCGGGAAGTCGGGGGAGGGGTGGGGAATGCCCGTTGCAGGAGAGGCCAGGAACGCCTCGACGACGTCGCGTCCTCACTACTGAAATGGGGGTTCAGCGGTTGGGTTGAGGGGCGTCAACCGATCACGTGCGCACGCCTTCACCACGTACTCGCCTGCGGTGTTCCCCTCGTTGCATGAACGGCGCCGGCCTCCGTCAGCGGCTGCCGGTTACGCTGCTGTGACGGTCGGGAAGCCCGTGGCATCACTGACAAGGGCAACCTGGTAGTCACGCATATAGGCGCCACGCGGGCTGTGGCACTGCCGAGGCGCCGAATTGAGGAGGCGCGGTATAAAAGCACGCCGGGCCTCCTCAATTTTTCTACGGCTTGAGGGCCGCGACGAGTGCTTTGGTTTGCGGCCAGCGGCCCCAAGCGATCAACCCGAACACGATGCCGAGCAGGAGAGTCATGATCGCGACCGACGCCATGCCCGGCAGCAGGAACAGGTTGGTGAGCGTCGCGCCCACCATGATTCCGACCAGTCCCAACGCGGCGACACCGGACAGTCGCGGGACCAGCAAGCCGACCGCCCCGGCCAGCTCGCAGAAGCCGGTGAGGTAGCGGAACCACTGGCCGAGGCCGATGGTCCCGAACATTTCCACTGTCGTCAGCCCGCCCAGGAGCTTGGCTACCCCCTCAAACGCGAAGAACAACGCGAGCAGGACCTGCACCGTCCACAGCGTGATGTTGATGGCGCGGCCGCGCTTGAACGCCTCCGTGCCCTCCTGGGAACGGGCGGCGTAAGCGCGGACACGGCGAGTGTGGCCGGGTGATCCGGTCTTGGGCATGTCGTCTCCTTCTCAAGTCATGTGGCTTGAGGCTAGGCGCGGATGAGCCTCCCGTTTTGTCTGACGGCGCACGGAAACTTGGCCGTGAGCGCCCCCCCCGGACCGGCCGAGACCGAGCCATCCAACGGGCCAGTCACCGCCACTTCCAGGCAAAAGGGTCTGCCGCACGATCGGGTGACATCTGAACTGGCTTGCCCTGTTGGGTGGGAAGGATGCCGCTGTGCCCAAGCCTTATCCGGAGGAGTTCCGTCAGGACGTCGTGCGGGTTGCGAGGAATCGCGGGCCGGGTGTGACGGTCGAGCAGGTGGCCACCGACTTCGGAGTCCATCCGATGACGTTGTGGAAGTGGATGCGTCGCG
>Ga0207426_1000758_pt1 | contig 36003 bp, 27 predicted proteins | sample AraplaMF_Cvi_mMS_FD_184265 | JGI IMG/M metagenome (GOLD analysis project Ga0207426, IMG submission 184265) | Arabidopsis root microbial communities from the University of North Carolina, USA - plate scrape MF_Cvi_mMS (SPAdes) (version 2) | ecosystem: Host-associated > Plants > Roots > Endosphere... | reverse complement strand
GGAAATGATCACGTGCGGTGAGCTCCTGCATCAGGGACGTCGCCCCTTCCGCCTCGCGCTGCGGGATGGCCGGACCACCCAGCACCGCGAGATGGCGGTCGAGACGCGCACTGGACGCACTGCTCCCGCAGCTGATGGCAGGGACTCGCGCCCTGCTACGCACTGTTATCTGTTCCATGACTCTCCCCACCCTACGAGGGCACCCGGCCCGGGCAGGGTAACCCTATCTCTCTCGGAGGACACGCGTGCAGACCGGTCAACGGATTCACCTGCCCCGCCTTGACGTTGACGAACACCATACGGAATGTCACGTACACCGCATGGGCCAGGGCGAGTTGAGCGTCATCGGGCTGCCGCGGGGGCCCGGTGGAGGTCTGACGGGCCGCCAGGACGCCCGGGAAGAGAGCGGAATCTCACCGGCTCCCCCGGGCGCCCGGCGGGCGGATGATTACGCAGCGGAGGCGAAGACCGGCAGATAGCCGCCGGACTGCCCGGTGGCGGTGGGGTGGTAGGACTCCAGGACCGGATAGGTCACGCTGTGCAGCCAGGCGCTGCCGGAGCACAGCTCATGTCCGGAAAAGGTGGTGTTGACGTCGGCGAAGGTGAAGCCGTGGTCGGCGGCCCGCTTGGCGGTGACGCCGTTGATGGCGTCGGCGGCCGCGTTGATCGCGGCCCGGGACTTCTCGGAGAGGCCGGCGATACAGGTGCCGCGGAGCTTGTAGAAGCGGGGGTAGCCCACGACCACCACATGGGCGGCCGGGGCCTTCCGGGAGATGGCGTCGTACACCCCGTCGAGCTGACCGGGCAGGGTGGTGTCGATGTAGGCCCTGGCCTGGGCCACCCGGGACAGGCAGGCGCTCTCGCCCTGGAGCGCACAGGTCGTCATGGTGTCGGCGAAACCGGCGTCGTTGCCGCCGATGGTGATGCTGACCAGGCCGGTGGAGCCGTTGAGGGGGCCGAGCTGACTGCCGAGAACGTCACCCGTTCGGGCGCCGGAACAGGCGGTGAACTGGAAGGAGGAGGGGGAGTGCGCGGCGGCCCACAGGGCCGGGTAGGCCTTGGTGCTGCGCTTGCAGGAGCCGCTGGCACTGTCGTAGCTGCCGGCTCCGACACCGGAGGAGTAGGAGTCGCCGAGGGCCACATAGCCCGTGGCGGTGGGGAGTTGAGCGGACACGGCGGCGCTCGCGCCGGTGAGCGCGAGCGCCGTGGTGACGAAGAAGGCGGATGTCAAGGCCGCGAATCGGGACAGTCTCATGGAACCTCCCTTAGCAGGATCTCTGCCACATTCGTCGTAGCAAAACTCGCGGGTAGCCGGAAGTGTCCATGCCAAAACTCATCGGCAGTTCGCGGCAAATATGCCGATCCGGGGGGATGTTCACCGCCCTTGGGCGGCGTCGCGGGTGAGGCCGGGAACGAGGAAGGCGGTGGCCGCGATGAAGACGGCCACCAGCAGGATCACCAGCATCGGCCGGGTGCCCAGGCCGAGCAGGCCGGCACCGAGGAGGCCCCCGGCGAACATCGCGGAGACCGAGAACAGCCGGCGGCCGGCGGCGTGACTGCCGTACCCCAGCCGCTTGTCGCGCCCCAGCGGTGACCCGCTGACCAGGGCCGTCATCGCCCGGGTCTCGACGGTCGTGGTGAAGTCGGGGACGGCGGCGCGCATGGCGGTGACATTGCGCATGCCCATCGCCACCGCCATCAGCCCGATGACCAGGAAGCGCCGGCCCGGCGGCAGCCCCCGGACCGGGCCCGCGTCCCAGGCGGCCGCGGCGGCGGCCACCAGCAGTGCCGCCTCCACGGCCAGTGCGACCGGGAACCAGCGGCGCCGCCGCGCGGCCAGCGTCGACTCCATCCGGGCCCCGAACGCCGCCCCCAGGGCGAAGGCCCCGAGCGACACCACCGTCGCCAGGACCGGCAGCCCGCCCTGCCCGGCGATGCCGAAGCCGAGGAAGAGCAGATTGCCGGTCTGGGTGGCGGTGAAGACCTGACCGAGCGCCAGGAAGCTGACGGCGTCGAGCATCCCGGTGGCCACGGTCAGGCACACCATGATCACCGTCAGGGCGGTTCCGCCCGGCGGCTCCACCAACGCGGCTCCTTCCGGCGGTCGCCTCACCTCGCGGCACGTCCCCCCAGTGTCCGGACGGCCGGCCCGCACCACCGCCATTGCGCCGTCCGAGGGCGGCCCGCCACATCCGTCTCCTCGTACGGTTGCGCAGGTTTCCGGTCGTCTTCGTGTCTTGACGGTGCTCCGAGCGTTGCGCGACATTGAGGCCCGGCATCCGGCGCTTATGGGGGGCAAAGCTGCCAATGCACACCAAGACCATCACCCGGCACGGCTCGCACGACGCACCACCGCCCGGGGAACGGCCTGCGGGCGCCACCGCGGCACTGCTCGCGGGGGCGGGAACCGGCATCGGCGTCATGGGAGCCGTCCTCGCGCTCGCCGACATCGCCTCGCCGCTGCGCGCCCCGTTCACCCTCTTCTTCCTGCTGATGGCGCCCGCCGCCGCGCTCGCCACGGCGCTCGGCCGGATGGATCCGCCGGCCCGCGCGGTCGCGGCCGGCGCCGGGGCACTGGCCGTCGACCTGCTGGTGGCGCAGGCCATGCTCGCGCTGCATCTGTGGTCGACGCGCGGCGGCGTCGTCGCGGTGGCGGCGTTCAGCGGCGTCCTGCTGCTGGCCGTCGCGGTGCGCCGGCGCCCCGGCCGGGCCCCCGGAAGCCGGGCGGGCTGAGATGGACGTCGCCGTCTACCGCCCCGGCGAGCTGTCCGGGACCGACCGGAGTGCCTGGGCCGCCCTGCAGTCCCGGGCGCCGCTTCTGGGGTCACCGCAGCTGGCGAACCCCTTCCTCTCCCCCGAGTTCGCGCTGGCCGTCGGCCACTGCCGCGGCGGGGTGCGCGTCGCGGTGCTCCACGAGGACGGCGGGCCCGCCGCGTTCCTGCCCTTCCAGCGCTCGGCGCTGGGCATCGGGCGGGCGGTCGGCCTGGGCGTCTCCGACGCCCAGGGGCTGGTGCACCGGCCCGGGTTCCGCTGGGACACCCGGGAGCTGCTACGGGCCTGCGGGCTGTCGGTGCTGGAGTTCGATCACCTGGTGGCGGGCCAGGGCCCGTTCGCGGCGGCTTCGTTCCGCGATCACGCCTCGCCCGTCATCGATGTGGACCAGGGCTTCGAGACCTATCTGGCGGAACTGCGGGCCCGGTCGCCGAAGTTCGCCCGGACCACCCTCGCCAAGGAGCGCAAGCTCGGCCGGGACATCGGGCCGCTGCGCTACGTCCACGACGAGCGCGACCCGGCGGCGCTGCGGACGCTGATGCGGTGGAAGTCGGCGCAGTACCGCAGGACGGGGCGCAGCGACCGCTTCGCCCAGCCCTGGATCGCCCGGCTCGTGGAGCAGCTGTTCCACACCCGTACCGCGTCCTTCGCGGGTCTGCTGTCCGTGCTGTACGCGGGCGGGCGGCCCGTCGCGGCGCACTTCGGGCTGCGGTCGCCGTCCGTGCTGGCCTGCTGGTTCCCCGCCTACGACCCGCAGTTCGCGAAGTTCTCCCCCGGGCTGGTGCTGCATCTGCGGATGGCGCGGGCGGCGGCCGAGGAGTCCTTGGGCCACCTCGACCTGGGGCGCGGGGCGAAGGACTACAAGGACTCGCTCAAGACCCGTGAACTCACGGTGTCCGAGGGGTGGGTGATGCGGCCGCATCCGGTGGCGCTGGGCCACCGGGCGCGGCGCGCACCGGTGCGCGCGCTGCGCAACGCGGTGCTGGCCAGGCCGGAGCTGTTCGCGCCGGCCGACCGTCTGCTCAAGCGGGTGGGCCGGATCCGGTCGGGGGGCTGACGCATTAGCGGCACCGATGGCCGGTGTCCGGGATTTGCGCGGTTCCGGACGGCGCAACGGGGCGTGCGCCGGTGCATTCATACGGGCGTGCCCCCGAGTGCACCGGCCAGTTGCCGCAAAGGGTATTTGACCCGGAAGGCGGTGCCCTACAGTCCCAGTCATCAATACCGACGCACATCCACCCGCACCGGACGATCATCGCAAGAAGGCTCTTGGGGAGAGCCCGAGCGACACGGTGAAGCGGCCGGTGCGGTGCGCGGTGGGGGGGTCCCGTGCGCAGTCTTCGCTTGCCGATCACAGCTTGCCGAGGGCCGGAGCACGAGCCGCGCAGCCGGAATCACGCGTGCCTGCTCGCCTTGCTCGGACGGTGAACCCTGCCGTGCGACCCAGGTGTGAACCCCCCTTTCGACCCGGATAACCACATGGACCACCCGGGGGTGGGAGGTCCACCGGACGAGAGGGCAAGAATCCCGATGAGCTCGTTCCTTCGCCCGGCCGACGCGGAAGAACCATCGCTGACGCTGCTGCCGGACCAGGCCGTCTACCGTCCCGTCTCCTCGCATCTGGCCATCGCTCCACCGGTCAGTGTCGTCATCCCGGCGATGAACGAGGCGGAGAACCTTCCGTATGTCTTCAAGACCCTGCCGGACTGGATCCATGAAGTGATCCTGGTCGACGGGAACTCCACCGACGACACCGTCCGGGTCGCCCGTGACCTGTGGCCGGACGTGACGGTGGTGCCGCAGCGCGGCAAGGGCAAGGGCGACGCGCTGATCAGCGGTTTCGCGGCCTGCACCGGCGAGATCATCGTGATGATCGACGCGGACGGGTCGGCCGACGGCGGCGAGATCGTCAGCTATGTCTCGGCACTGGTGTCCGGGGCCGACTTCGCCAAGGGCTCGCGGTTCGCCAACGGCGGTGGCACGGACGACATGACGCCCGTCCGCAAGCTCGGCAACCGCATTCTGACCGCCGTCGTCAACACCAAGTTCGGCGCCCGTTACACCGACCTCTGCTACGGATACAACGCCTTCTGGCGGCACTGCCTGGACAAGATCGCCCTGGACTGCGCCGGGTTCGAGGTCGAGACGCTGATGAACATCCGGGTGGTCAAGGCCGGGCTGCGGGTGCAGGAGATCCCCAGCCACGAGTACAACCGCATCCACGGCGTCAGCAATCTGCGGGCGGTGCGGGACGGGCTGCGGGTGCTCCGGGTGATCCTGCGCGAGCGGGGCTCCCGGCGGAACCGGCCGGCCCGGCCCGCGCTGATCACCGGGAACGCCCGGTGAGCGCGGCCGGAGAAGCAGCCTGCCCGGCGCCGCGGATCTCCGTCGTCGTCTGCGTCCACACCCAGGACCGGTGGGGCGACATCCTCGCCGCGGTGGCGTCGGTGGGGACCCAGTCCCGCCCCGCCCATGAGCTGCTCCTGGTGGTGGACCACCACCCGGCGCTGCTGGCCCGGCTCAGGGAGCACTTCGGGGGCGCCCGCGCGGGCGCATCCGCCACCCGCGCTCCCGCAACTCCCCTGCGGATCATGGCCAATTCGGGTCCCCGCGGTCTGTCCGCGGGGCGGAACACCGGTATCGCCGCGGCACGCGGCGAGGTCGTCGCCTTCCTGGACGACGACGCGGTGGCCGAGCGGGACTGGCTGCGCCACTTCGCCGCGGCCTATGCGGACCCGGCGGTGATGGCGGTGGGCGGGCGCACCGAGCCGGTCTGGGCGTCCGGCCGCCGGCCGGCGTGGTTCCCCGAGGAGTTCGACTGGGTGGTGGGCTGCTCGTACCGCGGCCTGCCGCCGGGCACGGCGCGGGTGCGCAACGTCCTGGGCGGCAACGCCTCCTTCCGCAAGGCGGCGTTCGAGCGCGTCGGCGGGTTCGCCGTCGGCATCGGCCGGGACGCCGGACGGCGGCCGCTGGGCGGCGAGGAGACCGAGCTGTGCATCCGCATCAGCCACGCCCTGCCGGACGCGGTGCTGCTGATCGACGACCGGTCGGTCATCCATCACAAGGTCCCGGCCGTGCGCGAGCGGTTCGGCTACTTCCGCAGCCGGGCGTATGCCGAGGGACTGTCCAAGGCGCTGGTGTCCCGCAGCGTCGGCGCGCGGGACGGGCTGGCGACCGAGCGGCGCTACACCACCCGGGTGCTGCCCGCGGGGGTGCTGCGCGGGGTGCGCGACGCGGCGCTGCGCCGGCCGGGCGGCGCCGGGCGGGCGGGCGCGATCGTGGCGGGGGTGGCCGCCGCGGCGGCCGGCTATGCGTGGGGCACCCTGCGGGTACGCCGAAGACCCGTCACGGGTGAGGGAGTCGAGGAGCACACGGACGGCGCGGCGCCGGGCGCGGTCCCGGCGCGCGAGGGGACCGCGGCATGAGCACCCGGCGGCCTGCGGTGCCGATCGTGATGTACCACGCGGTGACCGCGGACCCGGCGCCCGCCGTACGGGAGCTGTCCGTGCCGCCGGAGGCCTTCGCCGCGCAGCTCGCGGTGCTGGCCGACGGCGGCTTCACCCCGCTGACCACCGCCGCGCTGGCGGCGGCCTGGCGCGGTGGCGGCCCGCTGCCGGCCAAGCCGGTGCTGATCACCTTCGACGACGGGTACGAGGGCGTGCACCGGCATGCGCTGCCCGCGCTCGCCCGGCACGGCTTCCCCGCCACCCTCTTCGTGTCGACCGGCTGGCTGCGCGGCCCGTACGACACCGGGGGCGGCCCGGACGCCATGCTCGACTGGGACCAGGTGCGGGAACTGGCCGCCGCCGGCGTGGAGATCGGCGGGCACAGCCACAGCCATCCCCCGCTGGACGGCCTCGGCGACGCCCGGCTGCGGCACGAGGTGCGGCGCTGCAAGGAGATCATCGCCGAGCAGGTCGGCACGCCGCCGGAGTCCTTCGCCTACCCCTACGGCCACTCCGGCCGGCGGGTGCGGCAGACGGTGCGCGCCCTGGGGTTCGCGCAGGCGCTCGCGGTGGGCAATGCGCTCGCGGACCGCCGCCAAGGGCCGTACGCCCTGGAGCGGCTGACGGTGCGGCGCCGTACGGACACCGAGGAGTTCGCCCGGATCGTGGAGGGCCACGGCCTGCTCCGCTCCTTCGCCCGGGACCGGGCGCTCACCAAGGGGTACGCGGTGGTCCGCAGGGCGCGGCAGGCGGTCCGGCTGTGTACGCAGGGCGGTTGAGCACGCCGCGGCGCGCCGCGGCGGGAGAAGCGGAAGAAGGAGCGACGGAGCCGGTGTCGGACACCACCACCAGGACCGGGGAGCGCACGGAACCGGAGCCGCGGGGCAGCCGCGGGCTGCGCCTCCCGGGGCGGGACGGCCCGAGCCCGCTGTTCCGCAACGCCTATGCGCTGATGCTCAACACCGGCGTCTCCGGGCTGCTCGGCCTGGGGTTCTGGCTGGTCGCCGCCCGGTACTACACCGAGGCGGCGGTCGGCCAGGGCTCGGCGGCCATCGCCGCGATGAAGCTGCTGGCCGGGCTGACGGCGGTGACGCTGACCGGGGCGCTGGCCCGCTTCATCCCGGTGGCCGGGCGGAGCACCGGCCGGCTGGTGCTGCGGACCTACGCGGGCAGTTCGGTCGTGGTGGCCGTCGCCGCGGCCGTCTTCCTGCTCACCCTCGACCTCTGGGGGCCCTCGTACCGCTTTCTGCACGGCCCGCTGAACGGCCTGGGCTTCCTGCTGACCGTGGTCGCCTGGGCGTTGCTCACCCTGCAGGACGGGGTGCTGACCGGGCTGCGCAGCGCCCTGTGGGTGCCGGTGGGCAACCTCGCCTTCTCCACCGTCAAACTCGGGCTGCTGGTGGTCTTCGCCGCGGCGGTCCCCACCGCCGGGGTCTTCGTCTCCTGGGCCGCGGCGATCGCGGTCTCGGTGCTGCCGCTGGGCTGGCTGGTGTTCCGGCGGCTGGTGCCCCGGCACGCGCGGGCCGCGCCCCGCACCGCCCGGCCGCCGTCGCTGCGGGAGATGGGCCGCTTCCTGGCCGGCGACTCCACCGGCTCGCTGTTCTCGCTCGCGGTGGTCTACCTCGTGCCGGTCCTGGTGGCCTCACAGGTCGACGCGGCGGACAACGCGTACTTCTACATCACCACCACCATCGGCGGCACGGTCAACCTGCTCGCCCTCAACATGGGCGCCTCGCTGACCGTCGAGGGGGCGCACGACCCGGCGCAGCTGGCCCAGCACACCCGGGCCGCGCTGCGGCGGATGGCCCGCATCATGCTGCCGGTCTGTGCCGTCCTGTTCGTCGCCGCGCCGCATCTGCTGGGGATCTTCGGCCCGGGGTACGCGGAGGCGGCGACGCCGCTGCTGCGCTGGTTCGCGGTGGGGGCGGCGCTGCGGGTGGTGATGGAGGTCCACTTCGCGGTGCTGCGCGCCCAGAGCCGTACGGCCGGACTGGCCGCGCTGCAGGGCCTGTTGTGCGTGCTGGTGCTCGGGCTGACACTGGTGCTGCTGCCGCGGATGGGACTGACCGGCGCCGGTGTCGCCGAGATCTCCAGCCTGGCGGTGATCGTCGCGATCGCGAGCGTCCGGCTGGGCCGGGTGCTGCGCGGGACGGAGTCCGTGCCGCCCGCCCGGGCACCGGCGGGCGGCCCCGCCCCCGACGGCGATCCGGCGGAAGCGGCGGGCCACGGCGATCCGGGGGAGGCGGTGCGGGTGCACGGGGCACCGCGCGAGGCGGCCGCCGGCGCCGTGCCGGGCTCCCCGCTCCGGGGCGGACCGCCGCGCCGCCGCGCCCTCCTCGTCCGCGTCCGCAGCCGCCCCGACCTCGCCGTCTGGGCGCTGCTGGCCACCGCGCTCGCCCTGTTCTGGCTACCGCTGCGCGGGATGGGCGATGCCGCCCTGGACCGGATGAACGGGCTCGGGCTGATCTCGGTGCTGCCGGTGGCGACGCTCGCCGGGGCCGCCCTGCTGGTGGCGGCCTTCGGCGCGGCGCTGTGGCTCCCCCGTCCCCGGCGGGCGCTGCTCGCCGCGGTGCTGCTGCTGACGGTGGTGGCGCTGCATGCGCTGCCGGCCGTCCTGGAGACCGAGCCGCGCTTCCCGACGGCCTGGCAGCATCTGGGTTTCCTGGACTACCTCGGCAGGACCGGCACCGCGGTCCCGGACCTGGACGCCCGCTGGAGCTGGCCCGGCTTCTTCGCCGCGGTGCAGTTCGTCGCCGGCGCCTGCGGGGTCACCGACTTCACCGAAGTGCTGCGCTGGTGGCCGCTGACCGTCCAACTCCTCTATCTGGCACCGCTGTTCCTCCTCCTCCGGGCGGTACGGGCGAGCTGGCGGGCGAAGTGGTGCGCCCTGTGGCTGTTCGCGCTGTGCGGCTGGGTCGGCCAGGACTACTTCTCCCCGCAGGGCTTCACCTACCTCCTGTATCTCGCGTTCGTGGCGATCCTGCTGGTGTGGTTCCGCGACCCCCGGCCGATATGGAGCGTGCGCCGGCCGGGCGAGGCGGAGGTGCGGCCGGCCGGCCGCGGGCAGCTGGTGACGCTGCTCGGGGTGCTGATCGCGCTGTTCGCGGCCTCGATGGCGGGCCATCAGCTCACCCCGTTCGTGATGCTCGGCGTGGTGACGGTCCTGGTGCTGGTCCGGCGCTCCGCCCTGCGGGGCCTGCCGCTGCTGCTGGGCGTTCTGGTCGTGGCGTGGGTGGGGTTCCTCGCCGAGCCCTACTGGTCGGGCCACTTCGACGAGCTGTTCGGCGGGCTCGGCGGCGTCGGGGGCAATGTCGCCTCGTCCGTCACCGACCGGATCGGCGGCGGCGACCCCACGCACAAGCTGGTGCTCTACACCCGGGTGGGGCTGGCGGGTGGCGTCCTGGCGCTGGCCTGCTGGGGAGTGCTGCGCCGGCGGGCGGCGGGCTGCACCGAACGCGCGCTGCCGGTGCTGGCCTTCGTGCCCTTCCTGGCGTTCGGGATGCAGTCCTACGGCGGCGAAATGGCGCTGCGGGTGTTCCTGTTCGCGCTTCCCGGCGCCGCGGTGCTGGCGGCGCTGGCCCTGTTCCCGCGCGAGGGCGGCAGCAGGCGCGGCCTGGGGCCGCTCGCCGCGCTGCTGACGGGCCTGCTGCTGGCTGCCGGCTTCCTCGTCGCCCGCTGGGGCAACGAGCCGTTCGAGCGGGTCCGGCCGGGCGAGGTCGCGGCGATGGACTACGTCTATGCGCACGACCGGCCGACCGCACGGCTGGTGTGGCTGAGCAGCGACCCCGTCAACAGCGTCACCCCGGCGATGCCCTGGGGCGCGAAGGACATGGAGCGGGTGCAGTACGAACCGGCCCTGGCGCCCCGCGACCCGGACCGGGTGGGCCCGGTCGTGACCGCGCTGCGGGAGGCGGGGCCGCAGTCGTACCTCGTCGTCAACCACGCCCAGGCGGAGTCCCTGCGGCTGGACTCCGGCTACCGCACGGACTGGGAGGCCCGGCTGCGCGCCGCCCTGGACCGGCGTCCCGAGCTGCGGCGGGTGCAGGCCGACCGGCATGCGGCGGTGTACGAGCTGACGCGGCGCCCGGCGGGCGAGGTCCCGCCGCCCCGCCCCGGCCCGGCCGGCCCGCAGGTGACCTGGACGCCGTGGTCGGTACTCGGCGCGCTGGCGGCGCTCGCGCTGATCGTGGTGCTGACGGCCCGCGAGGTGCTCCGGGTCGGGGTGGCTCCCGGCGTGCGGCAACTGCACTGGATCCAGGGCCTGTTCTGGTTCTCGCTGCCGCTGCTGGTGGTGTTCCTGGCGTCGCTGGTGCAGCGGTTCGCGACGATGTCATGAGGGGCGGGGAGGGGCACGGCCGCCGGGCGGGCGGAGCCGGCCGGGCGGCGGTAGGGCGCACCCGGGCCGGGGCCGCCGTCGGTCACCTCCCGTCAGGAACGGTCGATCCACCGCACCTGGTAACCGTCGAGCGTGACGCGCTTGCCGTCCACCGTCGCCACGGCGCGGCGGTCGGCGGTGTTGACCAGCAGCGCCGTCCGGGCGTCGACCAGCCCCCGCACCGTCGTCCCGCCGGTGTCGAGGTCCTGCGGCTTCTCCCCCGGCGGGAAGGCACGGGAGAAGCGGGACAGCAGGTCCATCATGGGCAGCGCCGCTCCCCCGTCGTCCCGTGCGGTGCTGGTCCACAGGCAGCCGGGGCAGTGCGCCCCCTGGGTCTCCGGGTTCCAGTAGAACCCGCTGCCGGCGCCGCCGGACGCCATCTCGATCAGGGCGGTGGCCTGGGTGGCGGTGCGGCGGCGCTCGCTCCAGCCGGCCCGGTCGTCGCTCCCGTCCGGGACCTCGACGTACCACTCCGCCCACCACAGCGGCAGCCCGCTCTCCTTGCGCAGCCACCGTCCCACGTCGGCGAACTTCCGGGTGGCGGCGAACGCGTCGGGGGCGTAGCGGTCGTCCTTGCTGTAGCTGGAGCCGTCGACGACCAGGAAGTCCGCGCCGTCCTTGTGCCGGTTCCAGTACGCGAAGGCGTCGAGGGTGCGCCGGTCGACGCTGCCCCAGGGGCCCTTGAGGGCGGAGGCGTAGGTGTCGTCGCCCGGGACGTAACTGTCCATCACCAGGTACGGGCCGCCGACCTGATTGGCGCTGTTCACCTTCTTCACCGCGCGGTGGACCAGGTTGTAGAGGCGGGTGTACCCCTCGTAGTTCCAGCGGCCCTTGGCGTCGTCGAAGAATCCCTTGAACTCGTTCCAGACGACGAAGTGCCGGACGTCCGGATAGCGCTGGGCGACCTTTCCGGCGAGGGCCGCGAAGTCCGCGTAGTGCGCGGGCGTCGGCGCCTTTTCCAGGGTGCTCCAGTCGGTGTGCCCGGCCGTGCCGCCCTTCATCCAGTCCGGCGCGCAGCACAGGGTCAGCACGGGGGTGCCGCCGGTCCGCCGGATCAGGGCGAGCCGGCGGTCCAGGTCGGCGAAGTCGTACTGACCGGGACGCGGTTCGGGGTTGTCCGCGCCCCAGCCCATCAGGTGCTGGTTCTGCGGCATCGGGTGGGCGGCGAGCAGCCGGGCGGCGCGTGCGGTGGCCGCGTCGGTGCCGTCGTCCGCGCTGTACTGGGTGTGGGTGAACCCCCAGCCCACGGCGGGGCCCGCGGCGCGCGGGCGCGCGGGCCGTTTCGCGTCCCCGCCCTCGTCGCCGGGAAGGGAGCAGATGACCAGCAGGACCGCCAGCACCGCCACTCCGGCCGCGATCGCGAGGCCCGGACCCTGACGTTCCCCACCATGACGTCGCACAATGGGCAGGTTAGCCAGTGATCCCCCGCTACGCCCAGGTTTCTGGGTAACAGTTCTGTTCTGGTAGGGGGAAAACGCCGGGATAATCCGTGTACGTCATGGGTCGCCGTGACCGATCATGGCGGGATGTGTGCCGATCACGTACGGCCGACCGCCGCCGAGGAGTCCCTTCCGCTCCGGCTGACCATGGACGACAGCGATGCGCCCGCCGATGTCGTCGACGCGCTCTTCCTGGGGCGGTTCGCCAATGGAGAGCAGCCGTACGCCCGCAGCCGGTCCGTGGACCGGGTGAAGTCGGGCCTGACGCTGCTGCCGCCGGGCGCACGGGTGCTGCGCCAGGCGAAGGACGAGGACCGCAGCGCCACCCTCGCGGAGGGCGACGGCTTCACCGTGCTGGTCTCCCGCTGGAACCGCGGCGCCGACGTGACGGTCACCGCCGTCACCGACGAACTGGCCGAGAAGGTGCTGGGGCAGGCCGCCGACGGTGCGCAGGACGATCCGGAGCCGCAGCCGGAGAACGTCCCGATGGGCTTTTGGTACTTCTCCCCGCGCCGCGGGCCGCACCGTACGTCCCGGCAGATCTCGGCCGGCACCTGGGAGGAGATCCGCCCCAACTACACCGCGCCGGTGGCCGGGGCCATGGACCGGCTGATGAAGGTGGCGCCGGGGGAGATCGCCGGCCGGCTGCTGTTGCTGCACGGCCCGCCCGGCACCGGCAAGACCTCCGCGCTGCGCACGCTCGCGCGTTCCTGGCGCGACTGGTGCCAGGTGGACTGCGTCCTGGACCCGGAGCGGCTGTTCCACGACGTCGGCTATCTGATGGACATCGCGATCGGCGAGGACGACAGCACCGGCAAGGGCCGCTGGCGGCTGCTGCTCCTGGAGGACTGCGACGAACTGATCCGCGGCGAGGCCCGGCACGCCGCGGGCCAGGCGCTCTCGCGGCTGCTCAACCTGACGGACGGGCTGCTGGGCCAGGGCCGCAACGTCCTGGTCGGGGTGACCACCAACGAGGACCTGGAGCGGATGCATCCGGCGGTGGTCCGCCCCGGCCGCTGCCTGGCCCGGATCGAGGTCGGGCCGCTGACCCGCCCGGAGGCCGTGCGCTGGCTCGGCACGGAAGGGGGCATCGGGCGCGAGGGCGCCACCCTCGCCGAACTCTTCGCGCTGCGGCGCGGCACCCGGCCCGCGTCCGTCCCGCCGCAGGACTCGGGTGCCGATGCGGGGCTCTACCTCTGAACCGGCGCCGCGGCCGCCTGCCGTACGGGCCGCTCGCGGGCCCCGTCAGTGCACCCGTCCGCGCGGTTTCATGGGCACCGCCGGGAGGGCGGGTGCCCGCAGGCGCTCCCCGTCGTAGCCGTGCACCTCACCGAAGCGGGTGCCGGTCATCCAGTCCTCGCGGGCCTTTTCGATGTCCTCCTGCGACCGGCCCACGAAGTTCCACCACATGAGGATCTTCTCCTCGAACGGCTCGCCGCCGAGCAGCATCAGGCTGCTGTCGGAGTCGGCGCGCAGGGGCAACTCGGTGCGCCCGCAGCCGAGGTAGAGGAGGGCGCCGGGCGCGAGGCGGACGCCGTCGACCTCGCTCTCGCCGGAGATGGCCAGGGCCGCGTACTCGAAGTCCGCCTCGACCGGCAGGCGGGCGTCCGTGCCGGCGGCGAGGGTGAGGTCGGCGCCCACCAGCGGGGAGTAGGTGGTGCCGGGCGAGACGGCGCCGGCCAGTTCGCCGAGGACGACGGTGGCGGACAGCCCGCCGCCGCCGTCGATCACCGGCAGGTCGGCGTGGTGCTCGAAGGCGGGGGCGGTGTCGCGGCGTTCGGCGGGGAGGGCCACCCACAGCTGCGCGCCGTGCAGGAGGCGGCCGTGGCCGGCCGGTGACTCCTCGGAGTGCGCGATGGCCCGGCCCGAGGTCATCAGGCCCAGCTCCCGCGGGCGTACGGTCTGCAGGCTGCCGAGGCTGTCGCGGTGCAGCACCTCGCCCTCGCGCAGCCAGCTGACGGTCTGCAGGCCCGTGTGCGGGTGCGGCGGCACCTGCATCCCGGGCTCCCCGGCGATGTCGTCGGGGCCGTAGTGGTCGACGAAGCACCAGGCGCCGACCATCCGCCGGCCGAGGTTCGGCAGCAGTCTGCGGACGACGGTGCTCTCGCCGAGCGGCACCTGTTTGCCGGGCTGCACGTCGCGGACCGGGCCCGTACGGCCGTTGCCGCCGCACGGATGGGGCGCGGGTCTGAGGTCGAGGTTGCTCATGGCGTCACGATAGGCGGGGCCGGGCGGACGGTCCGGGCAGGCGCACGAGTGCCCGGGGATGATGCCCCTCACGCATACAGCTCGCGCAGCCGTACGGACAGGCAGGTCACACAGCCCTCCAGCTTCTCGAACTCGCTGATGTCCACGACGACCGGCTGATATCCCAGGTCGGCGAAGAGCTCCGCGCTCTTGGGCGCACCGGCGGACATCAGCAGCTTTCCCCCACCGAGCAGCACGACATGGGCGCCGGCCTCCTCGGGGACGGGCAGGAAGCGGGGGAAGGCGGCCGGGTCGTCGACCAGGGGCGGGTGGCCGACCACGGTGCCGTCCGGGAGTGCGGTGACCGCGGATTTGAGATGCAGCACCCGGCTCACCGGGACGGCGACCACGCGGGCGCCCAACGGCTCGAAGGCGGCGCGCAGTTGGCGCACTCCCTCGGCGTTGGTGCGCCCGCCGCGGCCGACGTAGACGGTGTCGCCGACCTTCAGGACGTCGCCGCCGTCGAGGGTGCCGGGCGCCCGGATCTCGCCCACGGGGCAGCCGAGCGCCTCCACGGCGGCGCGGGCGGCGGGCACCTCGGCCCGGCGGGCGTCGGCGCCGGGGCGGGCGAGCAGCGCGACGTTGCGGAACACCACCATGGAGTCCTCGACGAAGACCGCGTCGGGGCACGCGTCTGCGGGGCCGACCTCGGTGGTGTGCCAGCCGTGGTCGCGCAGCGCCTGGACGTAGGCCTCCCACTGGCGCAGGGCGAGCGCGGTGTCGACCGGGCGCCGTTCTATGTGCGTGACCAGGCCCTCGGCGAGGCGGGGGCCGGGGCGGCGGACGAGTGCCTGCTTGCTGGGCATGCGGCTCCTATCGGGCGGGGTGTGGCGGTCAGGCGTCGGCGCGGTAGGTGGCGCGCAGGGCGTCCTCGACGGCGGCGAGGGCGGCGCCGTGGTCCAGGCCCAGGCGCCGGGCACGGCGGGCGTAGCTCTCGGCGGCCGCGGCGGCCTCCTTGTCGGCGGCCTCGCCGGCCGCCGCGATGAAGCTGCCGTTGCGGCCCCGGGTCTCGATCACGCCGTCGGTCTCCAGGGCGCGGTAGGCCTTGGCGACGGTGTTGGCGGCCAGCCCGAGGTCCTCGGCCAGGCCGCGGACGGTGGGGAGCTTGTAGCCGACCGGGAGGCCGCCGTCCCTGGCCTGGTCCGCGATCTGGGTGCGTACCTGCTCGAACGGCGCGGCGGCCGCCGCCGGATCGATGGTGATGGTCAAGGTCTGCGGGGACACGGTGGCGCTCCTGGTGCTGGTGGTGGGGCGGGCGGATGCGCGGCGGCCGTCCCCCGGGTCCGTCCCCGGGTTGCGTGACGTGCGCGTACCCGTCGGTGCGCGGTTTTGTCGCATCCATTGTGCGTCAGGAGCGCCGTCCGTGCGGGGAGGTGTCACCCCTCGGGCGGTGTCACAGGTCGAGGGTGGTGCCCGTGGTGCGCAGCCAGGCGTCCATCCCGAGGACGAGTTCGGCGGCCGGGCGGATGTCGCGGCTCGCGCCGTCGGCGGTGGCCGCGGCCACGGCGGCCCGGTCCAGCAGCGGCCGCACGGGGGCGTCGCGGTCGGCGGCGAGGGCCGTGAGCCCGGCGCGCAGCGCCTCGTTGTAGCCGGGGTCCTGGGTGCTGGGGTAGGGGGACTTGACCCGGTCGGCGACCAGGTCGGGCAGGACGTCGCGGGTGGCGGCGCGCAGCAGCGACTTCTCCCGGCCGTCGAACGTCTTCATCGCCCAGGGGGTGTTGAAGACGTAGTCGACGAGGCGGTGGTCGCAGAACGGGACGCGGACCTCCAGGCCGACGGCCATGCTGGCCCGGTCCTTGCGGTCGAGCAGGATCTGTACGAAGCGGGTCAGGTGGAGGTAGCTGATCTCGCGCATCCGGCGCTGGTGGCCCGTGTCGCCGTCGGCGTAGGGCACTTCGGCGAGCGCCTCGTGGTAGCGGGCCGCCTCGTATCCGGGCAGGTCGAGCTTGGCGAGCAGGCCCTCGTCCAGCAGCGCCTCACGGGTGGCGTTGCCGCCGGCGAACCGTCCGGAGAGCCCGGCCGCGATCCAGGGGAAGGTGCCGGCGTGGACGGGCCCGGGGTCGTGGAACCAGCGGTAGCCGCCGAAGACCTCGTCCGCCGATTCGCCGGACAGCGCGACCGTGGACTGGGCGCGGACGGCCCGGAACAGCAGGTAGAGGGAGGTGTCGCCGTCGCCGAAGCCGTTCGGCAGGTCCCGGGCGGCGAGCACGGCGGCGCGGTGGCCGGGGTCCATCAGGGCGGTGGTGTCCAGGACGATGTCGTGGTGGTCGGAGCGGACGTGTTCGGCCAGGGCGTGGGCGTACGGGCCGTCGGGGGTGCCGCGCAGGTCGTCGGGGGTGAAGTTCTCGGTGTGGCCGGTGAAGTCGACGGCGAAGGAGCGGACCGGGCCGCGGCCCTGGGCGGCCAGCGCGCGGGCGGCGAGCGCGGTGAGGGCGGACGAGTCCAGGCCGCCGGAGAGCAGGGTGCACAGCGGCACGTCGGCGATCAGCTGGCGGGCGACGATGTCGTCGAGGAGGGCACGGATGTGCGCGATGGTGGTGGCGAGGTCGTCGGTGTGCGCGCGGGCGGTGAGGGCCCAGTAGCGCCGGACGGTCACCCCGCCGCGGGAGACCCGGACGACATGGCCGGGGCGCACCTCGTGCAGGCCCCGGTAGACGGCGTGGCCCGGGGTCTTGGTGAAGGTGAGGAGTTCGGCCAGGCCCTCGGCGTCGACGACGGGGCGCACCGAGGGGTGGGCGAGGACCGCCTTGGGCTCGGAGCCGAACAGCACCCCGTCGGGCGTGGGGTGGTAGTAGAGCGGCTTGATGCCCATCCGGTCGCGGACCAGCAGGAGTTCCTGCGTCCGCGGGTCCCAGAGCGCGAAGGCGTACATGCCGTTGAGGCGCTCGGTGAAGGCCTCGCCCCACTGGAGGTAGGCGTGCAGCACCACTTCGGTGTCGCTGCGCGTACGGAAGGTGCGGCCCAGCGCTTCCAGCTCGGCGCGCAGCTCCAGGTAGTTGTAGACCTCACCGCTGTAGGTGGTCACGAGCAGGGTACGGCCGTCCTCCTCGACGGCCATGGGCTGCCGGCCGCCGTCGAGGTCGATGACCGCGAGTCTGCGGTGGCCGAGCGCGGCATGGGTGTCGAGCCAGAGGCCCGCCGCGTCCGGGCCGCGGCAGGCCATGGTCCCCGTCATCGCCTCCAGCGTGGCGCGGCGGGTGGTGAGGTCGTGGTCGTAGGAGATCCATCCGGTGATTCCGCACATCCTCGCGGCTCCTCCCTCAGGGACGGCAGCGCCGCCGCATCCCGGCGACGGTCCGCGCGGTCACCGTAAGCCGAAGTAATTGCATGTGCCACTTAAACCGTCGGCGAGCGTCCGGAACGCGCCAGTGCCGGCCCACGGCGCGGGAAAGCGGCGGCACAGGGCACCCCTCGCGGAGGAAAAGGCGCGGTAAAGCGGCGCCCGGCGGTGGAGCAGCGCGCCCCTCATCCGCCGGGCCCCGCCCCGTCGAGGGCGACCGCCCGGGAGGGGGCGGACGGGTCGTGGGCGACGGGGTCGCCGGGCCGGTGCCAGTGGAGCAGGAAGCGGTGCCCGGCGCGCAGTCCGTCCAGGCCGGCGCGGCAGTACGCGACCATGTCGTCCGGCAGCGCGTCCAGCCGGTGCCACACCAACTCCGCGCACTTGTCCGACTCGCGGTTCCACGGCTCGCCGCCCGCGCCGTACGCCGCCTCGAAGAACCAGCCGATCCGGGGCCGCGCGGGCGGCGGGGCGCAGTGCTGCATGACGAGCGCGACCCGCAGGTCGTCGGGCGAGAGCCGCAGCCCGATCTCTTCGGCCGCCTCCCGGATCATGGCCTCCCTGACGTCCTCGCCGTCCTCGGCATGGCCCGAGGGGGCGTGCAGCAGGCCGTCCGCGTAGCCGGTGCCCGACCGGCGGGCGAGCAGCACCTCCTCGCCGCGGCGCAGGACGAGGTGGACATCGACCACTTCGGTGTGCCGGCGCGGGAGTTCGGCGATCAGCACATACCGCTCGTCGGCCACCTCACCGCCCCACAGCGCGGAGTCGTGCGCGAGGTGCTCGACGTACGTCCGCGCGGCCAACGGCCGGATCAGGGCGGTGAGTTCACCGGCCGGGATGCCGATCGGATCGGCCTCGCCCCAGCGGCCCTCGACCAGCACCAGCCGGCCGCCGGGAGTGAGCAGCCCGGCCCAACGGCGCAGCGCGGCCGCGGGATCGGGCAGCGCCCACAGGACATGGCGCACCAGGACGACGTCGAACCGCCGCTCCCCCACGGGTGGTTCGGCGGCATCCCCGACCAGGAACGCCGCGTCCCGGCCCGCGAGCTTGTCGCGCGCCCGCTCGATCATGCCCGGTGAGCGGTCGACGCCCGTGACCCGGTGGCCCTGCTCGGCGGCGAGCAGCGCCAGGCTTCCCGTGCCGCATCCCAGGTCGAGGACGGCGGCGGGGGCCGAGGGGAGCCAGGAGCGCAGCCGGGCGGCCCAGGCGGAGCGGACCACGGGGTCGCGCAGGCCGTGGTCCGGCTCGTCGTCGAAGGAGGCGGCGGCCGCTTCCCAGTAGGCGGCGTCGGCGGTCGGCAGGGCCGATTCCCCCCGGCCGGCACGGGGGTTGGCGCATCGGTCGGCGGGCTGGGGGGCCGGGTCGGCGGGCGCGTCGGTGCTCATGTGCCGATGGTGGCAGCGACCACTGACAACGGCCGTGGGGACGCCTGGGCGCCGGGGGCCGGGCGGCCCGTGGGCGGCGCCGGGAGGAGCCCGGGACAGGGGGAGGGAGTACCGTGGTAAGGGCCGGTCGGATGCGGCGGCGCCGCCCTGGACAGAGCGTCTGCCGCATGGTGGGACCGGCATTGGACCGGTCAGATGAGCGCTTCCCAGAGCAGCCGTCTCTCCGGAGACGGGGTCTTCGACCTCACACGGACGGCCGTGGTGATGGCCGATCGCGCAGGGGTGGCGCGGGGCTGGACCGCGGGCGCCGAGCGGCTTCTCGGCTACGGGGTCTCCGAAGCCGTCGGCAGGCCGCTGGCGGACCTCTTCGCCGTGGTGGGCGCCGGCCCCGGGCGGGACAGCAGGTGGACGGACCGGCTGGCGTCGGCGAACGGCTGGAGCGGGCTGGAGGCCGTGCGCCACAAGGACGGCCACCGGCTCGACCTGGAGTTCCGGGTGCTGCCGGTGCTGGACGACCGAAAGGGCTTCTCGCGACTCGTCCTTGCCGCGGAGATGACACAGACGCCCTGGTCAGGGGCGAGCAGGTCGTTTCTGGAGGGCATTCTCGGCATGTCGCCGATCGGCGTGGCCATGGTGAACGCCGATCTGCAGTTCGTCTGGCTGAACGACGCCCTGGAGCAGATGGGCGGCACCAGCCGCGAGCAGCGCCTCGGCAAACGCCTGGGCGAGGTGCAGCCGGGCCTGGCCGTGAAGGCCATCGAGGAGGAGATGCGCCGGGTGCTGCACACCGGCACCCCCTCGGTCGGCTACGAGTACCTGGGGCACCCGCAGTCCGATCCGCAGCGCGAGCACGCCTACTCCACGTCGTTCTTCCGCCTGGAGGACGAGGCGGGCCAGGTGCTCGGCATCTGCTACATGGTCCTCGACGTCACGGAAAGTTACCGGGCCCGGCAGCGGATGACGCTGCTGAACAAGGCCGGTGAACGCATCGGCAGCTCGCTGGACGTCTGGCGGACCGCGCAGGAACTCGCCGACGCCGCGGTCCCGGATCTCGCCGACTTCGTCACCGTCGACCTGCTCGATGTGCTGCTCTCCGGTGAGGAGGCCGCGCCCGGGGAACTCGACGCGGCGGATCTGCTCGCCATGCGCCGTGCGGGGCAGCAGTCCGTCCGCGAGGGCTGTCCCGAAGCGGTGATCGCGGTCGGGGAACCGGCCGCCTATCCCCCGTCGGCGCCCGTCGTGGGCAGCCTCACCGAGGGCAACTCCACGCTGCTCCGGACGCTGGACCTCGCCGACGGCGACTGGGCTGCCGAGGACCCGGTCCGGGCGGCGCACCTGCGGTCCCTGGGCTTCCACTCGCTGATGATGGTGCCGCTGCGGGCGCGGGGCGTCTTCCTGGGGGCGGCCGCGTTCTCCCGCTGGCAGGCCACCGGGCCGTTCCAGCCCGACGACCTGGTGCTCGCCGAGGAATTCGTCGCCCGCGCGGCGATCTCCATCGACAACGCCCGCCGCTACACCCGCGAGCACAACGCGGCCCTCACCCTCCAGCACAGCCTGCTGCCGCGGGACCTGCCCGAGCAGTGCGCGGTGGAGGCCGCCTGCCGCTATCTGCCGGCCGATTCGCTGCGCGGGGTGGGCGGCGACTGGTTCGATGTGATCCCGCTGTCCGGGGCCCGGGTCGCGCTGGTGGTCGGTGACGTGGTCGGGCACGGGATGCACGCCGCGGCCACGATGGGGCGGCTGCGCGCGGCGGTGCAGGCGCTCGCGGACCTGGACCTGTCCCCGGAAGAGGTGCTGGCGCATCTGGACGACATGCTCAACCGGGTCGGCCACGACGCGAACGCCGACGACGGGGTCATCGGGGCCACCTGCCTGTACGCCGTCTACGACCCCGTCAGCTGCCGCTGCACCCTGGCCCGCGCCGGCCACCCCGCACCGCTGCTCGTCGGCCCCGACGGCGCGGGCAAGCTGCTGGACCTGCCGACCGGCCCGCCGCTGGGGCTGGGCGGCATGCCCTTCGAATCCGTCGAACTGCCGCTGCCCGAAGGCAGTCTGCTGGCGCTCTACACCAACGGGCTGCTGCTGGGGAAGACCCTCGACCTCGACGGGGGCATCACCCGGCTCCGCCGTGCGCTGTCCGATCCCGGGGCTCCGCTGGAGGACATCTGCGACACGGTGATCGGCGGCCTGCCGGGCGGGCGGCCGGTCGACGACGTGGCACTGCTGCTGGCCCGCACCCGGGCCCTGCCCCGGTCGCAGCTGGCCACCTGGGAGATCCCCGCCGATCCGTCCGCGGTCGGCGGGGCCCGCCGGACCGCGGCCGGCCGGCTGCGGGAGTGGGGTCTGGAGGACCTCGGCTTCTCCACCGAACTGATCGTCAGCGAACTGGTCACCAACGCCATCCGGCACGCCGCGGGGCCCATCGTCCTGCGGATGATCCGGGCGCGGGACCTGATCTGCGAGGTCTCGGACGCCAGCAGCACCACACCGCACCTGCGCCATGCCCGGACCACCGACGAGGGCGGCCGGGGCCTGTTCCTCATCGCCCGGTACGCCCAGCGCTGGGGCACCCGCTACACCGCGCAAGGAAAGATCATCTGGGCCGAACTCCCCCTCTCCGCCGCCCCCGGAGCCGAACCGCCGAACGACCTGGACGCCCTCCTCGAAGACCTCGGCGGCGACCCGGCCGACTTCACCGGCGCCGAGGACAACTGAGTTCTCCCGCACCGGCTTCGCGCCACCGCGCGGCACCCGCCGGGCGCTCGCGGCCACGGTTCCCCGACGTCCCGCGCGAGGAGTTCGTCCTCGACGGCACGCAGCCGCTCGCGCCAGTCGCGGGCGGCCTTGGCACTGCGCCCCTTGCCCCGGCGTCCCGGCGTCCCGGCGTCCCGACGTCCCGGCGTCCCGGCGTCCCGGCGTCCCGGCGTCCCGGCGTCCCGAGCACGCTCGGCGGCAAGGCCCCGGCGCTCCCGCAACTGCCCGACACTGAGGCCGCGGAGATCGGCGTACCAGTTCTCGTACCGCTTCCAACGGCTCATGACGCCAGAGTGCCGCCGCCGGCACTCCGCTCCCGCGCCATGTCCGCGCCCGGCCAACGGACTTGAGCCCGCCGGCCTCGCCGCCGGCGGTCCACCACGAGCGAGCCGGCCGGTGGAACACGTCCGGCAGAACGCCCCCGGCCCACCCGGCGCCCGTTTCCTCCCCGCCTGCCTGTGCCCCCGCTTAGCCGCTCCTTAAGCCCGCCATAAAGATCCTCGGCAACCGCCGTTCGGCGGCAAATGCGCTGTTCAGCGGGGCTAGCGTGCTTCTCGTGAGGCGGCACCGGGGGCCGTCGGCGCCGCCACCGGGGGACGGCGTCGTGGTCCGTGTTCCGACCCCCCACCGCTGTGCCGCCGCCCGACCCGCTCGACGCAACGACTGAAGGAGACCCCCACGATGACCGCTCGTCGCAAGGCCACCGGGATCGCACTGGCCGGCATCGGCCCGCTCGCGCTGACCGTGCTCACCGCGAGCCCGGCCGCCGCGCACGGTTCGATGACGGACCCGGTCAGCCGGGTGTCGGCCTGTTTCGCCGAGGGGCCGGAGAGCCCGAAGTCCGCGGCGTGCAAGGCGGCCGTGCGGGCCGGCGGCACCCAGGCGTTCTACGACTGGAACGGCGTACGGGACGGCGACGCCGGCGGCCGGTCCAAGACGCGGATCCCCAACGGCAAGCTGTGCAGCGCCAACAACCCCGAGTACAAGGGCCTCGACCTGCCCCGCGCCGACTGGCCCTCGTCCACGATGCGGGCGGGGAAGCACACCTTCCACTACAAGGCCACCGCGCCCCACAAGGGGTACTTCGAGCTGTACCTCACCAAGAGCAGCTATGACCCGGCCAAGCCGTTGAAGTGGTCCGACCTGGAGTCGAAGCCGTTCGCGAAGGTCACCGACCCGAAGCTCGTCAACGGGGAGTACGTCTTCGACGGGAAGGTGCCGGCGCGGTCCGGGCGCCACCTGATCTACAGCATCTGGCAGCGGTCGGACAGCCCGGAGGCGTTCTACACCTGCTCGGACGTGGTCTTCGGCAAGGGCGGGGGGAACTCCGCCGCGAAGTCCGCGCCCACCGCCTCGGCGCCGACCGACCGTCAGCTCGCGGCGGCCGCCGGCAAGTCGTCGATGGACATGAGCCAACACCACCACGGGGGCAGCGGGACGGGCGCCCGCACCGACGCCGTCGCGCCGGGGCACACCGGTTCCGTCACGGCGGCGGACGCCGACGCCCCCGCGCCGGGCGGGAGCGCGAAGACCGACGGCAACGCCCCGCGGCAGCAGGGCGGCGGCAAGCCGGTCGACGGGCAGCAGCTGGCGGAGACCGGTGGTGACGGCTCCACCGCCCCGCTGGCCATCGGCGGCGCAGCCGTCCTGGCCCTGGGCGCCGGGGTGCTGTTCACCACCGGCCGCCGCCGGGCGGCCCGGCACCGCGGCTGAGCCCCGCGCCCGGACCGCCCGGGAAGCGGCGCCGTCCCCGTCCGTCGGCCGGGGGCGGCGCCGCCCTGCCTCCGGCCGCCGCGCCGGTGCTGCCGCGCACCCGCCGCACTCCCCTGTGGTGCGGCGGGCGCACAGGCACCCGGCCGGCCTTCCGCGGACGGTGGTGCCGCCCGCCCGGGCCACGGCGGGGCCGGGCGTGCGGGGCGAGGGCGCGGCACGCCGGGGCGCCTCCTCGCGCCCCTCCCGCACCCGGCCGGCACCTCGTTCTAGAGGCACATCTCCAATATAGTGGAGAGTACCCTCTAGAACATGGCCAGGCCACCCCGCTTCGACACCTCGAAGCTCCTCGACGCCGCCGTACGGCTGGCGGCCGAGTCCGGCCCGTCGGGCGTCACCATGTCCGCGGTCGCGGCGGCCGTCGGCGCGCCCAGCGGCTCGCTCTACCACCGCTTCACCGGCCGCACGGCGCTGCTCGCCGAGGTGTGGCTGCGTACCGTCGAGGGCTTCCAGGAGGGCTACTTCGAGGCCCTGGAATCGTCGGACGACCCGCGCACCGGGGGCCGGGCGGCCGCCCGCCACATCGTGGCGTGGAGCCGCGCACACCCGGCGGAGGCGGCGCTGCTGCTGTACGGGGCCGGGGAGTTCGGGCGGGAGGACTGGTCCGACGAGCATCTGCTCCGCGCGGAGGAGGGGAACATCCGGGTGCGCGCGGCGGTGGCGGCGCTCGCGGGGGCCCTGGGGGTGCACGGCAGGCCGGGCCTGGACCGGGTGACGCTCGCCGTCATCGATCTCCCGCTGTCCGTGGTGCGCCGCCATCTGCGCGGCGGCACCCCCCTGCCCGAGTACGCCGAGGACATGGCCGAGGAGTGCACCGACGCCCTGCTGGCCGGCGGCTGACGGCAGCGGCCCGGCCCGTACGCGGCACGGTCCGGCCCCCGCACGGGCGGGGCCGGACCGCTCCCGGTCAGCCCGACACGCAGGTGGTCGGGGTGGCGTGCGCCGGGTCGAGGGCGTTGGCCGTCTCGTGGAAGGCGACGCGGTCGGCGAGGCCGATGGCCACATGCTCGGAGAGGTCGAGGGCGCACAGGTCCTGGAGCACGACGTTGTGCACGTCGGGGCCGTTGAGGAACTGCGTCCGGTAGGGGGTGACGACCTCGTCGTACTTGGTCGCGAGCACGGTGTAGTGCACCCCTGGAACGGTGTCCCCGCCCTCGTTGAGGCGGTTGAGGAGCTCCGAGCCGACGATCTGGTCGGACAGCCCCGGGGTCGCCCTGTCGAGGTACTGCTTGGCACCGGGGAAGTAGGGCAGCAGGCGGGTCAGCCCGTCCAGGTCGGTGCCGTGGTTGTCGGGAGCCAGCCCGACCAGCGCGTTCACCTTGCCCGCGCCGCCGTGGAACTTCATGTACACCCGCGGCATCATCCCGCCCTGCGAGTGGCCGACGATGTCGACCTTCGAGGTGCCGGTGGCGGCCAGCACCCGGTCGACGTAGTCGGCGAGCTGCTGGGCGGAGGCGTCTATCGGCCCCAGCCCGTGGAAGAACGGGACCCCGGGCAGCTGCCCGTAGTCCAGGGAGAAGACGCAGTAGCCGCGGGCCACCAAATAGGGGGCGAGGCCGAGCCAGTTGTCGACGGCGTTGCCCAGGGTGCCGTGCACCAGGACCACCGGGCGCGGGTGGTCGGCGGACGGCTTGCAGGAGTAGTTGTTCCAGCCGCTGCGGACGGTGGGGGAGTCGGCAGCGGCGGGCGTGGCGGCGGTGAGACCGAGGGCCAGGGCGAGGGCGGGAAGCAGGGTGAGCGTTCTGGACCAGCGCAGCTTCATACGATGCTCCTTGCGGGGTGAGGGGACTCCGAAGTGCTCGGTGAGCCGTTCACGCGATCCGGATCGCAAGGGCCAACGCAGTTGACTGGAAAGTAAGTTACGGCTGGGTAAGCAGAGAGTGCCAGCAGCGTGACGGTGAAGGAAGCCGCACACGACCCTCACCGGACGTCCGGGGGAAAAGCGCCGGGCGTGTGCCTGTGCCCGGTTCCGTACGTCACGGCCGCCGGGGACCGGAGCCGTCCCGTACAGTCGGCAACGCCTTGACCAGTGACATCACCGCCGACGGCGTCTTGACCAGTGGCCGCGGCACGAAGGACAGGAGGGGGACACCGATGACACCGAGGGAGACGGCGGGGACAGCGGATCCGACGGGCCTTGTGGAGGTTTCGTCGGAGGGGGAGCTGCGCGAGCTGATCGGCGAGCCCAGCTCCCATGCGGCGCACAAGACCCGCCACCGGCTGCACGACCTGGACCGCAAGTGGCTGGCCCGCTCGCCGTTCTGTGTGATCGCCACCGCGGACGCGCAGGGCCGGTGCGACGTCTCGCCCAAGGGCGACCCGGCGGGCTTCACCGTCGTCCTGGACGACACCACCCTGGTGATCCCGGACCGCCCCGGCAACAAGCGCCTGGACGGCATGAGGAACATCCTCGGCAATCCGCATGTCGGGCTGGACTACTTCGTCCCGGGACGCGGTGACACCCTGCGGATCAACGGCCGCGCCCGGCTGCTGCGCGACGCCCCGTTCTTCGACGAGCTGACCGTGAAGGGCAACCGCCCGCGACTGGCGCTGCTGGTGGAGGTCGAGGAGGTCTTCTACCACTGCTCCAAGGCGTTCCTGCGCTCGGAGCTGTGGAACCCGGAGACCTGGCAGCCCGACGCCCTGCCCTCGCGGGCCCGGATCGTCAAGGGCGTCGAGCTCAAGGACATGCCGCTGGAGGAGCTGGAGCGGCACTACGGCCCGGAGTACGCAAAGAAGCTCTACGGCTGAGGCCCCAGGGGCACGCCCTCGGGGAGACGCCGCCTACGGCCGGACGGCCCCGGGCCCGGGCCCGGGGGGCGGCCTGGTGCCCGGTGGCGGGGGCGTACGGCCGGGCGGGCCGAGGGTCGCCGCGGGGCGTACGCTCCCGATGCCGAAGCGTGCTCTGGCCCGGTCGACGGCCGCCTCGATGCGGTGCGCCTTGTCGTCGGACGGGTCGAAGGTCAGCTGCCGCGCGGCGAGTTCGGCCCGGCACAGGTCCTCCGCGCGCAGCGCCACGGACCGCACCCGCGCCCGCTGCAGCCCGAGCGCGGCGTGCAGCGCATAGGCCGCCCCGGTCAGGGCGGGCCCGTGCGCGGTCGGCCCGTCGAGCCGGCGGGTGCGGGTCGTGGTGGAGCGGTCGGCGTAGCGGACGGTGAGGGTGAGCGCACGGGCCACCTGCCCGCTCGCGCGCATCCGGGCGCCGAGGTCGTCGGCGAGCGAGAGCAGCGCCCTGCGGCGCCTGGCCGGGTCCAGCTCGTCGTGGGCGAAGCGGTGTTCCGCGCCCATCGAACGGGCCGCGGCGTTGGGCGTCACCGGCGTCGGGTCGATGCCGCGGGCCCGCTCGTACACGATCCGGCCGGTCTTCGCGCCGAGGATCCGCTGCAGGGTCGCGGGCGGTGCGGCGGCGATCCGGCCGACGCTGTCGAGGCCGTACGCGCACAGGGCGCGGGCGGTGGCCGGGCCGACGCCGTGCAGTGCCGAGGCCGGGCGGCGGTCGAGGAACGCGGCGACCGCTCCGGCGCCGCCGGGGGCGGACCGGATCTCCCCGGGCGCGGCTTCCCCGGCCGCCATCCGGGCGAGCAGCGGGTTGGCGCCGATCCCGATCGTGCACCGTACGCCGCACCAGGCCAGGGCGCGCAGCCGCACCAGTTCGGCGATGCCCGCCGCGTCCCGGTCGAAGTAGCGCAGCGCCCCGCGCACATCGGCCAGCGCGGCGTCCGGCGGCAGCGCCTCGACCACCGGGGTGAACCGGGCCAGGAGCCGCAGCAGTTGCTCGAATCCCCCGGCGCTCACGGGGGCCCCGTCGACGGCCTCGAACCGGACGTGGAGCAGGCCCGGCTGCCGCGCGGCGGAGGGATCCGGCGGTGTGGCGGACGGCCCCGGCGCGGGGGTCATCCCGCGCTCCCCGGGCTGGCGTGCCACAACTTGCGCCCGGTGGCGGCCTGTTCGCCCGCGGGCCGGAGGTCGGCCCACGGGTGCAGCTCGTAGCCGGTCTCCAGCCGGAGGGTGCGGCCGGGGGCGGCGGCCGGCTCGGATCCCCGGTCCGCCCCGGGCCCCTCCCCCGGCTCCCCGCCCGGCCCGGCCGGCCCGCCGTCCGCCCCGGCCGCTTCCTCGCCGGTCCGCTCCGGTGCCGCCGCGAGCCGGGCGGCAACCGCCTCCAGCCCGCCCTCGCGGCGGAGTTCGGCCAGCTCGGCGAGGTTCCAGGCGGCGGCGCCGACCACGCTGAGGCTGCGCGGGCCGCGCCGCTGGACCGTACCGCGCACCAGCAGCAGCCAGGAGTGGAAGATCGTGTGCGCGCACGCCGCGACGGGGCCGGGGGCACCTCCCGGATCGCCGGAACCCGGGGGAGCGTCGAAGAAGGCGCAGTCGACCAGGCCCGTGCTGTCGTCGAGCGTGGTGAAGATGACCCGGCGGCCGGAGCGGATCGGCGGTGTCTGCGTGGCCGCCTTGGCCCCGGCGACCAGCACCGTCTCGCCGTGCCGGGCGCCGCGCAGCAGCCGGGCCGGCAGGGCGCCCAGCTCGGCGAGGAACTCTTGGTGGTCGGCCATCAGATGGCGGGAGGCGTCCATGCCGAGGACGCCCAGCTCGGCGCTGAGCCGTTCGACGTCGCTGAGGTCGGGCAGTCCCGCCGGCTCGACCGGGTCGACCGGCTCCGCCCGCTCCGCGCCCGCGCCGTCGAGGGCCCCGGACGGCAGCGTCAACTGGCCGCCGGACGCCTGCCGTCCGTGACGGTGCAGCTCGGCGACGTACAGCAGCAGATCCCGCCGGTTCGCACCGAAGGCGTCCAACGCGCCGACCCGGGCGAGGCGTTCGGCCACCGGGCGGCTCGGCCTGGCCCGCTGCCACAGGTCCTGGAGCGAGCGGTAGGGCTGCCCGGCCTCGATCCGCCGCGCCTCGGCCTCGCTCATGCCGTGCACATCGCCGAGCGCGAGCCGCAGCCCCCAGAGCGCGCCCGAGCGGGGCCCGCCGCCACCGGAACCGGACACCAGTTCGATCCGATGGGCGACCGCCGACCGGTTCACGTCCAACGGCAGCACCGGCACCCCGCGCCGCCGCGCGTCCGCGAGCAGCAGCCGCTTCGGGTACATCCCGGGGTCGTGGGTGAGCAGCCCGGCGTAGAAGGCCGCGGGGTGGTGCGCCTTGAGCCAGGCGGACTGGTAGGTGGGCACCGCGAAGGCCACCGCATGCGCCTTGCAGAAGCCGTACGAGCCGAAGGCCTCGACGATCTCCCAGGTGCGTGCGATGACGTCGGGCGCATAGCCGCGCCGCTCGGCGCGCCGGGCGAACCAGGCGCGGATCCCGCCCTGCAGTTCGGGGTGCGACAGGGCCCGGCGCTTCTCGTCCGCCTCGTCCCGTGCGCAGCCCGTCATGATCCGCAGCAGCTCGATGACCTGCTCGTGGAACACCACCACCCCGTAGGTCTCGCGCAGCGGTTCCGCCAGGTCCGGGTGCGGGTAGCGGACCGGCCTGCGGCCGTGCCGGGCCTCGATGAAGGGCCGCACCATATCGGCGGCGACCGGGCCCGGCCGGAAGAGGGAGATGTCGACGACCAGGTCGTGGAAGGTGGCGGGCTGCAGCCTGCCGACCAGGTCGCGCTGGCCCGGCGACTCGATCTGGAAGCAGCCGAGGGTCTCGGTCGAACGGATCAGGCCGTAGGTCGCCTCGTCGCCGGGCGGCACCTGCGCGGGGTCGTCGAGGTCGATCCGGCGCCCGGTGGCCCGGCCGATCTCGGCGACCGCGTGCGCCATCGCGGACTGCATCCGTACGCCCAGCACATCGAGCTTGAGCAGCCCCAGGTCCTCCACGTCCTCCTTGTCGAACTGCGACATGGCGAGGGGGGCACCTCCCGCGCCCTCAAGGCCGTGGGGGACGTCGCCGCCGGTGGGCACGACCGGCGTGCGGTCCAGCAGGGTGGAGTCGGAGAGCAGCACCCCGCACGGGTGCATGGCGATCCCGCGCGGCAGCGCGTCCAGCGCCTCGACCAGCGGCCACAGCTGCTCCCCGCCGGCCTCCCGGATCCCGCGCAGCTCCGGCAGCTCGGCCAGCGCCGCCCGGGCGTCGCCGGCGCGGATGTGCGGGAAGGCCTTGGCGAGGCGGTCCACCCGCGCCGGGTCCATGCCCAGGGCGGCGCCCACGTCCCGTACGGCGTGCCGGACGCGGTAGGTCTCGGGCATCGAGACGGTGGCGACCCGTTCGGCGCCGAAGCGGTCGAAGATCGCGCGGTAGACCTCCAGCCGGCGGGCGGACTCGACGTCGATGTCGATGTCCGGCAGCGCCGCCCGGCGCTCGGACAAGAAGCGCTCCATCAGCAGCCCGTGCTCGACCGGGTCGGCGTGGGCGATGCCGAGGAGGTGGTTGACCAGGGACCCGGCGCCGGACCCGCGGGCCGCGACCCGGATGCCCATCGCCTTGATGTCGTCCACGACCTGAGCGACCGTCAGGAAGTACGAGGGGTAGCCGAGCCGTTCGATCGTGCGCAGCTCGTCGTGCAGCCGCGCCCAGCGCGCACGGTCGCGGTCGTAGCCGCGCAGCACCATCGCGGCGGCGCAGCGCGAGCGCAGCACCCGGGCGGCGGTGCGCCGGCCCGCACCGACCAGCCGCGGCTCGGGGAAGTGGACCCGGCCGAGCCCGATGTCGTCCTGCGGGTCGACCAGGCACGCGCCGGCGGTCTCCTCGGTCATGGTGAGCAGCCGGTGGGCCAGGTCGCGCCGGAATCCGGCCGCCTCGGCGACCCGCTCGGCGGTGTGGCGCATGGCGGCGGCGTCCTTGAGCCAGCGCTCGCCGCCGTCCCGGGCCTCGGGCCGGTGCCGGTCCAGCGGCACCAGGCGGCGGGCGGAGTCCAGGATGTCGGCGACCGGCCCCTGGCCGGGGTCGGCGTAGCGGACCGCGTTGGTCAGCACGGCGCGGACGCCCTGGTCGACGGCGAAGCCGAGGGTGCGGGCGGCCAGCCGCGGGGAGCCGGGGCCGCTGCCGGGCCGCCCGTGGTCGACGACCTCCAGGCGCAGCGCCCGACCGTACCGCTCGCGCCAGGGGGCGATCAGCCGGGCGGCGCGGTCCGGGCGCCCGGCGGCCAGCGCCCGGCCGACCTCGGAGTCCGGCCCGAGCAGCACGGTCAGCCCGTCCGCGGCGGATTCCAGGGCGCTCCACGGGAGGACGGGCTGCTCCCCCTGCCCGGCGTGGGCGGCGGAGACCAGCCGGCACAGGGCGGCCCAGCCGGCCGCGCCGTCGCGGGCCAGGAAGACGACGCGGGCGGCGGACTCGTCACGGAAGGCGCCGCCGCGCACCGGAGTGCGGCGGCGCGTGGCGGCGGCGCCGGGCGCGGGGACCGACGCGTGCTCCGCCACGGCGAGTTCGGCGCCGAACAGCGGGCGGATCCCGGCCTCGGCGGCGGCCTTGGCGAACCGTACGGCCCCGGAGAGACCGTCCCGGTCGGTCAGCGCGAGGGCGTCCATCCCGCGTTCGGCGGCGCGCTCGGCGAGCCGCTCCGGATGGGAGGCGCCGTAGCGCAGGGAGAACCCCGAAGCGGTGTGCAGATGCGTGAACCCGGGCATCCGCACCTCCTGCGCCTCATCCGCCCCCCGGCTGACCCTGTGTCCCTCGTTCCTCCCCTCCACCATAACCCGCTCATCGAACATTCGTACGAAGACCCGCCGGGGGGACACCCGGTCGTCATCCACCGATCAGCCCCGTCCGCTCTGCACACCCCCACCGCCAAACGGAAGATAGCGGAGCAAAAGCACCCAACGCGCCGGGCCGGCAGCCGGGGGCGTGACGAGGAGCGACCGCATGGCCACGACGGACGACGGGACCCGCACCACCTTCCTCCGGGAGGTGCGGAGCGCGGTGACGCCCCACGCCTCGCTGCTGGTGCTCGGCGTGCTGGGCCTGATGATCGCGTTCATCACCTCGTACACCGGCGCCTTCCACCACCCCGGACCCGCCGACGTGCCCTTCGGCGTGGTTGCCCCCGCGCAGGCCCGCGGGCAGCTGGTGGGCAAGCTGAGCCGGCTGCCCGGCTCCCCCCTGGACCCGCGCGCGGTGCCCTCCGAACGGGCCGCGCGGGCCCGGCTCGCCGACCGGACCCTCGACGGCGTGCTGATCGTCGACCCGCGCGGCCGCACCGACCGGCTCCTGGTGGCCAGTGGCGGCGGGGCCTCCCTCGCCCAGGCGGTCGAACTGGTCGTCCGCTCGGCGGAGCAGGCCGAGCGCCGGACCGTGCGCACCGTGGACGTGATCCCCGCCGACCCGGGCGACAGCCGCAGCCTGTCGTCCTTCTACCTCGTCGTCGGCTGGTGCGTCGGCGGCTATCTGTGCGCCGCGATCCTCGCGATCAGCGCCGGGGCGCGCCCCTCCAACGGGCACCGGGCGGTCATCCGGCTGGCCGCGCTCGCCGTGTACGCGATCGCCGCCGGACTGGCCGGCACGCTCATCGTCGGACCCGTCCTGGGCGCGCTGCCCGGCACCTTCTTCGGCCTGTGGGGCCTGGGCGCGCTGGTCGTCTTCGCGGTCGGCGCCACCACCCTGGCCTGCCAGGCCCTGCTGGGCATCATCGGCATCGGCCTGGCGATCCTGCTGATCGTCATCCTCGGCAACCCGAGCGCGGGCGGCGCCTACCCCTATCCGATGCTGCCCCCGTTCTGGCGCGCCCTCGGCCCCGCCCTCCCCCCGGGCGCGGGCACCTGGGCCGCGCGCTCCCTCGCCTACTTCCGCGGCAACGCGGTCACCGGCCCGCTCCTGGTGCTGTCCGCCTGGGCGGCGGGCGGCACCGTCATCACCCTGGCACGTTCGATCCTCCGCACGAAGGACGGGAACCCCTCATGACCCTCTCCGCCAACCGGCTGTCCGACCCCGCGGTACGGGCCCTGGTCACGGCCCTCAACAACAACGACGAGCAGGCGTTCTTCGACGCGCTCACCCCCGACGCCACCATGTCCGACGACGGCTCCGACCGGGACCTGCGCGAATGGTGCGACCGGGAGATCTTCGCGACACGGGGCCACATGGACGTCCAGTCCGAGTCGCATCAGGGCCTGTCCCTGGTGGCGGACTACCGCAACGACACCTGGGGCGAGATGCGCACCCGCTGGCGCTTCACGGTGGAGAACGGAAAGGTGAGCCGCTTCGAAACCGGGCAGGCGTGATGCCCGGCGGGGTGGAGCGGCCTGACGCCCCGCAGGGCCCACAACCCCGGCATCCGGCAGGACGGTAGGGCCGTAGGCCCCCGGTGCGGGAGGGGCGCGGCGCCTTGCGGCCGATCCGCGCTCCCGCACGTCACCGGAGTCGATCTGCGACACTGGGAGAAACATGCCGGCGCGAGCAGCGGTTGACATCAATGTCACGGCTCGACGGTGAAACGGGTCGGCCCGATGATGGCCGGGAGCCGATGGCGAGGGTTGCCGGACAGGCCGCGAGAGGCCGCGAATCGCCGGCCCCTCTTCTCCCCCACATGAACACCGGGCCCGCGCCACCGCATTCGGCCCTGGCACCAAGAGCGGCATGACGGCCGGATCTCACCATCACGTGGGAGGCATCCGATGCCCTTCATCGACATCAAGGTGATCGCAGGGGTATTCACCCCCGAAGAAAAGCAGAAGATGGTCGAAGACGTCTCCGAGGCGTTGATCGCCATCGAAGGCGAGGCGCTGCGACCGGTGACCCACGTCGTGATCACCGAGACACCCAGCGGCGCATGGGCCATCGGCGGCAAGGCCCTGACCGCCGAGGACGTCCAGGCCAAGCGGGCCGGCTAGCCCGGGCGGCAGGTGGCGTCGAGCGACGAACGCACCGCAGGGGTCGCGTGCGCGGGCACGGCACAGGCCCCTGACGGATCTTCCCGGTCAGGGGCCCCCTCGCTGCCGCCCCGAGGGCCGGACCTCAAAACCCTCTCCACACCGCCCGCGTGGGCACCTGTGACGCCGAGATCTCGACGCGCCCGTTCGTGCAACGCGTTCAGGGCCGCTGTCAGCGCTGTACCCGGGGCGCCGTCACAGCATCCGGATCACGCGCAGCCCGAAGCCACTGCCACGGCACGCGGTTCACTTGGTGTGCCGCCGCAAAGGCGGAAGGGTCTGCCGGCAGGGCCATCGACTCGAAGGCCGAAGAGCGCCGTCGGCAATGCGGCTCGGCCCGTCACGGGTGCCCGGCGAAGCTCCCTACCGTAGTGGCACGTCGGGCGACAGCCTCGTTGCCACCCTCACCGAACAGCTCTGCTTCGGCACGCTCCCTCACGCCATCCGACCTGATATCGCCAGGTGACATCAACGACGCTGGATCCAGGCGGCCTTGAGCACCGAAGGGGCCCGGAACCCGTCCGCCCCGCCCCCGTGGCTCACATATGCGTGCCGCCGTCGATCCGGATCTCGGTGCCGGTGATGAACGCGCCGTCGTGCGAGGCGAGCGTCGCGATGACGCCCGCGACCGTGTCCGGGCTCGCGAAGCCCTCGCCGAGGGCCGGGAAGAGCTTGTCGAACAGGCCCGTGTCGGCGTCCTCGGGCAGGCCGGGGACGGGGCCGCTGGTCATGCCGCTGGCGATGGATCCCGGGGCCACGCACACCGCGCGCAGCCCCTGCTTGGCGTACTCGCCGGCGATGGCGTGCGTCATGGACTGGATGCCGCCCTTGCTGGCCGCGTACGCCGCCATGTACGGGTGCGCGAACGAGGCGGAGGTGGAGCTGAAGTTGACCACCACGGGGTCCTGGCCCGCCAGGAGCGCGGGCAGTGCCTCACGGATCATCAGGAACGTGCCGGTCAGGTTGACCGAGATGATCCGCTGGAATTCCTCCAGGCTGGTCAGGTGGGTGTGCGAGGAGCGCAGGATGCCGGCCGCGTTGATCAGGACGTCCAGGCCGCCGAGCCCGGAGACCGCGGCGGCGACGGCCGCGCGGACCGACGCCTCGTCGGCCACGTCCAGCACCGTGGTCTCCAGCCGCCCGGCACCGCCGTCCGCGGCCGCGCGCTCGGCGGTGCCCCGCAGACCCGCCTCGTCGATGTCCGCCGCCACCACCCGGCCGCCCTCGGCGAGGATCCGGTGGGTGGTGGCCCGGCCGATGCCCGAGCCGGCTCCGGTGATCAGGGTGCGTCGGCCGTCAAAGCGGTTCATGGTCCGGCTCCGTTCTCGAGGTACTCACGCACGGTATGCCGACCTGGCACAGTGTGCCAATATCGCATGCCGTGCCGAAATGGGCAGGACCCTCCGTAAGCTGGCGCCATGCCCACCGCCCCCCGCCCCGCCGCACTCCCCCGCCCCTCGCTCACCGAGCGGCGCAGGGCCGAGACCCAACTGGAGATCGCCCGCACCGCGGCGGCCCTGTTCACGGAGCGCGGCGCCGCCGTCACCGCCGACGAGATCGCCCGCGCCGCCGGGGTCGCGCTGCGCACCTTCTACCGCTACTTCCGCACCAAGGAGGACGCGGTGGTACCGCTGCTCGCCGCCGGGGTGCGGCAGTGGATCGACGACCTGGCCGCGCCCGCCCCGGACGCGGACGCGCCCTCCGTGCGCGAGGCGCTGGAGCGGACGGCCCGCCGGTCGCTGACGCCCGCCGACGAGCCGGCCGCCGAGGCGCTGCACTGGACCCGTGGACTGCTGCGGGCGATGCCGGGCGATCCCGCGCTGCGGGCGGTCTGGCACCGGGTGCACCACGACGCCGAGGAGGCGCTGGTGCCGGTCCTGGCACGGCTGACCGGCGCACCGCCGCTGGAGGTACGGCTGGCCGCGGCCGCCGCGAACACCGCGATGCGGATCGCGGTGGAGGAGTGGGCGGCGGGCGACGAGGCCCCGGACGACGGACCGGAGGGGCCCGCCGCGCTGGTGGCCCGGTGCATGCGGGCGCTGACGGCCGGGCTGCCGCAGCTGGAGCGGGAGGCGGAGGCCGGGCCGGCGTGAGGGGCGGCCGCCTCCGGGGCTCAGGTGCCGGCCGGCTCCGAGCCCCGCGGGCCGCAGGCATGACGGCCCCGCACACGGCCGGCCCAGGCCCCGCGGGCCGAACGCGCACCGCCCCCGCACGACGACCGACTCCGGACCCACGCGACGCCCCGCCCCGGCACCCACTCAACGGCCGGCCCCGGACGGTGCGCACAACGGGCCCGCAGGGCATCCGACTTCGCGACGGCAAAGCAAGGAACAGGCGACGGTAAGGCGAGCAGCAGGTGGCCGGTTCTTACCGTGCCGAGCCCTCCGGGCAGCACGGAGGCGCCCTCCGCCCGCCCTCTTCGGCCAATCGGCGGAGATCGAAACCCGCCCGAACGACCGGTCGGCGGCCGGATTCATACCTTCCGGGTTCCGGCGACCTTTGCCAGGGGCAAGACCGGCACCGCATCCTCGCTGGCCGCACCCCACTTTCCCCCGGACACCCCGGGCCGCCTGCGGCCCGTTCGCGCCATTACTCTGAGCTTTCGGCTAATGACTCAAAGCGATCGCCTTGTGCTCACTCAAGATGCTTTCGAGGTGCGGTTGGGCCAGACTCCCGTCCGGTATCTGCACCTTCGAGCAAGGGAGTGTTCGTCATGCGGTACATCACTGGGGCGGTCGCGCTCGGCA
>Ga0207426_1000757_pt1 | contig 36041 bp, 27 predicted proteins | sample AraplaMF_Cvi_mMS_FD_184265 | JGI IMG/M metagenome (GOLD analysis project Ga0207426, IMG submission 184265) | Arabidopsis root microbial communities from the University of North Carolina, USA - plate scrape MF_Cvi_mMS (SPAdes) (version 2) | ecosystem: Host-associated > Plants > Roots > Endosphere... | reverse complement strand
CAGGCGGCAGATGGTGGAAACCGTATTTGCGCAACTATGCGACCATCTAAATCTAAAGAAGAACTATGCGAAAACATATGCAGGAGTCGCTGCCAGACTCACATCCAAACTATCTGGAGTATCTATTCTACAACTTATCAATTTTCAAAACGGAATTAAGATATCCAAAATAAAACATGCCTTGAGCTTTTAGTAGCACAACGCGTAACTTTTTAATCTTCCTTTGAAACCTTTTCCCCGCATTTTGCGGGGATTTTTATGATCTTTCCAGCAACGAAACAATGAACATTACATTTCATGGTGCCGCGGGCACAGTAACAGGTTCCTGCCACCGGCTGTCGTTTAAACACAACTTACATGTACTCCTCGATTGCTGTATGTTCCAGGGTCTAGGTGCAGTAACTGCAGAGATGAACCGTACTTTAGGATTTGATGCATCGATGATTAGCGCAGTCATTTTATCGCACGCGCATATCGATCATTCCGGTCGCATTCCAAAACTGATTAAGGACGGTTTCAACGGCAAGATATATTGTACCCATGCAATAATGGAACTCGCGCTTCTCCTCCTGCAGCATTCCGCGCAAATTCAGTCTTCCGGTGCACAGGATGTAGAAGGAGAAGCGCTCTTTGACCTGGGCGATGTTAGGTCTACACTGGAACACTTTGTACCCGTCGGTTATAATCAGTCGGTAGAAATTGCTCCGGGTATCACGTTCACTTTAACCGATGCAGGACATTTGATAGGTAGTGCAGCGGTACATGTTAACTTTAATGAAGATGGCAGGGAGCGACTCCTGACTTACAGCGGGGATGTGGGAAGATATAATCATCCATTATTGTGTTCTCCAGTCACTTTTCAACAGGCTGATCATCTGATCCTCGAATGCACTTACGGCAACAGTTTGCATGATTCGTTATATCAGCCGCTGGAGCAATTGCTAAAGATGATTACCGATACCTGCATTAGAAAAAAAGGTAAACTGGTGATAGCGGCTTTCAGTGTCGGAAGGATGCAAGAACTCCTATTTTATTTCAACCAGCTTAGCCTGGAGAGAAGGCTCCCGGAAATACCCGTGATTGTGGATAGTCCCCTGGGCTCAGAAGCAACGCTTACAGTAAAACGTCATAAGGCATGCTTAAGCGACCGCCTACAAAAAGTGTTGGAAGTGGATGATAATCCGTTCGATTTTGAAGGTTTGCATTGGACTCAAACAGTGGACGATAGTAAAAAGCTCCAGTCAATTAAAGAACCATTCGTGATTAACGGCACCATATCGCGGATACAATTTCCTTTCCTGAGAATACGATTTTGCTGGCAGGATATTGCTCCCCCTCCAGTCTTGGTGGAAGACTTCAATCTGGCGTAAAACTGATCGATATCAAAGGGCAGGAGCTGGAGGTAAAGGCACAGGTTCAAACCCTGCGTCATATGAGTGCGCATGCAGATTCTGAACAACTGCTCAGGTTTATTTCCTGCCAGGAGCCGAAAAAAATCGCTAATGTATTCCTGGTACACGGCGAGCAACAGGTAAGAAACGAATTCGCCAAAAAGCTGGATCAAAAAGGATATAGAAATATAACCTGTCCATCGATACATCAAGAATTCTGTTTATAGAGATTGCTCTAGAAATATTCAGTAAAAGATAATCTAAAAGCTATAGCTTATGTGTACGTGCAGCATTCTGGAATTCTCCCTGAAAGTATCATTCTCAATAAAACCTGGCGTCGCGATATGATACAGCATTTTCCGGTCATAAAATATATCAGAGACAATTGCTGACAGAGTTAATTTCCTTTTGAAAAACTGGCGTTTCAATTCGACGTCAATCCCTTTATTTTCATTGAGGTAGCCTTGTGGCATCAACTGTGGCCCGACTAATTTGCCATGTGCTAAAAAAATAAAATTGGCAGGAAAAGTTATGCTTCCCTCGAGTTGAAGACTATAATTCCAAAAACCATACAGGCTGGAAAGGTTAAAATCTGCACCGGTTAATTTATTATAATTCACATCTAAGGTCGTGGTAAAGTTTACAATTTTTTTGATATTAAAGCGATAAATAATATCGCTTCCGAAAGCTTTAACGGCTTCAATATTCTGCGGTGTGGTTAGCGTATGACCACCTGGTTTGTTTACGGTTACTATTTGAATGCTATTGTTGGTGTGGCTGTAGTATATTGACACATTTAAAAAATCGTTGCTCTTCGAAAAAAGCTTACTGTAATTGAATTCTATGTTGGTTGTATACGCAGGTGAGAGATGCAGATTTCCTGACTGCCAGTTCACAGGGTTTGTCCTATCGACATACGGTAGCAACTGCTGAAAGGTGGGCCTGCTGATCCGCGATGCGTAACTAAGTCCTAAGGTTTGATTATGTATAAGTTCTTTTGAAAGGTAAAGGCTCGGAAAAAAATGAGTGAATGATTTTTTAAAACCAGTCAACTGAAGAAAGGAGCGGCCTTCTACATCAGCCCGTTCCGAACGTAATCCAATTTTATAGCCAACACCAAACAGACTATCGGCATAAGTGGCATAAATTGCCTGTATATGTTCGCTGTAACTAAAGCTACTGGACAACAAGTCACTGTACATATAATCGCCATCAGCAGGATCATAAACCAAGGCATTAACCTCATTTTTTTTATTGGTAAATGCTCCCTTATACCCCGCCTCCAGCTTTCCATTACTTCCGATTTTTCCTGCATAGTCAGTTTGCACTATCCAGGAATGTACATTATTTAGTCCATGGGTCTGCTGTAATTGGTCGTCAAAAAATAGCTGAGGAATATCCAAACTTGTATTGCTGGTGATTCGGGTGTCATCATGAACAATGCCGACAGTAAGCAAGTCTCCCGGTGTTGCAAAGTGTTGCGTGAAGTTTATATCAGCATTGTAGGAAACATCACTGCTGTGTGAAGTATTATTTCCTGCCCCCGCAAACTTGACCACATTGAAATAACCACCACTGTCGAGATAGGTATACGTGTTATTCTCGGCTATTCTTTTTGAAAGGCCTTGCGTCAATGTCAGGCTCGATTTGGTGCTGATGAAATAATCAACACCAAAACGGCTGTCTATATCTTTATGCCTCGTATCAATATTACTCTGCTGATTAACGTAGGTGACACTATCACGCTGTAAAAAATGCTGGGTACTTGTTTGAATGCCCTTCACCTTTTTATCGTGAAGGTTAATATTGCCAAATAAATTGAGGTGCTTTTTGCGATAATTGAAATCCGTCCCGATATGGTTGTCGGTATAAGATCCTATATCCAGGTTTAACACGCCATTAAAACCTTGCATTTTATCTTTTTTTAAAACAATATTCAATATCCCACCTTGCCCTTCTGCATCGTATTTTGCAGATGGGTTGGTCATCACTTCAATTCTTTCAATAGCAGCTGCCGATATCATTTGTAGCGCTGTGCTGATGTCGCTGTAAGGGGAGGGCTTTCCATCAATCAGTACCTGCGGTGATCTGCCTCGCAGTGTTATATTACCATCTTTGTCAATATCCACCATTGGAATTTGTTGCATAACATCGCCTGCGCTGCCACTCGCAACGCCACCAAGTGCGTTGGGATAAAAAACTTTTTGATCATTTTCCACTACTATAAAACTACGACGGGTTGGTATGGTGACTTCTTTTAAGGTCGAAGATGATGGCTGAAGCTGCATAATGCCAAATTTTACGGATATGTTTTGCACAACTACAAAACTTGTATCCAGCGATGTAAAGCCGGTAAACGACACATGCATCTGGTAGCTTCCTGTTCGACAGGAATGAACAGTAAATATCCCCTTAGCATCGCTAAGTGTAGTCTTTTTTAGGGAATCTCCCAGGTTTATTATTGTACAACTGCGCCATTCAAAGGCTGCATTTTCTCATCAACAACTGTTCCACTAATGTGATTATCAATTTGGGCTTGAATATCATGACCGACAAATAAAAGGATCAATAAGGAAAGGTGCTTTTTCATAGTGTTTGTTTGCGTAAAAAAATATTACGCGAAGCAAATCCTCATCGATGAAGCTGCTATGAGATACAAATTAATTTTTGTTAATCCTGCAAGTTAGGCATCATCAACAGGGGGTACCTGCAATCGGCTTGAAGTTGCCAGCTTGCTATGCAAGGTCACATTAAAAAGTTTTAATCTGTTATTCATTTTGCATTCATCGTCCGATACAAGCTTTGTCTTATCATTCAACCATTAAATGAGTAATTATATGCCTAAGCATCATCATGTAGAAGAAAATGAAATTTTTGCCTTGATAGAAAGACCTGAATCTTTTTTAAGCCTCCTTATCAAAGAAGATGAAAACAAAGAGTGGGCGATCAATGAAATCGCGAACGGCGGTCCCAAGCACAAACAGATTTACAGCAGTCTTTTGCTCAAAAGAATAGAAGCCATGGTAAAAGCCGTTGAAAAACAAACAGGCAATAAATTCACCGTGCAAAAAGGAATACATCTCACCTCACACAAAGAGGAAGCTGAAGTGCCTGTCCCATTAATACTTACCGCCGTAAAAAAGCAGGATCAGGCATCTGTCGCTGAAGCTTTAGCGAAGGCTCCCGCACACGAAATTATCGCCTTTAATAGCTTGCTTCAGGCCATTGAATGGAGCATCACAGCGCTCAACAAAACGAGTTTATAGGATTAATAAAAATTAATTACATATTCATGTGCTGCTAATCCTGCTGTTTCAATTTTACGTTATCATCTAAAAATATTAAAAATGAAAACAGTAAAAATCTCAAAAAAGGCGTTCGCAGGGATTGCGATTTGCATCTGCACCTCTTCTTTACTGCAGGCGCAACCCGGAAATTTGAATCAACCACCACCTCCGCCGCCTGTCAATGGAGCACCACCACCGCAACCACCTCCGCCCGTTCAACAACCTTTGCAACGGGTCACCACCTACAAGGGCGTTGTAGTGAAAATGGCCACCAATGACGATTACATCTATGACGGTTTTTACTTATTTAATGGAGCTGACAGTTTACTGGTAAAGTTTCCGCCACATCTGGGTACTCAAATCACCAGTGCAGTAAAAAAGGGGTCAAATGTTACGGTTAGCGGCGTTTTAATGACAGCTCCCATGGGTGAAAAAGAAGTGCGAATGGTTTCTGTCACCGCAAACAATAAAACTGTCAGTGATACAGGTATGGCTACAGCCACGCCTCCGGTAGATAGTTATACGTCGGAGAGTGGAAAAATCACGCAGCTGCAAACCAACAGGGAAGGGATCGTCAACGGGTTAATTCTGGATAGCAAAACAATTCTGCGCATACCGCCACCTGTGGCCAGCCAGCTCAATAATATTGCTCAGCCAAATGTGAGCATCTCCTACACAGGCATGAAAAAAACAGCGAATGCGGGAGAAGTGTCAATGGGTAATTACGCAGTCGTCCATTGCCAGACAATCACGATAAACGGCCAACAGTACCTGGTTCGGTAAAATATAAAGCAGCCTTCTTCCCGTGCCTGGAGAGCTGCTTTTTCATCCACCGTATGTATGGGCTTTTATGTTGAAAAAAAGTAGACTATTCTATTACCAAAAATCTACCTGTGAGCTCCAAAATCAAGAATTATATTGGTATTTGGCAATTAAGCTGTCTCAACTTCTGTGTGGCTGATTTACAGGCAGGGATAGGGCCATTTCTCGGCATCTTTCTTTTAGCCAAAGGTTGGCAGACGTCCATGATCGGTACAGTGATGACACTAGGTGGTGTGGCAGGGATGTTGATGACAGCACCCGCAGGAGCGCTTGTTGATGCCACCAATAAAAAACGCATGTATGTTATTATTCCTGGCATTTGCACAATTTTAGCCTCAGCACTCATTTTATTTTCGCAGGAGTTTTGGGTGGTCAGCGTCTCGCAGGTGGCAACAGCCATCGCAGGTTCTGCAATCGGCCCGGCCATCATCGGAATAACACTTGGCATCGTTCATCAAAAAGGTTTTACCAAACAAAATGGCATTAATCAGGCTTACAATCATGCAGGCAATATGGTGGGAGCCGCTCTATCTGGCTTTCTGGGTATGAAGTACGGCTTACCCGCTATTTTTTGGCTGGCCGCCTTGTTTGGCCTTTTGTCTATTGTGTTTGTCCTATTAATCCCAGCCAATTCAATCAACGACAGGATTGCCAGGGGATTACAGGCAGACAAGCAGGACAATGAAAACATCGGTGGCATAAGCCTTCTTTTCAAGAATAAAGAGTTGTTGATTTTAGCGACCTGTTTGGCTTGTTTTCATTTAGGAAATGGAGCCATGTTGCCCCTGTATGGCATGGCTGCTGCTACAAAAAAAGCTGGTGACCCTTCCATGTTTGTCGCGATGACCGTTGTAATAGCCCAGCTGGTCATGATAGCTGCCTCTGTTATAGCCATGAAAACCGCGGAAAAGAAGGGGTATTGGCTGGTCTTGTTTATTTCATTTATCGCCCTGCCAATCCGCGGATTTATTGCATCACATATGATTAATCAAACCGGTTTATATCCGGTTCAGATACTCGATGGTATTGGTGCTGGTTTGCAAAGTGTCGCTGTGCCCGGTCTTGTGGCTCAACTGCTCAATGGATCTGGGAGGGTGAATGTCGGGCAGGGAAGTATTATGACCGTGCAGGGCATCGGTGCTTCTCTTAGCCCTGCCATAGGTGGATGGATGGTGAAATTCATAGGGTACAATCTCACCTTCCTTATCCTTGGCTCTTTTGCTTTTGTATCTATCCTGTTATGGACGATCAATTACAAAATACTTAAGGGATGTTGCAAGCCGTCTTTGTAAATAACCACTGTTAAAAACAAAAATCTAAAAAAGATGCAGTCTTCGCTTTTATATGCCCATATCGGGGATTTACACCTCACAGGTTCCAAAGAGCAGAATTATAAAGATTTACTGAGCATCATAGCTGATATTGAAACTTGCTGCGCGGACAAAATAGACATGGTTTATCTGCCGGGCGATAATGCAGATCATGCAGAAGTGCATTCTTACCATCTGCTTCGCACCGCGAAAAAAATGCTGTCTGTTCCGGTGTATGCTATTTCAGGGGATCATGACATGGAACAGGGCAACCTGGACAATTTTCATCTGATGCTTGTCACCGAACAAATTCCTTACGCAGTTGACATTCATCATACAAAATGTCTTTTCCTTGATATATGCGGAAATGGCAATGGTGGCCCTGATTTTAGGTTAGGTGAAAAACAATTAGTCTGGCTAAGGAATGAAATAGATACTGCCGTATACAGGCAGCAGCCAATCGCCCTGTTCATGCATAGTTTCCCGGATGATTTAAAGGAGGAAGAAGAAAAAAATACGCTGAATAATTTGATAGCAGAAAACAGCATAGTGTTAGTTGATATGGGACATACGCATTATAATGAAATTTCCAATGATGGTCATACTATTTATACAGCAACACGTTCAACAGGCCAGATTGAAGAAGGCCCTGTTGGCTATTCTGTTGTTTCGGTGCATGAAAACGTCGTAAGCTGGCGTTTTAAATTATTAGACGAGCCTTTCCCGTTTGTAATGATTACGTATCCGGGAGACCACCACCTGGCGACTGATCAATGGCAGGACGGTGTGATGGAGGAAGTGAACGCCGTCGTCATGGCGGATAAGGGTATCACAAAGGTCCTATGTGCTGTTAACAATAGCGAATGGATGCCAATGAGCTATTGCGAGCGCAAGAAATGCTGGATATTATCCGGGATAAATATAACCAGCGGGGATCGCATCACCGTCAAGGCGACGGATGAAACAGGACGGCCCGGAATACACACCATACAATACGCAGCCTCTGAAAAACGCGAAACAGGAAACCTTAAACCGGGGAGTGATGATTTCAGGATTGATGCCTGGCCGGAAAATCATGTTTTCGGCACGCAACTTGGCCCTAACCGTAATGCAAAACCTGCGCAACCTAAACATCACAAGTAGAAAATAAACAAACATGCAAATCAATCTCTGGATATGGATAATAGCACTGCTTTCCATTTTTTTGATTATCCTCAGGCCTTTTAAATTGTCGGAGGCCTTTTGGGCCGTAGGTGGTGCGGTCATTCTTATTACCTTCAGGTTGATTAGGCCATTTGATGCTGTAAACGGTGTGACAAAAGGAATAGATGTTTATCTTTTCCTCACCGGAATGATGCTCCTGGCTGAGGTGGCCCGCACAGAAAAGTTATTTGACTGGCTGGCAGCTTTAGCGGTGTCTTATTCAAAGGGTTCATGCAACAAACTTTTTTTATTGGTATATGCTGTGGGGATCGTCACGACTGTTTTTCTATCAAACGATGCAACTGCCGTCGTACTTACACCGGCCGTGTTTGCAGCAGCGAAGGCCGCAAAAGTGGAGAAGCCTTTGCCTTATCTGCTCATTTGCGCGTTTATTGCCAACGCAGCCTCATTTGTATTGCCGATATCCAATCCCGCCAACCTGGTCATTTACGGCAAGCAAATACCTCCGTTACGCTCGTGGTTAAAGATGTATAGTATCCCATCTCTACTTTCTATCGTTATTACCTATTCTGCCCTTTACATAACACAGCGCCGCTTTTTGACAGTAAGGATCGAAACAAACATCGCCATTCCGAAACTATCCCCTGGCGGAAAGCTTGCAGGAATGGGCATCCTGCTATCGGCCATCGTACTTACCATTTGTTCCGCGCTTGATATCAGCCTTGGTCTGCCTACTGCGATAACCGGTATCACTATTTTTACTATCGTCACACTTCGAAGCCAGTTAAAACCAGTGTTTGTTTTAAAGCAGATTTCCTGGGCTGTTTTGCCCATGGTAGCTGGTTTATTTGTCATTGTTGAAGGCATTAACAGAACGGGTCTGTTGACACTTGCGAAAAACTGGTTGAGCCAGAGCTTATCAAAGTCAGTACCCTTAACAATGTGGAGCAGCGGGTTTGGAATTGCGTTGATTAGCAATTTCATGAACAACTTGCCAAGTGGATTAATTGCGGGAAGTGCTGTGCAAGCGGCAGCTGTTCCCCAAATTATTCAGCGTTCCGTGTTAATTGGTGTTGATCTGGGCCCTAATCTTTCTGTGACAGGGTCTCTTGCAACAATACTTTGGTTGGTTGTATTAAGAAGAGAAGGGGAGCAGATCAGCGCCTGGCAGTTTTTAAAAATTGGTTTTATCGTGATGCTTCCAACATTAACCGCTGCAATAGCATCTTTGTGGATATAGGTCAGAAACTTTCGTAGTGATCTTTTTGTTTCCAAATTTACTATAATCTTTTAAGTGGTAAGTATGCCTGTTCAAATTCCACGCTGTCTGTCGCTGGTTCGAATCCGGTTACACAGTAAAGTTAGCCATCATACTCAATCACAAACTACCGACTATTTAGTAACCTTATCAGCGCTGTAGAGAATTATATTATCTGGATATAGGTTGTTACTTCGCTTCGATACATTCAAATCTTATGGCATGACTTGGAAGTTTATCCAGCTCGGACAAGGCACAATAATCCATTCCATAAGCTGTGTTATAGACCCGCCGAAGTTTTACCCTCTACAGCTAAGCATTTCCGGGTGATAAAAAGTATGGTTGCGAATCTCAAACAGTGAGTATAATTACATTCTCATAATTTGCTTACTAGTTCACGCTTACCAACGCAGGGGACTGCTTAATTTTTCCCGCACAGATGGGCTCAAATAATGAAGTGATCAATCTGATGAGAATAGGCTGAATCCTGCATTATTCATCTAAACTTGTCATCCGTTACGCTGGATCATTATATTTTTAATGGTGGCCATAGTGGCTGCTATTTTTTGGTTTCGGTGGCATAGCTGCAAGCGCAGCGGGAATCGCAAAAATCTTGCTTTTCATTTTTATTGTATTGTTTTTGCTACCCGTGATCTTAGGGCGAAAAAAAGTTTAATTGAGCGTTTACAATAATCTTCAAAGTAGGTCTGCTCTGGTATAGCTCAATGAAAGAAGCATCCGAATAGGATGCTTTTCTTTTTAGCGTTGTTCCCAAGAATATCCATACATGACATTAACGATAAACCCAGGACTTAAAGTTCCGGTTAAGTTTAAATGCGACTGCATCATTTATAATGTAGCTTTTTTTGATATGCTGTAAGAAAGAGGGGAAGCTATGTTTGAGGAGCAACATAGACTACTAATGTTTAATGCCAACCTCCCCCAGCAAAAAAGTCTCTCTCAGAAAACAAATTCTGGATTGTTTTTTCTCTAAACATGGTCAACACTTAAAGTTTATGTAAGAATTAAGGCAGGGACAAGCCTGCCTAGTAATCTTTAGGTGGCTAGTGAATAAGGACATTGTAGGTACATTTCAGAAAGCGAAAAGTTAATTGTAAAAATATTTGCTCTGTTCATGTTTTACAGTCATTCGCCCCTGATTTTAAAAATACCTAAGTAAAGCGCTTGATCTGCATATACAGTCATCTGGATAGTACCTTTTAATTTCTGTAATTCAGCCCTTGGAAAATAACTCCATCTCCTTCCTTTTAATCTTTCAAAGTTTAAAATGTGATAATTTTCATTTTTCTTTAATCTGATTGGTCTGAAAAATTGCTAATTTCATCATTGTTAATTTCTTATGTGATTTAAATGGCCATGATATTCTTATCGTGGCTTTTTTTTCTCATAGTTAAGTTGTATTTATATAAGGTTAACCGTGTGTTTGTGCTTTTCTGAATCGATGCTTTTATTCTAGTGTATACTTACGGAAGAAGAGAACTACAGCTATTACATGCTACAGTCTCATTCCCGAAAAGAAGGACCTAGGAAAAGATTATGATTCAGTGAGCTTTCATGCGTTGAAGACTCGGTCCAGAATTTAAAACTCAAAATTCGACTTTTTTAAAGGCAAAGATCGCAATCATCATTTTCAAACTAAATCTGTGCGGTATGCGAAGAGTCTGGACAACTATTTCAGATATATGCAACAACTGTATAATTTATGCACAATAGCAATGGCGAAATTGCAGGGAATTTTAACAGGAGGTCTGTTTCTTCGCATCCACAAGTTACCCATTGTGAGGATTGCAGCGGCCCATTCTGTATCTGTTCACCAGATCTTTATTGGCAAGACTCAGTGTCTGTCGGAAAACATACATCGTACAGGTAGAAGAAGTGATGAATGTAAGACAGCTATAATATGATGCATGACCGGAAATTGAGAGGTAAACAATGCGTAATTTGTATTTAAGAGTGTTTTGAATGGGGGTCGTACTTCATGAAATTTGAAACTACACGATTCCACAACCGATTTCTTACCCGACTGTTGACGGACATGAACAATCATATTTGGAAAGGCCCGGTCAACACCGGTCCAATCACACGAGAAAGTATTTATGAAGGCAAAAATATCTTCTTACGATGAATTTCGTAAGCTGTGTTAAAATAAATGTGATGAATGGCAGACAAATGATAAGCGTAGGTGATTAAATCTTAAAGCAATAAATTATATACATCATTCCCTGCTAAATAAAAACAGGCTACTCATCAATGTTTATGCGGCCTCTAATCCTTTAAGCGATAGCATTAAGACAAGGCAAAAAGTAGCAGTATTGATAGAGTCCTTACAATAACAATAAAATCATTTGGTTTTCGGTTTTTATCTGACCCAATCAATATTGCTTTTTTGCAAAACCATAATTGCCTTACCATTTTTTGGGCTTGGATATTCGAATTTAAACCATAGGTCACCGCTATATCTGCATCACGATTGATGTAACTGATGGCAATACAAGTCGTCGCGAAGGTCATTCTTATTGCTCGCCGGCTTGCTCGGCAGTTGGCAAAGATCGTAGAGGCAACACATTAGCTGCATTATCGGATCACCTTAAAAATCCTATTTTAAATTCCGATAATTTGCTTTGCCTGGAAACAATTTACATCGCGTCACCTTTCAGCAACCGTTTCATATACTTTTCGATGCCTTTGCCAAGAGCAGAAGAAAGGGGATTGCTCTCGCCCAATTCAGTTTCGATCCACCTGAAACCATCATAGTTAATTTTCACAATATTACTCTTAAAGATGATGCATGTGTAGTAATGCACTCCAGGAGAGTGACAAGGTTTGACTTTTGCCATTCTTGGACCGAAATATTCAAAGTCAATGCGAAACGCGGTGACTATTGGAAAATTCTGCATAGCAAACATTATTATTTCAAAATAGAAAGATCGAAGGAGACAGGATAATAAGTAGAAAAGGACTTTGCGATGTTTAGCAAATATATAGGTTATTTATTGTGGGATATTGATCTTATAAAGGGTGAGGAAAAAGGAATATAGTTTCAAAAATGGTATATACATACTTGCTAGACATTGTTTTTTATTTTGTCGGGAACAGGAAAACATACATGCCCCAGCCAAGAAGAGTACCATCATATAGAAGTGTACTTCCGGCAAATCCATACTGTTAATAAAAATAATACATTACATATTGAAGGTAACCGCGCTATAGCCTTAACTACCTTTCCCATTCAAGTCATTGATTCGCGTGCTGCATATATCCCCAACTTTTCTCAATTTCCGATTTATCTAATGCGGTAGCTGCTGGAAAACCCTGTTAAACTTACTCAAGAAATAGTGTCATTATAATTAAGAATATCTAGGGCAAGAGTTGGACAACTATAGCGCTACAGATCCGGTTTTGAAAGGGTCATTTTGTTCATTTAGTTTTGGCCTAAATATAGAGGGGTGATTGTAAATTTTAAGTAGAACAGCAAATTTTCTATTGATAGCTTTACAAAATCACTTACTCTTTGCAGCGAGCAGAAACTGACTAAACATGCACAGCACAATCGTCACTCACAATAAGTCCGTCATCTTACAAATTCTAAATAAATATGATTATTACAAACTTGTACAACAACCTCTAGCATGGGAGGCTATTTTTGTGTGTTCCCGGCTTTTAAAACAAATTTTACCAGCAATAGGTGAGTTTCTAATTGCATACTTAATACTACAGCCATTTAAAGAAAAGTGTAAATCAAAATCATGGGCATCTGGCCTTAGTTTCGTTATTCCGTCGGACTTGGCTACTGATAGATTTCAAGTAAAGGTTAAGAAAATGTATTGTTGAAGCGGATGCCATGTTTACGTTCTCGAAGAAGAAACAAACAGTCCTTGAAACTCAGTTAGATTCACTTCTTGTCCCAACATCAGCTACGCTTGTTAGTCTTTGACCTGAAATATCTTTTGTGTTTTCATTTGCTTACGCCAGTTCAAAAGGCAACCAAGCATCATCGCCATGGTAGTGTTAAATAGCGAGCCCCATTGCTATGAGCAGGTGCGTTGATACGCATCACAGCATTCTTAGAGAACGTTCGCAATTTCGGCCCGTGACAATCAAATGATGTATTGCATTCTATTTTGTTACCAACACCCAATATAGAGTGCAACATGCTTTATGTTTAACGAGAAAAGTAAGCCCCGCAACCTGCCAGGGTCGTTTTACAAAATAGTACGTACGCAGACCACGCTAAACTCTATCAAAAAACGCATGTCAGGCTTTGTTATGATACCCGCAATAAGGAAGTTATGATTCTTAATAATTTTGCAATTCTTACTAAACAATTGCAGAAATTCTGTTCACTGACTATTACTTAACCTGCGTCCCACGATTGTGCATGCAAAAATCATATCGTTAAAATACCATCAGAAGCACATGCTTCACATAATGGAGGTAAAATATTATTTAGCATAGTTATAATGAAAATAGTCAACGTCCACGTAACCAGCATCCCGGATGTCATTGAAATTGAAGATAGCCAGCCTGTCTCCGCGATAAGATCCCCACATTAGCTGGTACGGCTCAGGTATCTCTTTAAACATTATGCCATCCGTACTATAATAAAAAGTGCTTTGCCCATCCAGCCCCCATGTTGATCGTAGCCAGAAAAAGCGGCCCATAATGTCCGGCCCTGCCATTGACTTCCTTCCAGCCATATACACCAGCTTTTTCTTCTTGCCGAAGCATTGCACTCCAACTGCTGCATACTGAGGTTTGCCAAAGTGTGATAAGCCAGCTTTTTGACCAGCCGCCATTCCTTTCAGATCAAACTTTACAATTACTTCATTGGTAGTCGTCCGGTAAGAGCGCTGGGTAAGGGTATTACCTGCTTGCAGAAAATCATTTTTAAGCGACTTAAAAGCATAAAGCCTCAACCAACCTTTTCTTTCGATTAACGACCATTTGCTTTTTCGAGGCTGGAAGTTCCATTCCCATTGCGGTTGAAGCGTTGTACCGGCAAAATCATCACTCCCTTGCGGAACCGTTTTCGCTTGTGAATCGACAGGTTTCGGAGCTGACCAGACCATTTCGCCAAGGCCTGCCTTGTTGGATGCACCGATGATGGGCCAGCCGTGTTGCCAGGTCACTGGCAGCAGGCTCAATATACGGCCTGACCAGTCACCTGTACCATGATGGGTTAAGAAATACCATGCACCGGAAGTTGTTTGCACAAGCCCGCCCTGGTTAGGCTCATTGTATTGCGCTTGTCCTTCGCTAAGCTGCCGTGGCTCTTCATACGGCCCCCAGATGTCTTTTGCCCTTTCCATCATTAATACACGCACATCATTGCGAACTTCGCTGAACAAGTGATAATAATACCCGTTGATCTTGTATAATTTGTTGGCTTCGCTTCCCTTCGATTGATAAATAACTTTATCCGATTCCCTAATGAGCGACTTTCCGTCTTTCGCCATCTTGAAAAGATGAATTTTATAGCCGTCGGCAAAATGAGTTCCAACAAGGTAGCCTTGTCCGTCATCATCCCAAAACGGGCAACAGTCATCCCATCCTTTTTCTTGTAGTACTTGTTGTAACGGGGTCCAGGGGCCTTCAGGTTTCATTGCCGAACTCATAAAATAACCTTCGTCCGGGTCGCCGAAGTATACCCAGAACCGATGATTATGGTACCGGATGGCTCCTGCCCAGATACCTCTGCCATAACGGTTCATCTCGCTCCAGTTCATCGCAGGAGAAATCACCGAAATGTCATTTACGACGTGCCCCAGAATTGTCCAATTCACCAAGTCTTTAGATTTGAGGATGACAAAACCTGGCGAATATTGAAAGGTCGACGAAACCGCATAATAGCTGCTGTCAACCCTTATACAGTCGATATCACTGAAATCTCCTGGTAAAATCGGGTTGTGATATATACCATTACCTTGGTCGCCCCAGGTAGCCCAAGCACCCCAAATGGGGGCGGGCTGATCAGATTGGCTCCGCAATAAGGCCGGGAAAAATAAAAAGGCGATAAGGCAAGCCACGAGCATTTTAAGCATTATATGGTCTTAAAAGTTAAACAATAGCCCCGTGAATTTTAAACACCGAAGCGATTGGGCGTGAGGCGGTGTCCGGCAACTGAATCTTTAAGCCATCATTAGTCTGCTCAAATTCGAGGTGATCTGAATGTCCGAGCAGGCCGACCTTTTCTACTTTGGCGGTGCTGTTTAAGGCTAATTTTTTTACTAAAGCTGCTTTACCGGCGGGCCAGCCAAGCATCGCCGCGTACAACGTCTTGCCTTTTGTAGTAAATCTGAAATCTTCCGGGCCAAAAGGCTTGCCTTTGCCTTCGTTAAATCCTTGTGCAGTTAACGGTGCTGCAGATTCTATGGCGGGTCCTTCACCAAAAGCCATCCATGGACGGGTATCATATATGCTTTCGCTGTTCAACTGCATCCAGGCCGCGATATTTTCTACCACTGCACGCTCTTTTTCGTCAATTGTACCATCACCACGTACCGGAATGTTTAATAGCAGGTTACCGTTCTTGCTCACAATGTCCAAGAGCATGTGAACAACTATTTTCGCATCTTTATATTCGTTACGCTCGTATATCGGGCGGTCGTAATGCCAGGCGCCAATGCAGGTATCGGTTTGCCATGGCTCCTTTTGAATTTCATTTGCTTGACCACGCTCAATATCCCAAATCATACACTTACGTTGCTGTTCATCAAGGACTTTACCAAACAGGACTGCTTCCAATTTTCCATACTTTCTGATACTGCGATTGTACATATGTGCCGCAATCCGTAAACCGGCGTCGCTTACCGGCCATAAAGGCAAAACAGTATCATCAAAATAGATTGCATCAGGGCCATATTGATCAATCAGCTCTACAGTCCGGTTATAGAATTTCTCACAATACGCCTTAGAAGGAATCGCTACGCCATTTCCCCAGGCCCATTGGCTGTGGATCACACTGTTGTCCTGGCTGTTTCTGCTTAACGGGTGATTTTGGACATACAGTTCCTGCGCATCTTCGCCATTCCACCACTTACCAACACCGTCAGCCCTGCTCACATTCCCGTCGTACGGGACGCCAGCCATCGGCCCGTTTTTGTCAGCGCGCCGTGCGGTCTCCATCCAGCTCCAGGCATGCGCCGCATGAACAGTCACACCAAAGCGCAGGTCATGATGTCTGGCTGCCTTTGCCCAGCCATCTATGATATCTTTTTTAGGCCCCATTCGGGTCGAGTTCCACGGCTGGTAGGTGCTCTTGTAAAGGTCAAAATTGTCGTGGTGATTGGCCAATGCCATAAAATACTTGGCACCGGCTCTTTTATAAAGCCCGACCAGTTCTTCCGGATCCCAATTTTCGGCCTTCCAGTCGTTGATCACATCTTTAAATCCAAACTTGGATGGGTGGCCGTATTTCTGCAGATGATACTTATACTTGGCACTTCCTTCCATATACATTTCCCTTGCATACCAGTCACCAAATTCCGGTTGGCATTGAGGTCCCCAGTGCGCCCAAATGCCAAATTTTGCGTTGCGGAACCAATCCGGCACCTGGTATTGCATCAATGAAGGCCACTCGGGCTTAAACGGATTTGAAGTGTAGTGCCGTACCAGTCGGCTCGCATGCGTTTGCGAAAGGTATGCGGACGAAAGTCCTAACGCCATACTTCTAATCAACGTTCTTCTTTTCATATAGCTGGTATTAGTTTGGTCAAAATTAATTTCCCAACGCTTGCAAAACACTTGTCAAATAAGACTTTCTTTTGAACAAAAACGACATTTTGGATGCACAATGCTCTAAATATTACCCCTATTGCTAAATCCCCGAACCTTACGGCCCAGCATTATCGGCCCCAATACGCGCGGAGATTTAAATGGTTGATAATCGCTTCCTATAAGATCGAAATTGAAAAACAAGGAAGAATTTGCATGCGACGATAATTTGTGGCTGCGATATCAATGAGCCAACCTTTGTTTAAATCAGACTTTAGTAATTTTATCAACATGGAAAAAAGATTTTTGGGATATACCTTCTCATTATTACATGTCGATCATGTAGCATTAAACCATGATTGGAATTTTACCAACGTAATTAGCCCTTATCATCGCATTTATTACATCAGCGGTGGCGAAGGTTTTATTGCAACAGGCAACAAGCAAACTAAACTGGAGGCAGGATACCTGTACATCATTCCAAATTATACTTTATGTAACCTTGCCTGTTATCATTTTTTAAGCCAGTATTTCCTTCACTTTTTTGAAGAGTCTGCAACCAATTTATCCCTATTTGAACAGCATCGAAATGTTATAAAAATAAGGGCCAATGAAATTGATATTCTAAATTTCAAACGACTTCTACTCATTAATCCAGGCAGGGGCATTAATCGTTCTGATAACCCTGCAGTATACGAGAAGAATAACCTTTATAAGCACTACCAAGAATTCAATAATGATGGAAGCAATGCCGTTTATTTCGAAACACAAGGTATATTACTGCAAATGATCTCCCGTTTTTTAGACACTCCTCTTTTTAAACCGAATGATTCAGATCCCATACCTTCAAAAATTCTTATCGCTGTGCGATATATACAAGTCAACCTCAAACACAACATCACTGTCAACCAACTCGCAAGCAATGTTAATCTTCAAAAAGACTATTTTTCAAGATTATTTTATAAGTATACCGGGCTGAGACCGTTATCTTACATTCAAGAGAAAAGAATTGAACATGCCCAATACCTAATTGCAACCACCGGTTTGGCATTCAATGAAATATCGGAAAAGTCAGGTTTTAAAAGTGTATCATACTTTACAAAGATTTTCAAAAAGGTGACCAGCTTTAGTCCTGACCAGTACCGGAGAAAGCAAAAAGTCATTTACTAACAAGTAATTTCATTTCGCAGTTTGATAATTTGAACCAAGTTATAGAGCCCATAACCATGAATAGACTCAATCCAAAAATTCATGCGTAGTTAGCGATGTTACGCATCATTTTCCCGGGTATTGGCATCAGTCTTATTTGAGTACTACAATAAATTGGCAAGCTTTGGACGCTTGTCCACCTTCGTATCTAAACTGGATAAAAGAAATTCAAAAAAGCTTTTGTAAGTGCGATTCACAACCCCTGCGAGTTAGATATGATTATAGTGTAGTTTGGGCGAAGCTTCTATTTGAGGTCAGTTCCGATGTGAATTCCATTTCCGAAACCTGCGCTGATCGGTGCATTTATTTAGTGATTGGTTAATGAAGCCGTAATATCACACTTGCTAACGTCGCTATGGTTGGGCTGATATTAGGGGGCCGTGTTTGATAGGTGCTTTGACCTGACGCTTAATAGGCTGTGTAATTAAAGACATCATGTTTAATAATGAGCTCATTTATTTTACCGCGAAAACTAATCTATTCAGAGACCTTAAATATGGCTTAAATCAAAAAGGAAATCAGACCAGGGAGTTAAATTCGCCGCCATGATGAAAGCTGAAGATACCCCTAATGAAAGACGCAGGGTGGAGGAATTGAAAAGTTATGAAATTCTTGATACCCTTCCGGAAAAAGAGTATGACGACATCACAACCCTCGCTTCGCAGTTGTGTGGAACTCCCATTTCATTGGTCAGCTTAATTGACGACAAAAGACAGTGGTTTAAATCAAGATATGGCCTGGAAGTTGCTGAGACGCCTAAAGAATACGCGTTTTGCACGCATGGTATTCTTGCACCCAATGATGTACTCGTAGTAAATGACTCACGCGAAGATGAGCGATTCCAAGGTAATCCACTTGTAACAGGTCATCCGCATGTTATTTTCTACGCCGGTGTTCCCTTGATAAACGATAACGGTTTCCCACTTGGTTCTTTATGTGTGATTGATCATCATAAAAGAACACTTACTGATGATCAAATACAAGCTCTTAAGGTCCTGTCAAGACAGGTCGTATTATTGATTGAAACCAGGAAAAGAAATAGAATTCTTGAAAGGCTGCAAATGATGCTTGAAACAAGGAACGATGAATTATCCGGTATATTAAAAACCGTGAATAAGACGATCATTCCTTTAGCAAATCAAATAGACCGAAAGCTCAGTGAAACGCCCGCCAACAACACGCGAATGATTTTGAAAAATCACATGGAAGATCTTATAAGTTTGCTCACTGTTATTGGTGAAGTTTAAAAGGGTAGCATTTTAAAGTCACGACTAAGTTTTTGTACTATTAAATAGCAGGTAGGGTTTACTTTAGTGCGCGCATAATAATGTTCGGGAATACAATTTTCCTTGCCGTTTTTGACGTTCACGACTGCTTGATGTTAAAGCTTGACTGGTTAAAAAAGTTGCTTTGAAAAAAAGGCCATTGATATTAAAGGCTTACCAACAAAGTCTTACACTTGTTTTCGTAAGTTAGAGATTCAATACATTTTTGAAAAAATTTGTCTGCACGGGATAAAAGTTTAGCCAAAAGTAAGGAAATGGATATCCATAAAGAGTCGGGTTTACAATTTCTTAGTCACCATCAAACTTCCATATTCTTAGGCCAACATTCACGCTAAACGTTCTGCTGATAAATATATTTCATATAGCAATTTTTAAAATATTCCTATATCCATCTATCTTAATGTTTCGTTGTAAGAAGAGGATGGAATGAAATGTGGGATAATTTTCTTGAATGTGACAGTTGAACCAAACTCCTTTCTGCGAACAATTTGACAAATTTTCTCCAGAATTTGTTGCTACTCTTGCGTAGATAAGTTAGTCAATGTTGAAAACAGACATAGTGATTTAAAAAAAACAGGCAATGAAATTACTCATCGTCGAAGATGAAAGCAGTTTGCTGCACAGCATACAGGAATATTTTACCCAGGAAGATTTCCTGTGTGAGGGTGCTGCCACTTTCAAAGAAGCGGTCAACAAAATTGATGATTTTACCTACGATTGCATTATCCTGGATATAAACCTCCCGGACGGTACGGGACTACGTTTGCTGGAGTACTTGAGAAAGTCAGAAAAGACAGATGGGGTTATCATCATATCGGCACGCGACTCATTGGATGATAAGATTGCGGGACTTAATCTTGGCGCGGATGATTATGTAACAAAACCTTTTCACCTCTCTGAATTAAATGCACGCGTAAAAGCACTCATCCGCAGGAAATACGGACAGGGGACAAGTTTGCTGCAATTCGGAAATATCAGCATGAATCTTTCAGCAAGAACTGCGATTTGCAGGGACCTAAATATCGGGCTTACCAAAAATGAATTCGATTTGCTGGCTTATCTTTTCAACAACCAAAACCGGGTGGTGAGTAAACAGGCAATTGCCGAACATATTTACGGCGACCAGGCTGACAACATGCCTTCCTTCGATTTTGTGTATACGCAGATCAAAAATCTCAAAAGAAAACTGAAGGACCGCGGTTGTGATGATATTATAGAGTCTGTGTATGGTTTGGGCTATAAAATTTCTATATGACCAGGTCTTTATTACAAAGAAATACACGCACCCTGCTACTGTGGCTGCCTGTTGTATTACTCATCAGCTCCGGGATGTTTTACCTGGTGCTTCGTATGCATGCCGATCATATGCAGGAAAAGCAACTCAGCCTCAAACAACGTAATGTATGGAGCGCGTTTGTTCGAAGTGATGGAAAGTTACCACTTTCCATTGCCGGCGAATACGATATTGTGAAGACGGACAAAAAAAACAGCCTGTCTGATAACCTCAGAGATACCACCCTTTCCCTGGTCAGTGAAAACAAAGTGTTGCCATTTGAAGCGCTTACAGGACAAACCGAATGGGATGGGAAAAATTATATAATTACCACCTATAGTTCCTCTACGGAGATCAGTCACCTGATCATAAAAGTTTTTGCGGCGGAAGCTGTCATACTCTTGCTATTGTTGTTCTCGATTACTGTGTTGAACAGAATCAGCGCGGGTCGTCTCTGGAAGCCTTTTTTCTCGACCATCAGTGAGGTTGAGTTCTTTGATATTACACGCAACAAATCTTTGAAGCTATCAAAAGAAACCGGGATTACAGAGTTTAATACGTTAAATGAAGTGATAAATACAATGACCGGTAACGCCCAGGCTGCCTATACACAGCAAAAGCAGTTTGTAGAAAATGCTTCGCATGAAATTCAAACCCCGCTAGCCATCATCAGGTCTAAACTGGAATTGCTCATCAACCAGCCGCAGCTCAATGAAAAAAATGCAATGCTTTTATCAGACATTACAGATGCAACAAACAGGTTGAGTCAATTGAACAGAACTTTGCTGCTGCTTGCGAAAATTGAGAACAAGCAGTTCCCGGATACGGAATCAATCAATCTTTCTGATCTTTTATCCACGATGCTTAACCATATCTGCAGTTCTTATGAAACGCTTCCGGTTATCACCTGCGAAATTGCACCGAATATTCATCTTACAGCTAACCGCTCGCTTATGGAGATTTTATTATCCAACCTTATCAATAACGCCATTATTCACAATAACGTAGAAGCCCGGATTGTTATTCGTTTAAGCATCCACGGTCTAAAAATAGAAAATACAGGAGACATTCCACCGGTTTCAACAGACCGGCTTTTTGAAAGATTCACAAAGGGAACCCATCATCCGAAGGCCACCGGGTTGGGGCTTGCCCTGGTGATGCAAATAAGCCAGTTATACGGCTTTCAAACAATCTATACTTTCGAAGATGGCTGGCATAACATTTCGGTAATATTCCGGACCTGAACCGGCAGATTTTCGCCAAAATCGGCTGCTAATTTTGGTTGATAAAGCACGAAATAAATCATGCTGATTACCATCGCCAAAAGTACCGGGATATCCGCGTTGTTATTTTTTTGTTCGGATGTTATTGCACAGCAGCAGGACACTTTGCTTACACTCAAAGGTGCTATCTCGCTTGCGCAAACCCGTTACCATTTTTTACAGGCACAAAAATATGAAGCGGATGCGGCAGACAGGGATGTTGCCGTGGCACGGTATGGAAAGATGCCAACACTGGAAGCAAGCTACCAGGCGGGTTTTGCTACTGCCAATAACCTGACCGGCGTTTTTTATCCCAATGGCCTGTTGCCCATGACCGGGCCGCCCTCTACATCTAACAAGTTTTCACCTGCTACCGGATCGGCTGCCAGTCTTTTACTCAACTGGCAGGTAGCTACATTTGGAGAACAGGATGCAAAAATTGATCTGGCTAAAGCGGAAGCGAAGTCCCAAAAGGCAAGTTATCAAAACGAAGTATTTGATCATTCCATTCAAGTTATCAGTGCCTACCTTGATATTCTCCTGGCATATGAACAGGTCTCTATACATCAGCACAATATTGAACGTGTACAAGCAGGTTTGAAAGAAAGTAAAGTGTTGTCAGTTACTGGCATCAAACCCGGTGTTGATTCTGTTTTATTCCTCGCAGAACTATCCAAGGCAAGAGTAGCGCTGGCGAATGCACAAAAGCAACTGGAGACAGGACAATGGCAGTTTTCCCGGCTGCTTGCGCTCAATCAATTAACTGTACCCGTTGACAGTATATTTGTTCATACCCTGCCGGATTCAACTTTAACCACAGACACGCCATTAACCAATCACCCCCTGCTCCTGTTGGCACAAAGCCATTTGGAATCTAGTCAGTCCAGGGAGCGGCTGCTTAAAAAATCGTCTCTGCCTAAGCTTACAATATGGGGTACAGGATTCGCACGGGGCAGCGGGTTTGAAAATGATGGCACTTTAAAAACATGGGACGGTATTGGGCTTAGCCGCTATAACTACGGTGCAGGATTACAGTTAGCTTTTCCGATAATGAAGTATGGAGAGGTAAAACGCAGGTTAAGGGTAGTGCAATTGCATACGCAGGCCTTCCGAGAGCAGGTTGAACAGGATCGAAGCACGTTATCATCGCAAACACATATTGCGCTGGTAAGCTTCAGGAATAGCCTTGCCGTTGCCAGGGAAACTTCCCTGCAGGTTATTGCGAGTAAAAAAGCATTGAGCGCAATGCAAATTCGGTATAAAACTGGACTGGTAAATTTTACTGAGTTGATACAAACCCAGTATAATCTGCTCAGTGCAGAGCTCGACCAAAAACAATCTTACTGGGATGTTTGGAAGGGACTGCTCCTGCAGGCGGCAGTGGAAGGAGACATTCAACTGTTTCTCAATCAAATCAGGTAATTGTCATGTTTAAACTTATACAACTGGCGCTTCGCAGACCGGTCACCATCGTTATGGCAGTGGTCGCATTATTGCTGTTTTCAGTACTGGCTATCAGAAAGGCCCATGTGGATATTTTACCCTCAATCAATGCGCCTACCATCTATGTGGCACAAACATACGGAGGGCTTTCACCTCAGCAGATGGAAGGATTTATCACTTCCTATTACGAATATCATTTTTTATATATCACGGGTATAAGAACTGTGGAAAGTAAATCGATTCAGGGTCTCGGATTACTAAAGCTGCAGTTTTATGAAGAAACGGATATGGCCGGGGCCATGGCGGAAGTGATCTCCTATGTGAACCGCGCCCGCTCCTTTATGCCGCCGGGTACCTTGCCACCGTTTGTGATGCGATATGATGCCGGGTCGGTGCCCGTGGGCCAGCTCGTGTTCAGCAGTGAGAGCCGCTCCCTGAACGAGATCCAGGATCTTGCGCTTTTCAAGGTACGTCCCATGTTTGCAGCTTTACAAGGCGTTTCCGCGCCACCGCCTTTTGGAGGCAACCAACGTACGATACTTGTCAAAGCCGACCCCGAAAGATTAAGAAGTTATCACATAACCGCAGATGAACTAGCGGCTGCTATTTCAAGGAACAATACTATTTTACCGGCAGGTGTTATACGGACGCCGGACAAGGCGGTCATCACGGCAAGTAACAGCGTTGTGGACAATTTCAAAGAACTCGAAAATATTGCTGTCAAAAGTGTTGAAGGCACGCCGGTATTTGTCCGGGACCTGGCTTCTGTTGACAATGGCGCAGATATTACCACCGGATATGCACTCATCAACGCAAAGCGGTCGGTGTATATTCCGGTCACCAAACGTGCAGATGCATCCACCTGGGAGGTGGTCCAATCAATCAGGAAGGCGTTGCCTGAAATGCAGGCTGCAATTCCTACGGATATCAAAGTGTCCTATGAATTCGACCAGTCAGGGTATGTGATCAATGCACTGACAAGTCTGTTGACTGAAGGATTGCTGGGCGCATTACTTACCGGTATCATGGTGCTTTTGTTTCTGCGGGACTTACGCAGTGCAATCATCGTAACACTCACCATCCCTCTTGCTTTGTTAACTTCAGTAGTTTGTTTGTGCCTCTCCGGTCAGAGCATCAATATCATGACCCTTGGCGGGCTTGCCCTTGCCGTAGGCATTCTTGTAGATGAATCAACGGTTACGGTTGAAAACATTCATCATCATCTTGAATTGGGTAAATCCAAATCCCGTGCTGTGTGGGATGCCTGCCGCGAAATCGCCGACCCTAAACTTTTAATACTCCTGAGCATCCTATGCGTTTTTGTTCCGGCATTTATGATGTCCGGCGTGCCGCGCTCCATGTTTCTTCCCCTTTCTCTGGCAGTCGGCTTTTCCATGGTTGCTTCTTTTTTACTTTCCCAAACATTGGTGCCCATCCTGGTAAACTGGTTGTTGAAGGCGCCGTTCAGGCTTCGTCCTGAGCCTCGTTTGCAAAAGCTTAAATCAAGGTTGGCAAGAGATATCGAAAAATCAGCAGGCTGGGCGAGGTTGCTGGTACCCACAGCGATTTGTGTAATGCTCATAGTTGCTTATCTCAGTTACCGTGGCGCAGGAACTGAAATTTTTCCCAAAACTGATGCTGGCCAGTTACAGTTTCGTTTACGCTTACCAGCAGGCACCCGTATTGAACGAACGGAGGATGCCACCAAAAAAGCTTTGGAGCTGGCAGCCCATGCGGCTGGCGGATTTCAGAATATTGCGATTACATCAGCATTTATAGGTTTGCAACCGCCCACCTACGCTATTAACTCTATCTTTCTTTTTACCAGCGGGCCACATGAATCCGTTATAAAAATTAATCTGGTCAAAGAGAAAGCGCCATCTGTTGAACGAATGAAGGAGTCCATTCGAAAAGCTGTTTACGATTCCATTCCAGGTTGTGCTATCTCATTTGAACCTGCTGACCAGGTAGATCAGGTGATGAGCCTGGGCGCCTCTAATCCCATTGATATCGTTGTGCAGGCGAAGAACATTGCGCAAGGAAGGATACTGGCAGGAAAACTTACACAATCACTGAATCAGTTTAATTACCTGAGAGACCTGCAAATCGCACAACCGCTGGATTATCCCACCATGCAGATCGGTTACGACCGTGTGCGTATGGGGCAGATGGGTTTAAATATAGATGAGGCTGGAAAATCTGTTGTTGAAGGAACATCCTCCAGCCGTTACATCACTCCTGTGTATTGGCTGGATAACTCCTCTGGTAATGCTTACCAGGTTCAGGTGGAATACCCGCAGTTTACGATGAACAGTCCCGAGCAGGTAAACCAGCTACCTGTAGGAAAGGCTGGCGAGAACCCGTTGTACCTAAGGGATATTGCGGACTGGAAAACGACCAGCACGGTTGGCGAATTTGACCGTCTCAACCAGCAGCGTTTCATCACGCTGACCGCCAACTTATATCAACGGGATCTCGGTCGGGCAATAAATGATGTAAACCAGGCGATACGGAAACTCGGGGAACTTCCTGCTGGCGTAAAGGTCTATTTACGTGGCCAGTCTGAGTTGCTTTCCCAAACAACAAGCGAATTGGGATTGGGGCTTTTATTGGCTGTTATCGTTATCGCTATTCTTCTGACTGCTTACTTTCAGTCCTGGCGATTGTCTCTGTCTGTACTGGCCATATTGCCGGCAGTTCTGGCGGGCTCATTATTTCTGCTATGGGCAACGGGCAACACTTTAAATATCCAATCTTTTATGGGTTGCATCATGGCCGTTGGCGTTGCTGTGGCAAATGCAATCCTCATAGTCGCTACGGCTCACACACTGCAAATTGAAGGAAGTAGTGTACGAAGGGCCGTCATAACAGCAGCACGGCAACGATTGAGACCTGTACTCATGACCAGTATGGCGATGATCGCCGGAATGATACCGATGTCGCTAGGACTGGGTCAAAGCGGCAAGCAGACAGCACCATTAGGAATCGCTGTTATTGGTGGCTTGCTTTTCAGTACCATTGTCAGCTTATGGTTGGTGCCGTTGGTATATGGATTACTGCGCACAAACGATACCACAAAAAGTTTTTCTTTAGATCCTTCAGATGAAACCTCTTCATACTATGACAAAGCAATCTAACTACTTTTCCGGCCGCGCTATATTGCCGGTATTGCTGGTTATTGTCGCATGCAATGATGGAACGGATAACAGCAATACCAGTACAATAAAAACGGTTGGTACTGACTCTGTAAAAGTGTTCCTGCTACAAACTGATACAGTTCATAAGACGTTGGTGCTTCCGGGCGAGCTGCTATCCAACCAGGATGCACAGATACGCGCTAAGGTGCCAGGTTACATTCGTAAGATGAATGCAGATATCGGTTCAAAGGTTACCAAAGGGCAGTTGCTGGCGCTTATTGATGCACCTGAAATAGGCAGCAGGATACAGGAGTTATCGCAAAAAGTAAAAGCAGCCCACGCCCGTTACCTGTCGAGTAAAGATTACTATGAACGTATTTTTGATGCATCCCGGTCGGAAGGGGTTATTGCTGCGGGTGAACTTGAAAGGGTTAAAAATCAAATGATGGCAGACAGCCTTGATTACAATGCTGCTGCATTTGCGGCTGCTTCTACCAGGCAGCAGGGTGATTACCTGGCCATTGTTGCGCCTTACGCAGGCATAGTTACCAAACGCAACATTGTCATTGGTTCCTACGTAGGCGGCGTTGGTGATAAACCCTTGTTCGAATTGTCTGACAACAGCCTGCTGCGGCTGCGGGTCGCGGTACCGGAAATATATACGAATGCTAGCCTTCAGGATGGCGCCGGTGAGCTTACCACCCGTTCTTTGCCGGATCTAAAGTTTCGCGCGGCATTGGTACGGAAATCAGGGAGCATTGATGCAAATTCCCGGAGTGAAACCTGGGAGTTTGAAATACCTAATCCAGGGAATGTTTTAAAACCGGGCAGCTACGCAGATGTTAAGCTGCAGTTTCGTCGGCAGGGAGTTGATTTTGTTGTACCCGTATCAGCGGTGATGACCACCCTGGAGAAAAGATTTGTTACACGTGTAGTAGGAGGAAGAGTGTCCTGGGTGGATATCAGGTCCGGGTTTTCCATGGGAGATAAGCAGGAAATCTTTGGTGAGCTCCATCCCGGAGATACGCTTATACTAAAGGGGAGTGAAGAACTCAAACCAGGAACAAAAGTGATTTCAACGATCTTTAAACCTGCAAGCCAATAGTTTTCTTATGATTACCTCTGCATTAATTATTTTCATCAAATGACAACAAAGTGTAATAAGGCAGAGGTCTACGTTACGATTTCAGAACTATTAAGCCGTAAGTCACATGTTGTATAGGGTCGATAGAGAAGCTTCTAAGGTTTGTCCTAAACGTAGAAGATAATGTGATTGTTCTTAACAACCAAGAGTTATGGCCAATATTTGAAAGCGAGAAGCGGATCATTGAATGATCGAGAACGTTTTACGTAAATCATTATTTAAGCGCTTAACAATCGCGTAGGCTTTTAATGGCTTGTGTAATAATTGTTAAATCAGCTCGTTAATGCAGCAGTCAAATACGACTACCATGACAAAACTGTCGTCAATGATATTAATTGTAGCCTTAGTAATTACTTAAAATTATTTTCGCACAGGCTCCAGAGGTTATTGTTTCATTAAAAACATTTATTGGCGGAGGCCGCTGTGCACCCTGATTAAACCCTTAGATCTTATGGGTCCGAGCGAATAAATTTTTGATTCCGCAAAAAAGTTTATGGGCATATCCACAGCGCTCTCCCAGACGGTGATCAACGAATTAGATTTCTAGTTTAGCGGGGAATTGACGAACGTATAGACGCCTTACAGCCAAGATGTCTCCACAGATGCTCGTGACGGGACTTGATAAGTAGCACCCGGACATATTATCCTTAAGCACAGCTCCTATTCGTCATGAGTATAAGGCCTTTGTGCGCGGGCATCTAACGGAACACGGGTAATCATAACAGATGCAAACAACAATATGGGATTTTAGTGACCATGAAAAGCTAAGCTGTGACCCGGCTGAATTGCGTCTTAGTTTAAGGGGGTCGGAAGACAGTACCGAACCAAGTGGTACATTACCAGTTTGCTTACCAGGGAAAGGTTTTTGACCGGAACATTAATTTTGTCTTCTTATCAAACGGCGCTTAACTACTCCGATGCATTAGAGCAAGACCGGAAGCAATAACTTAAAAACTAGTATAAGATATCGGGTCCCACAATTTTGCACTCACATATCAACCCTCTCTAACACTGGCAAAGCGATGTCGTTTCAATTATAGAAGCGCCCTAATAAATTAATACCGATAAAATAAGGAAACATAAACGGAACAGCGGGAATGGAAACAATGAAATTCAAAGTAGCAAACGGTTCTGGCAAAGTGGGCGGTAAAAGGTCCAGCACAAGAAACAAGCCGGTGATGGCAAGATAACAATTGCACGCAGCTGGCCTAAACCATCCTGTTTTTTTCAGGGACAAGGTAAAGAGTGCGGTGGCCAGGTATACCAGTGCGCTTGCGAATATATTGACATAATAAAACATTGTTCTCAATGGGAACACCCACTCCGGTGTTTTTGCCGCATGTGTATCGACCATCCACTGGTACATCCTGGTTAAAAAGAACCCCCAAAAGCTCATATTAATAAGGAAAACAGGTGCGGCGACAAGTATCGCCACCGAACCGAGAACTGCGTAAAAGTCTTCACCTGCTTTTTTAAGTTGATTACCCAGTACCACAGATCCAAAAGCTATAGACAATCCTGCCGCGAGTAGAAAATAATACCTGACCCTTTGTTCTGTGACGGTTTCTATCCATTGTGCCGGACTTTCATATGGTGGAGCTCCCAGTCCGAAAAACATCGAGGTGAGCAAAGTAGGAACGATAAAAAAAACTCCACAAATAATCAATCGCCTGTTAGTACTATCGGCTGTTTTATAGGAACCCGCCCCGAGTGCCCGCATCGCCGCTATCATCAAAACAACATTGAGTAACCAAATCGGTAAATAAATTTTATAGCTGATATAACCGACACCCAGCCCAAACAGGATTGTTAAGATGGGAACAAGAGAAAGGTAAAGTTGACTGATAATGCGTTTTGAACTCAGCTTTTTTATTTGCGCGGGCATCTAACTGGATTTGTTTTAAAGGTAATATAGCGTAGCGGTTTTTCTTGGCATTATTTATTGTCCGGCGCCCGAGTGAAAAATTTTTTGCTATTGCCAGAATACAGTTAAATGATCAAATGTCTAAAAACCTTAGAATACAAGATGTTGTATCCAAAAACCCTGTCAAATTTTTGGCAGCATGTCTTGGTCTAAAATAGCGTTACAGCAATCCCAATCCGTTCAAGCGGCAGCTGTTCCCCAAATTATTGAGCGTTCTGTGTTAATTGGTGTTGATCTGGGTCCTAATCTTTCTGTGACAGAATCCCTTGCGACAATACTTTGGCTGATTTTATTAAGAGATGGAAAGCAGATCAGCGCCTGGCAGTTTTTAAAAATAGGTTTTGTGGGGATGCTGCCAGCATTAGTTGCCGCAATTGCATCTTTGTGGATATAGGCCAGAAACTTTCGTAATGATCTTTTCTCTTCCAGACTGTTATTAACAGAAGCGCGGAGCGCTCGCTTTTTATAACTCAGATGAATTGTTTTGACTTTCCACGTAATAAGTTTGTCTTGCGCCACTTGCAGCTTGCGTGTTCCCCTGCTTTCACATGACTAGATCTGTTTAATTGTATATATTAAGCAAGCTAAGTACTGGCTGATACCAATACTACAGACAACACTTAGAACTGGATCAAGTTGTGCAGGGACCATGGATCAACGCGATCTGGAACGGAGATCTGCAATGGCATGAAGTCTGTTATACTCTGCTCGCCGCGAACAACAACGGCTTTACATGTCGGTTTTTTTTGTTGGTTAACTTGCAAGATAATGATGCAGGGAAGGACAAAGCGACCGTATTAGAATTAGGCAGTTAATTCTTTTACGTAAGTTACAGGTGAGTTATCCTTCGGGGGATGACTTATCGATTAGAAAGCCGCTTCATTCCTGTTGCGGCTTTTCTATCTAATATTATATTTCGCCCGCATTTTTACTTCTCGGCGGGGCGAGCTGCAGTTGAAAGGCTATGGCTCTTTTATTCTTCTGAAAGGTGGTGATCGATCATTATCCTCAGCTGCTGAAATAGCTCTTGTTTACCCTGTCATCCAGGTTGAAGAATAAAGACTTTACCCGGCTTGAATCAACTTCTCCTACATGAAACATTTTCGCTTTCATATTTTTTGACATCAATGGAAATATTTTCTCATAAGCAAAATAAACCACACATTTAAAGGATTTGCTTTCGCATTTACAATCAATACGTTACAACATCACAATGGCTTACATTTTGATAAGATTGTCTCCGTTAGTCCTAAGGAATAACGATACGATTTAATAAGCCGTGCTATTCTTAGTACGGCTTGATTGTTTTAAGACTTAATTTCCATTCAATGGCTGGTGCATCTTCACGGTGTTAACTTTATACACTTAAACGGGGTTCGTTATAAGATCTTGGCATCGTGCCAAGGCTTTTTTCTGCGAAAGCATTAGACTTTTATTTGGCTCTCGAAGAATGTTCTTTGACAAAAAGGACTGGCCACATTATCCTTAGTGCGGCTTATTTTTTTAATCAGTTCGCCAAGCGATTCAGCAACCTTCTCCTGATCCGCCAGTTTGGACATGAAGACTCATCTAAGAATATCATTACCTGGTAATTCACTATAATCTTTTCAGCGGTAAGTGTGCCTGTCCGGAAACTTTACACTATCGGTCTCTGGTCCGCTGACTGCTACCCGTAAAGTTCGCGCGTATGCTCAATCACAAACTATTCTTAGTGCGGCTTGGTTGTTTTTACGACTTTAATCCCCATTTAATTACCGATGGATCAGGATATTGGTACCTTAATATACTTAACGGGGATTGATTATATATACCTTGGCATACGTGTCAAGGTTTTTGATTTATACCGAAAGCGATAAACCTTTATTTTGAGACCTAAGGATTGTTATTCGACAAAAAGGATTGGCTGCATCAATCCCGGTTCGGCTTATTTTTATCAATCAATCTCCCTAGCGATTCAGCAAGGTTGGCATCATCCCAATCACCCAGGTTGAACTTAAAAGACCACCTACGAATATCATTGCCTGGTGATTTACTATAATCTTTTAACCGGTAAGTATGCCTGTCCGGAAACTCCACATTGTAAGTATCTGATCCGGTCCCAGTTATCCTGTATAGTTCGCCCGCATGCTCAATCACAAACTGTCGGCCATTTAGAACTGGGATGAGCACTGTAAAGACCATGTCACTTAAATAAATGGGCATGTTGCTTCGCTCGGTACATTCAATCCTTATCGTAAAGTTTGGCAGTTTGGACAGCTCGGGCAATAACTGGTAAGCCATTCCATAATTCTTAATTGCAGCTGCACACTTAACGATGAAGGCTTTATCTGCATCAGTTAGATCCGCATATGGTTTGTTGTGGTAATAAAAATGCGACAGCAGGTCCATAGGTCAGCTTATATGCGCAAGTTTATCAAAATTGTGATGCCACGCAATTAAATCTACCTGTGTAATATTTCCCTGCAAGTTCGTGGATTATCAACCTGAGGAAAGCAACCTTTTCCTCAAATTTTTTGAAAGGGTAATGGAGTTCAGATGCACAGTGATAGTGCATGAAATTTGTTTTAAACACTTGACGGGCTTTTGGACCCGCCTATGTTTTGGAATCTATAGCTAAGCATAGCCGCTTTATTCTTAAAGCGGCTTTTTAGTATAATTATAAAGCAGATGTGCTTCTGAGCGTTTTGTATTTGTATTTCAAAAAAGGTTTAAGGTTTTAAGCCATACATTCTTGATGCGGCTTTCATGCTTTATGCACGACCTTCTAAACTTGGCAACCACATACTAAATCATTGGCACCGTGATTGAATAATTACTGTGTTACATTATGGAATATTGGATTTTGCGGGCCTACATTTCTATGTGGGCTCATTTTTTAAGTGAATATACCAGGTATAAACTTCGCTATAAAGCAGATACCCACTAAGGATCATAATGATTTGCGAATTGTTATGCTTATGTTTTTTGATGACGGAGCGTTGAAAACTTCCTTGGTTACATCAAATATGCCTGTGAGGTGAAGTTCGGGATTGTGTGAATCAATCATAGCCCCCAGTTGCTCAGCGAGCAAAGAATTATCATCAACACTTGAATATTGAAAAAAATGCCACTTGTCCTGTTCTTTCTCACCTGGTGAAGTGAATTTTATCAAACGGCCAGCAACTCCCCCGTAGCAATATATTTCGTAACTGCTGAGCCCAATTGGTTTTACTCGGATTAAAGACGTCCCAATTTTGAAGGTAAAAATACGTTGCTCGATGCATGGAGTTATTATGGTGAGTATTAAGTGATCAAGTATTGTTGGTTTATCGGGCTGAGTTCTGCACATATACCGAAAATTGTATCCCGAATCGGTGGAAAGTGCGTTGCTAATCCTGTTGCTGAAAGGACTATCGGTAATTAAAAATATGCAATGATCAACAAAAATCTTATCACTTAGTGACAGGTGCTTATAGGCCTTATCGCGATAATAGAAGCGGTTGCTGATTTCCATTAGAAATATTTGATCAGAGATACATGTAAAAGTATGCAGGTTATTCCCATAAAGAAATATCCTTTTCCCAAATATAGAAATCGAGGTTTGATTTGATCCAATAACTAATTGATAGTCCATTGATTATAATTTTGGCATTAGCATTGAAAACATGTAGCAGGTTTTTCATAGGATATTGGATTAGAACAGGGGCAGCATTTCCATGCAAGCCCCTTTTTTTGCGCAACATTTTTGCCCTTTTCAGTAAACATTGTAAATTTGAATAGGCATTACAGCCCCTAGTTTAGTCCAATATCGAGGCAGGCATTAGCCTGCCTTCGAATTATAAACTACTTAAAATCAAAAGGTTACCATATATTTAATGCCATATTTTCTCACCATTGGCAGAATAAGCAACCCCGATAGAATGGAAAAAAGACAATTCAGACTCCGCACGCCGATTAGTTATTATACGTGGCCTCCTTACTAAAATTGAGTTTTATGGTGGTATAAGGCGTGTCCAGAAGGGTATTGAGATTGGCGGTAGTTCCTCCGGTTGTTCCGAAACAAAGATTATTACTTTCCAACACCAGGCATTGTTTGCCAGCCCCCTGCAGTAATAACGCAGTGCTGATGCCCGTGGTAGCACCCCCCGCGATGATTACTCATACTTATGGGTACCGGTTTTCACGCTAGCTGGAATATACTCCGGAACGATGTCCTGCCAATCGCTTTTCTTAAATCCATCCCTGTTGGATCATTCCGAAAGGTTTAAATATCGACGATAATTATAGCGGTAAGCAACACTAACATTCAACATACGTTACCCATTTCGCTGGTAATTTGACAAGTCGTGTAATCTATTATTGCACGCCTGGTCAAAAGAATCAACAAACTGAAGTATTATTCAACATTTTGCTAAGCGTTCCCGGGTAATAAATGCAAATTTGCCTCCCACTGATAAGTGTCATAAGTATTGTTATCTTAATTAATATCTAAAGCATCAGGCTTATGGAACTGATTGACCACGTATTTGGGGTCGGCAAGGATCTTAACTGCTAACAGATGGCCGCGCGAAGCGTTGTTGTCTTTGTGATCACTTTGCTGCTTTTACGCATTTCAGGCCGCCGGTCTTTTGGCTTAAGAACGCCACTAGATAATATCATCAGTATTATTCTTGCCGCCGTGCTGAGCCGGGCAATTGTGGGTGCTTCACCATTTTTTTCGATGGTAGTGTCCAGATGGCGTTGGCATTACCCATCGAGGTATCGGATGGCTGCTGGTTAATAATGATCTGCTCGCCAGAAAAGTGGAAGGCGCAAGAATGTTGCTATTTGCGGACGGAAAATTTGACGAGAGGAAATTGAAATGGGCGCTTATCACCAAGGAACTTGTCATGCAGGGAGTGAGGAAAACCGCCCTTACAGAGAATTTGGACATCTATGATTAAAACAATGGCTAAATGCCTCTTTCTCGCACTCTTTTCAAGTATCTGCTTTTTGGGAATCGATTCAACATCACTTGAGATTGGAAATACAGTACAAGCTCAACCGCCGACGGGAAATTATATTCCCACAGTTCGATCAAGGCAAGATAAGGTTTATTGTCAAGATGGACACGGTGGGGGTTCTTGGCAATATGGGCCGGCTTGCTACTACAATGACTGCCAAACCGGGGGAACAGCAGCATGTACGAAGCAATCTCCGTGCTCGCCCGAACCGGCTCCTGATTGCCCTCCGTTACCGTAGTTAAATTAAAATTTATTTGAAGTATAGGCTATAATTCAATAATTGTAGTCTTTACTTCAATACTTGTCTGAGAAATGATCAAGCTCATTCTATCTACTACGTCAAAATGCTCCTAAAATATCTTTTCTTGCCGCTATTATAACAATATTTCCCGCAATAGTTATTGGATAACGGAAAATAAAATCCAGAATGTCTGACCGTAACAAAAACACTTTCATTTTAGCCTTGTTGCTAACTGTAGAATTTTTCTTTGCGTGCAACGCAACACCAAAAATAAACAAGTTGATAGCTGCCGATCACTACCCTATGCTTATAGATGTAAACGTCGACAGCTGTAAGATTATAAAGTCTTCCATTCTGATTGATACGGCATCAATTGAATACCTTCCACTTAAGTCTGACTCTAATAATATAATCGGTCGTGTTGATAAGATAAGATTTACTTCCAATAAAATTATAATCGGCGACTTTACAGTATCTAACTGCCTTTTTATATATGACACGGGAGGGACCTTCATTAAATCTTTCAATAAGAAAAACTTAGGAATCAGCACATATACAAATTTCAATGATTTTGATTATGATGTAAATGAAAACCAACTCTTCATGCTGGTTGATGGCAAAAAGTTGCTATCCGTTGACATCAACACTGGGCAAATTAATAAAGTATATAACTTACCCTTCTATAGTTTTAAATTTACAAAGGTTGGAGCCGATCAATTTCTTTTTTATACTGGCTTTAGAGATAATCAAAATTATTTCAAATCAAACCGCAATTACAACTTGATACTATCCTCTCGAAAAGGTGATGCCTTTAGTTTCGGATTACCGTATAACAAAGAAATAATAAAGGCAAATGACATACTATTCTGCGATGGATTTTCTTCAAAAAGTAGCTCGCGAACTTTTGTGTCAACGCCTGGAAACGATACTGTATTTGAATTTCAAAATCATCAATTGCATCCTTATGCGTATTTCAATTTTGGAAGCAAATCTTTGCCTTCAAACTTTTCTCAGGTGCTTTTTGAAGAACCTAAAATCAAACTTTATCAAAAGTCAGCAAAACTTGAGAGCTCTTTTTTTTATCAGAATGATTCTATTGTAGTGTATCCATCCGTCGAACTGCATATTGCATGTGATTTAGCTAAGGGATAGTTTTGATCTGTAAAAAGGTGCA
>Ga0207426_1000756_pt1 | contig 36041 bp, 28 predicted proteins | sample AraplaMF_Cvi_mMS_FD_184265 | JGI IMG/M metagenome (GOLD analysis project Ga0207426, IMG submission 184265) | Arabidopsis root microbial communities from the University of North Carolina, USA - plate scrape MF_Cvi_mMS (SPAdes) (version 2) | ecosystem: Host-associated > Plants > Roots > Endosphere... | reverse complement strand
CAGCGCGCGATGACGGCGAGCACGTCTTGCGCTCGGAAGACTGGCGTTCGCGCCAGAGTTTCAGCCGTAGCGAACGGCGTCAAGGGTGTACCTGATCGGGGCGAAACACGTTCGCCTCGATGTTCCCCCGCCGTTCTGTCCATCCCACGTTGTATCCATCCCTCGCTGCATCTTTCCCCTGCATCAGAAACGCGCGACACTGAATGCACCTGCATTTCGAGAAGACGTGCCATATGTCGTCCGTTCCCTGTCCGTCTCACGCCACGCCTGACGATCCTCGCTTCGCCATACGCCGCATGACAGCGCGCCATGCCGCCATCGCACTCGACTGGGCCGCGACCGAAGGATGGAATCCGGGCCTCGACGACGCCCGCGCTTTCTTCGCCGCCGACCCGCAGGGCTTCTTCGTGGGCACATGGGACGGCGTGCCGGTCGGCTGCATCTCCGCGGTCGCATACGGCGATGCCTTCGGTTTCATCGGCCTGTATATCGTGTGTCCGCAATGGCGCGGCAAGGGCTTCGGCATGCGCTTGTGGAACGAAGGCATGCGCTATCTCGGCGCGCGCAACATCGGGCTCGATGGCGTGCTCGCGCAGCAGCCGAACTATCGCAAATCAGGCTTCGTGCTCGCGTATCGCAACGTGCGCTACGAGGGCGTCGCGCCGGCGCATGAAGAGCCGGTCGATGGCGTGACGATCGTCGACGCGCCCGCCGTGCCTTTCGATAGCCTGCTCGACTACGACACGCGCATGTTTGCGTGCGAGCGTGCGGCGTTCCTGCGCGCGTGGCTGTCCCAGCCGAAAAAAGACGCACGCGCTCTCGTCGCGCTCGATGGCGACGCGATATGCGGGCTCGCCGTGATACGGCGTTGCGGCGCGGGGCACAAGATCGGTCCGCTCTTCGCCGACGATCTCACGACTGCGCGCGCGCTCTATCGCGCACTCGTGTCCGCGCTGCCGGGCGAAACCGTGTTTCTCGACGTGCCCGAGAGCAATCCTGCGGCGGTTGCGCTCGCCGTCGAGCACGACATGAAGAGCGTCTTCGAAACGGCGCGCATGTACACGCGCGCGGCCCCGAGCGTGCCGCTTGCGAATGTTTTCGGCGTGACGACTTTCGAACTCGGCTGAAAACCCGACGACCGCGATCAGGCAGGCGGCGTGCCCTCGTGGAAGAAGGTCTTCAACTGCGAACGCAGCTCGGGCGAGTCGGTGTGCTGATGCACGGCGACCGCGTGCTGCACGGCCGCTTCCATCAGTTCCTCCTCGGAGTCGGCGGAAAGAGCGATGCTGCACTTCACATCGCTCGGGCATTCGCGGCAATCGATGTACTTGCGTGTCATGGCATCCTCCTCGCATGAGACGCTGATCAAAGTATAGGCGGCGTGCCGGCGTTTGCACGCGCGCGCGCACTCCGGTAACGTGTGACGTCTGTGCCACTCGCGAGACCGCGCATGAGCCACGATCATCCTCATCATCACGAACACGAACCCCACGGCAGCGCGTTGCCGGAGATGGACTTGCGCGTGCGCGCGCTCGAATCGCTGCTGGTCGAGAAGGGCTATGTCGATCCGCAGGCGCTCGACGTCTTCGTCGAGACTTACGAGCACAAGGTCGGCCCGCGCAACGGCGCGCGCGTCGTTGCGAAGGCGTGGCGCGATCCGGCGTTTCGCACGTGGCTGCTCGACGACGCCACCGCCGCCATCGCGTCGCTTGGCTACACCGGGCGGCAAGGCGAGCACATGGTCGCGCTCGAGAACACGGAGAACGTACATAACATGGTGGTTTGCACGCTGTGCTCGTGCTATCCGTGGTCCGTGCTCGGGCTGCCGCCTGTCTGGTACAAGTCGGCGCCATATCGCTCGCGCGCGGTGATCGATCCGCGCGGCGTGCTGAAGGATTTCGGCGTCGAATTGCCTGAACATGTCGAGTTGCGCGTGTGGGATTCGACCGCCGAAGTGCGCTATCTCGTCGTGCCGATGCAACCCGCCGGCACGGATGATCTCGACGAAGACGCGCTCGCCGATCTCGTCACGCGCGATTCGATGATCGGCACGGGCCTCGCGCTTGCGCCATCGCGGGCAACGGGAGCATCGGCATGAACGCGGCGCACGATATGGGCGGCATGCAGGCGTTCGGTCCTGTTGAAATCGATGCCTGCGACGCGCCGGGCGCATCGCCTTTTCATGCGGAGTGGGAGCGGCGGGTTCTGGCCGTCACGCTCGCGATGGGCGCAACGGGCCAATGGAACATCGACACGTCGCGGGCCGCGCGCGAAAGCCTTCCGCCCGCGCAATATCTCGGCAGCAGCTATTACGAAATCTGGTTCGAGGGCTTGAAGAAGCTGCTGATGGCAAAAGGACTCGCGAGCGCGGACGAAATCGCGAGCGGCCGTTCGCACTGTGCCGCGAAGCCGAACGTGCGCGTGCTGAAGGCCGCGGACGTGAGCGCGGCGCTGTTGCGCGGCGCGCCGGTCGAGCGGCCGGCGACATCGCCCGCGCGCTTTGCCGTCGGCGATGAAGTTCGCACGAAGCTGATGAATCCGCCGACGCACACGCGTCTGCCGCGCTATTGCCGGGGCAAGCCCGGGCGCATCGTCGCGGTGCGCGGCACGCACGTCTTTCCCGATGAAAACGCGCTCGGCCACGGCGAGCATCCGCAGTGGCTCTATACCGTGCGTTTCGATGCGAAAGCATTGTGGGGACCGGACACGACTGCGTCCTCGGTGTGTGTCGATTGCTGGGAACCTTATCTCGATGCCGCGCGCGCGTGACATGACCTCGAACGAACCCAAGCTGCAGGCGTTGCGCGCCGTTTTGCCCGAATTGCCTTTCGATGACAACGGCCCGGTGTTTCGCGCACCGTGGGAAGCGCAGGCCTTCGCGATGACGCTCGCGCTGTACGAGCGCGGCGTGTTCACGTGGAAGGAGTGGGCGCACGCGTTGAGTGTCGCGATCAGGGACGCGCAGGCGGCGGGCGATCCCGACCACGGCGATACCTACTACACGCACTGGCTGAGCGCGCTCGAACGCCTCACGGCCGAGAAGGGCTGCGTGAGCGAGGAGACGCTCGCACGCCGGCGTGTCGAATGGGACGAGGCCGCGCGCGCGACGCCGCACGGCCAGCCGATCGTTCTGAAGCGCACGCAGGGACTGCCGCCCGCGACGCTCGACGCGTATCGCGCGGCGATCTATCGCATCGCAGTGCAGCCGGGCATCGACATGAAAGTCGGTGTCGCGAATGCAGGGGCGGCGTCGTTGCTGGCGAAACATGATGTCGCGAGCGCGGTGTTCGTCACGGCGTCCAATCCGTTCGGCCAGGTGCTCGCGCCCGAAGAAAACGCGGCGCGCCAGCGCAGGCTGATCGAGCGCGTCGGGCAGTCGAGGTTGCGCGCGCTGCCGGGCGAAGGCATCGATCCGACGAACGAGTGGGTGGCCGAATCGAGCCTCTTCGTGCTCGGCGCGACGCACGAGACCGCCGATGCGCTGATGACCGAGTTCGCGCAAAACGCCGTCGTGTACGTCGATCGCGCGGGCCTGCCGCAATTGCTGCTGCATCCGTACTTTCGCTGAAACCCATCCACGAGGAGAAACTCATGCCGCTCGTTCGCATCGATCTGCAAAAAGGCAAGGACAGCGCGTATCGCACCGCCATCGGCGACGTGGTGTACGACGCGATGCGCACGACGCTCGACGTGCCCGAGAACGATCGCTTTCAGATCGTCGCCGAGCATGGTGCGGGGGATTTCATCGTCGATCGCACGTATCTCGGCATCAGCCGCACCGATGATTGCGTCGTGATTCAGGTCACGCTCAACGAAGGGCGCGATGTCGTGAAGAAAAGCGCGTTTTACAAGGCCGTCGCCGATGGCCTGCACGAACGCCTGAAACTTCGGCGCGAGGACGTATTCATCAGTCTCGTCGAGGTGAAGAAGGAGAACTGGTCCTTCGGCAACGGCGAGGCGCAGTACGCACCGAAATGACCGAAGCGACGATTCCCTTCGGCATTGCGCCGGTGCCGCTTCCCGCCGACACGCCCGCGGACGTGCACGTGTGGCGGGTTCAGATCGACTTCTCGGTGCCGATCGACGGCGCGCCCTACGCCGTGATGAACGCGAGCGAGCGCGCTCGCGCCGCGCGCTTTTTGCGTCATGCGGATGCCGCGCGTTTCGGCGCGGTGCGCTGCGCGTTGCGGCATGTACTCGCCGCCGCAACGGGCGGGGATGCCGCAGGCCTCGTGTTCGACGCCGACGACCGGGGCCGCCCGTTTCTCGCGCAACCGGACGCACCGGATTTCAACGTGTCGCACTCGGGCGCGTATGGCCTGATCGCGGTATCGCGGGCAAGGCGGGTGGGCACCGACATCGAAGAAGCCCGCGCGACGTTTCAATGGCGCGAGCTGGCGCCCGCCGTGCTGGCGGATTCGGATCGCCGCGAAATCGACGCACTGCCCGACGAGTCCGCCCGAAGCGCTGCCTTCTTCGACTGCTGGACGGCCAAGGAGGCGGTGCTGAAGGCGCACGGCGACGGCATCGGCGGCGGGGCGATCGCGATGGACCGTTTCCCGGTGCTGCCGCGCGATGGCGTTCGCTATGCGCTCACGCGCGATGCGGGCGTGTTCGAAGCGGTTGCGCTGCATGCGCCTGCCGGGTACGCCGCCGCGCTCGCCTGGTCATATTGATGCGATGCAGCGATGCTCACGCCACTCTGGCGCGCGCGAGGTCGCGATGGGTGAGATAGAGCCGCAAGTCGAATTCAATCTGATGGTAGCCCGGCTGCATCAGCTCGCACAGCCGGTAGAAGGCCTTGTTGTGATCGCTTTCCTTCAGATGCGCGAGTTCATGCACGACGATCATCCGAAGAAACTCGGGCGCGGTGTCCCTGAAGAGCGATGCGATGCGGATTTCCTTTTTCGCCTTGAGCTTCGTGCCCTGCACACGCGAGATCGCGGTGTGCAGGCCGAGCGCGTGACGGAGCACGTCGAGCTTGCTGTCGTAGAAGACCTTGTCGATCGCGGGCGCGACGCGCAGAAATTCCTGCTTCAGGCCCGAGCAATACTCATACAGCGCGCGATCGGACTGCACCGCGTGCTTGTTCGGATAGCGCGCATCGAGATAAGCGCCCAGTTGTTGCTGGGCGATCAGTCGGCGCACCTTGTCCTGTAGCGTGTTCGGGTAGGCGCTCAGGTATTTCAGGTGTTGCATGACGGCCGGATTGGAATAGATACGTTCAATGCCTGATGCGCAGGCGGGCGTGGGACGCCTGGGGCACCGTCCGCAGCGTGATTGCGCAGCAATCTAGCAATCATTTTAGTCAACCCGGCGCCGCCTCGCCGCCGATGTGATCACAACCGTGTTTCGACGCGCGCAATTCCGTAAGTTTATGTTTCAGCCCGGCTCCGGATGCGCCCGCCGTGCGAACATGCGCGCTCTTTCGGTACGGGCGACAAAGGCAGGCTTTTTTCATGGCATCGAGCAAGGCGCATCACGCGACCGGATGGGCGGCGGGCATCATCGCGGCGGCGGTCGTGCTGCATCCGGCAAGAGCGGCAGCGGGCGCGCATATGGTGTCGGGCGTGCTTGCGCTGCTGGCCGGTGTCGTCGGCGCCACTGCGCCCGACTGGCTCGAAGTCGCATGGTGGACGCGCGCGCGCAAACTCTGGATCACGCATCGCACGCTCACGCACTGGGGCGTCGGCTGGGCCGCGCTTCTCGTGCTGTCCTATCACTTTCTCGGGCGGCATCCGGCCGCGCCCATCGCGTTCGGCTTCGCGTGCGGCGGCCTCATGCACCTCTTCGCGGACTGGCCGAATCCACTCGGCGTGCCGTGGATCGTCGCGCGCCATTCGCTCAATCTGTGGACGAGCGGGCATTGCGATCTGATCATCGTGGCGGGTGCGTGGGCTGCGGCGCTTTTTGTCGTCGACGATGTCTGGTTTGATCATGTCTATGGGCGCATGCTGTTGGACTATGGCCGCATGCTGCTGAATGCGCTGCATACCTGACACGACATCGCGAGGAGTCACATTCCCATGCAATCGAAATACACGCGCAATCGCTTCTTTCTCTTCTTCGTTGCGTTGATCGCGATGCTCGCGCTCGACGGCTGCGCGGGCTTTTTCAACCGCGACGCGATGCGCGTCTCCGTCGCGGGCATCGAGCCGCTCGAAGGCCAGGGACTCGAAATGCGCTTCGCCGTGAAGCTGCGCGTGCAGAACCCGAACGATGCGCCGATCGACTTCGACGGCGTCGCGCTCGATCTCGACCTCAACGGCCGCGCGTTCGCGAGCGGCGTGAGCGATCAGCGCGGAACGGTGCCGCGTTTCGGCGAGACGATCGTGTCTGTGCCGGTGACCGTTTCGGCGTTTTCGGTCGCGCGCCAGGCGTTCGGCTTCGCGAACGGCGACACGGTCAGCAAGGTTTCGTATGCGGTGCGCGGCAAGCTCGCGGGCGGCGCGTTCGGCGGCGCGCGCTTCGCCGACAGCGGCTACGTCGATCTTCCGGGACTGGGCGCGTCCGGCTACTAGGACGCCTGCGCTTCCCGCGGATCGTAGGGCACGACGCGATCCGCCTCGCTGGCATCGTTGCGGGCGATCACGGCGCGAGCAGGCTCGGTCGCACTCAGATTGACCGGCTGATGCGGCACGCCCGGCGGAATGAACACGAAGTCGCCCGGCTCGTTGATGACCGATTCCGCCAGTCCCGGCCCATAGCGCGTCTCGATGCGTCCTTCCAGTATGTAGATGCCCGTCTCGTAGCCCACGTGGACATGCGGCTCGCCACGGCCGCCCGGCGGTACGACGACGAGATGCATCGCGAGGCCGCGCGTGCCGGCCGTCGCCGCCGACAATCCGATGAAATAAGGCAGATGCTGAACCGTCGCGAGCTTTTCCTGCGGCCGCACCGTGACGACCGTTTGCTGTGCTGTCTCTTGCCTCGTGACCTGCATGGCGATTCCTCCGTCGGCTGATGCGCCGCTATCGACGATAGCCGAAAGCCGCTGTCGCGCAAAGATCATGCGGCGCGGCTAAGGTACGGCCATGCGCGCACCGTCTTTGTGCAACCGCACATGCCCGACCCGGGGCCAAAGGCGCCGGGCGGCGCATAATCTCCTTGATTGATTCGAAGAGCGTGCCGCAACCGCATCGCAACCGAAAGCCTCGGGAGGACACCATGCTGGTCAAGAACGAAGCGCGGGTCGAACAGCTCATCAACGATCTTCTGGACTTCGCGCGAGGACGATTGCCGGAGTCGTCCTTCAAGGTCATCGAGCCGCTGCTTCGCTATTACTACGAGCAGGTCGATGTCGAGGATATCGCGAGCCGCGACGTCGCCGATCTCTACGGCGCGGCGATGGCGCACTGGCAGACGGCGCAGAAGTTCGTGCCCGGGCGCGAGGTGCTGCGCGTCTACAACCCGAATCTGGAACAGCACGGCTGGCACTCGGACCACACGGTCGTCGAGATCGTCAACGACGACATGCCGTTTCTCGTCGACTCGGTGACGATGGAGCTCAACCGCCTCGGTCTCGCGCTGCATTCGGCGATTCATCCGGTGTTTCGCGTCTGGCGCTCCGGCAAGGGCGCGCATGCGGGCGATATCGAGCGCATCGGCCAGGGCCACGCCGAAGCGGGCGATGGCAATTCCGAGCTCGAATCGTTCATCCATTTCGAAGTGGACCGCTGCGGCGACGGCGAGCGTCTCGAGGAAGTGCGCGACAACATCGCGCGCGTGCTGGGCGATGTGCGCGCGGCGGTCGAGGACTGGCCGAAGGTGGTCGATGCGGCGCGCGTCGCGATCGGCGATCTGAAGATGCGCGACACGACGCCGGACGGCATCGAGTCCCGCGCATTCCTCGAATGGATGGTCGCGGATCATTTCACCTTCCTCGGCTGCCGCGATTACGAGCTTGTCGAGCACGAAGGCGGTCCCGCGTTGCGCGGCGTGGCGGGCTCCGGCCTGGGCATACTGCGCGAGACCTTGCGCGAGCCTTCGGCGGGCGACGTGACGCCGCTGCCGCCGGGCGCGGCCGCGATCATCGAAGGCGCGGCGCCGATCTTTCTGACAAAGGCCAATTCGCGCGCGACGGTGCATCGCCCGGGCTATCTCGACTATGTCGGCGTGAAGCGCACGTCGCCCGATGGCAAGGTGACCGGCGAGCGGCGGTTTCTCGGTTTGTATACGTCGACCGCGTATCTCGTGCCGACGTCCGAAATCCCGATCGTGCGCCGCAAATGCGCGAACATCGTGCGGCGCGCGGGCTTCCTCGAGAAAGGTCATCTGGCGAAGTCGCTCATTTCCGTGCTGGAGCAGTATCCGCGCGACGAGCTTTTCCAGGCCGATGAAGACGTGCTCTTCGATATCGCGATCGGCGTGCTGCGTTTGCAGGAACATCAGCGCACGCGCCTATTCGTGCGGCGCGACCGCTTCGACCGTTTCGTGTCGTGCCTCGTCTTCGTGCCGCGCGACAAGTTCAACACCGACTTGCGCCGCCGCATCAGCAAAGTGCTGCTGGAGGCGTTCAATGGCAAGAGCATCGAGTTCACGCCGCTTCTGTCCGAATCGCCGCTCGCGCGGATTCATATCGTCGTGCGCGCCGACCGGGGCGCGATGCCGGAAGTCGATACGCGCGAACTCGAAGCACGCATCGTGCAGGTCGCGCGCCGCTGGCAGGACGATCTCGCCGATGCGCTCATCGACAGTCACGGCGAGGAGGCGGGCAATCGTCTGTTGCAGCGCTATGCCGATTCGTTTCCCGCCGGTTATCGCGAGGACTATCCGGCGCGCACGGCGGTGCGCGACATCGAACTGATCGAGGCGACGCACACGCGGCCCGGCGGCTTGTCGATGAGTCTGTACCGGCCGATCGAAGCCGGGCGCCGCGCATTCCGTTTCAAGGTCTATCGCGTAGGCGACCCGATCGCGCTGTCGCACAGCCTGCCGATGCTCGAACATCTCGGCGTGCGTGTCGATGAAGAGCGTCCGTATCTGATCGAGCCGACCGGTGCGCCCCACGCATGGGTCCACGATTTCGGGCTCGAATTGCAGGACGACGTCGAGTTCGATATCGACCGTGTGAAGCCGCTCTTCGAAAACGCGTTCGCGAGTGTGTGGTCGGGCGAGATCGAGAACGACGACTACAACCGTCTCGTGCTGCGCGCGCAGTTCGGCGCGCGCGACGTGACCATCATGCGGGCGTATGCGAAGTATCTGCGGCAAGTCGGCTCGACTTTCAGCGATGCGTATATCGAGCGCGCGCTGATCGGCAATCCGTTGATCGCGAAGAAGCTGCTGCAACTTTTCATGGTGCGTTTCGATCCTGCGCGCGGCGGGTCGGCCGAGGATCGCGACAAGGCCGCGCAACGCGTGCTCGCCGATATCGAGGCGGCGCTCGACCAGGTGCCGAACCTCGATGAAGACCGCATCCTGCGTCAGTTCCTCGGCGTCATCACGGCGACGGTGCGCACGAACCACTTCCATCGCGATTCGAACGGCCAGCCGCGTCCGTATGTGTCGTTCAAGCTCGATCCGTCGAAGGTGCCGGGCCTGCCCGAGCCCAAGCCGATGTTCGAGATCTGGGTCTATGCGCCGCGCGTCGAGGGCGTGCATCTGCGCGGCGGACGCGTCGCGCGTGGCGGGCTGCGCTGGTCGGACAGGCGTGAGGACTTCCGCACAGAAGTGCTGGGCCTCATGAAAGCGCAGATGGTGAAGAACACGGTGATCGTGCCGGTCGGATCGAAAGGCGGCTTCGTCGTGAAGAATCCGCCGCCCGCGACGGACCGCGAAGCGTTTCTGAACGAGGGCGTCGCGTGCTATCAGATGTTCCTGCGCGGCCTGCTCGATGTGACCGACAACCGCACGCCCGATGGCGTCGTGCCGCCGCCGGACGTCGTGCGCCACGATCCCGACGATCCGTATCTCGTCGTCGCCGCGGACAAGGGCACGGCGACGTTCTCGGACTACGCGAACGCGATCGCGCGAGAATACGGCTTCTGGCTCGACGACGCGTTCGCGTCCGGCGGCTCGGTCGGTTACGACCACAAGAAAATGGGCATCACCGCGCGCGGCGCGTGGGAATCGGTGAAGCGCCATTTCCGCGAGATGAACTTCGATACCCAGTCGACGGATTTCACCGTGGTCGGCGTCGGCGACATGTCCGGCGACGTGTTCGGCAACGGCATGCTGCTGTCGCGTCATATCAGATTGATCGCGGCGTTCGATCATCGGCATGTGTTTCTCGATCCGACGCCCGATGCGGCGACGAGCTTCGAGGAGCGCGCGCGTCTTTTCGCGCTGCCGCGTTCCAGTTGGGCCGATTACGATGCCGCGCTGATCTCGACGGGCGGCGGCGTCTATCCGCGCACGGCGAAGTCGATTCCGATCTCGCCGCAAGTGCAGGCGGCGCTCGGCATCAGCGCATCGGTGCTCGCGCCGAACGAACTCATCCGCGCGATCCTGCTTGCCGAAGCGGATCTGCTCTACAACGGCGGCGTGGGCACGTATGTGAAATCGAGCGCGGAGACGCATCAGCAAGTCGGCGACCGCACCAATGACGCCGTGCGCGTGAACGGCGCGGAGCTGCGCGTGAAGGTCGTCGCGGAAGGCGGCAATCTCGGACTCACGCAACTGGGGCGCATCGAATTCGCGCAGCGCGGCGGGCGCATCAACACGGATGCGATCGACAATTCCGCCGGCGTCGATTGCTCGGATCACGAGGTCAACATCAAGATCCTGCTCGGCCTCGTCGTCGCGGATGGCGAGATGACCGAGAAGCAACGCAACGCGCTGCTCGCCGAGATGACCGATGAAGTCGGCCTGCTCGTGCTGAAGGACAACTACGCGCAGACGCAGGCGCTCTCGATCGCGAAGCGTCACGAAGCCGAGACGCTCGATGCCGAGGCGCGCATGATGCGCTTCCTCGAACGCGCGGGCCGCCTGAAGCGCAGGATCGAGTTCCTGCCTTCGGATGACGAAATCGCCGAGCGCGCTGCGGCGAAGTCGGGACTGACATCGCCCGAGCGCGCGGTGCTGCTCGCATACGGAAAGATGTGGCTCTACGACGAACTGCTCGAATCGAGCGTGCCGGAAGACGCGCTCGTCGCGGACATGCTGCCCGATTATTTCCCGAAGCCCCTGCAGCAGCGCTATAGCGAGACGATGCAGCGCCATCCGTTGAAGCGCGAAATCCTCGCGACGCATCTGACCAATGCGCTCGTCAATCGCGTGGGCTGCACGTTCGTGCATCGGCTGATGGAGGAGACCGATGCGTGCCCGAGCGATATCGTGCGCGCGGCATTGATGGTGCGTGACGTATTCGATCTCGACGATCTGTGGCGCAGCATCGACGGGCTCGACAATATCGTCGCGGACGAAGTGCAGGCACGCATGTTCGTGGATGTCGTGCGTCTGCTCGACGATACGTCGCTCTGGTTCCTGCGGCATCTGAAGCACAACGGGTCGGGCGCCCACGAAGCGCGAGGCCTGCTCGCGCGCTGCCGGGAGGCGGCGCAGCGGCTCGCGCCGCAACTGCCCGCGCTCCTGCCCGCGCCGCAGCTCGACGCGTGGTATGCGCGCCGGCGCGAACTGGAAGATGCGGGCGTCGAGAGCAGCCTCGCGGCGCGCGTGGCGAGCGGCGAGATCGCGACGGCGGTGCTCGACAGCGCCGAAGTGGCGGCGTGCTCGGAGCGCAGTCTCGAACTCGTCGCGAGCGTGTACTTCGGCATCGGCACGCTGCTCGACTATCGCGGCATCGCCGAACGGGCGATGGCGTTGCCGATCGCGACGCACTGGGACCTGCTCGCGCGCGCGGCGGCGCTGGAAGAGCTCGCGCGCCTGAAGCGCGCGCTGACCGTGAGCGCGCTCGAACAATCGCGCGGCATCGATGCGCCCGATGTGATCGTCGAGAGCTGGCGTGCGAAGCGGCAGGACGCGCTGGATCGCTATACGCGGCTGCTGGCGGAACTGCGCGCGAGCGGCGGGGCGAGTCTTTCGATGTTGCTGGTGGTGGTGCGGGAGATGGCGGTGCTGGAGCGGGCCTGACCCATGGCAGGCACGACGGCGATGGCGGCGCAATCGCCGCCATCGCCGCCATCGCCGCTCAGTTTTAGGAATTCTCTTTCTTTTCGAATGTCCGGAATTGCCAAATAATCACCGGTTTTTGAAATCGCCTGATCAAAGACAGGCGATTTCGATTTCCGACGTTGAAAAGGCAATTAATGAATTTCACAAAAGGACAATTGACGATCGTCATCGCGTCCGTTGCGGCGATATTGGGCGGATGCGCGAACGAAGCGTCGCGCACGCTGGCGGTACCCGAACTGGCGAGCGCCCAGAAGCCTTTCGCAGGCAAAGCCGTTCCGGTGTCCATCGGCAAGTTCGACAATCAATCGAGCTACATGCGCGGCGTGTTCTCGGACGGCGTCGATCGCCTCGGGGGTCAGGCGAAGACCATTCTCGTCACTTCCTTGCAGCGCAGCCGCCGCTTTGCCGTGCTGGATCGCGACAATCTCGCCGAAACGAAACTGAAAGCCGGCTTCGCAAACAAGGCCCAGTCGATCCGGGGCGCGAACTATGTCATCACCGGCAACGTGACGGAGTTCGGCCGCAAGGAAGTCGGCGATCGCGAGTTGTTCGGTCTTCTCGGACACGAGACATAATGCTCATCTCCCTATGTTATTGAAGATCAATGGATAGTTGATTTGGGGTACCTGATTGCGGCCCCTCGATTGCGCCTCTTGTTGTGATAAAGGCTTCGACATCGACACGCCGTAGAATCCACGGCGCGCCAAGACAAGCCTGCGTGGCAGGCAATCGCTTGATGCGGATCAACCGGAAGACGGTCGGTGCACTGACGCCTAATAGCGCCGCGACTTCCGTCACGTTCAGTTCATTGCGCTCTTGCCGCTCTCCCTCGCGATAAGCGGCTATCGCGTGGTCTTTGCGCAAGATACAAATTCGCGCCGCTGTCCATGAAAGCCCTTTCGCCGTACGTTTGCCTAAACGATTAACGACAGCAGCAATGCCTTGGTCTGCGAGCGTTCTCGCCAAGGCTCGAACGATGTCGATCGTTTCGACGTCGGTGGCCCAGCGATGTTGACCGGTCCGATTCGTTTCGAATTCGAGCTCGGTGTGATCGCCCCCTTGCCAATGTAGAAGCGCCCGGATGGTGTGGTCCTGCTTCGTGACGACAATTTCTTTGAGCACCGTGCGCAAGATACGTTTCTTGATTTCGATGGCACTGGCAGGGTGATTCCACAACCTGGGCAGGTCAGTTCCCAACCTCATGAGCTCGTCGCGCGCGGCGGCGCTGAGTGAGTCTGCAGGTTGCTCGCGGAGCGCATTCAGTTCGCCTTGCAGCTGCGCTTGCGTTGTCAATGCGTCGTTCCACCGACGCTCAAGCTCGGAAGCTACCAGCCGGTTATCCGGATCGGTTGCGTCGTACTGCCGACGCGCTCGAGCAGCCTCATATCGCGCCTGCTCGAGCGCAAGCTCCTTGTGCCGGACTCGCTCATCCTCGCTCAGGCGCTTGCGTTCAATTGCGTCGAGCGATGCACGAATTCCCAATGGCTCAAGTCGGTGTAGAACCTCATCAGCTACGCGCTGGTCTACGCGCGACGCACCAAATGAGATGCAGCGTGGGCCACCATGATTGATCATACTGCCCTGACAGCTATAGCGGCCGATGTCGCCCTTGGTGCCTGAATACGCGACGTGCAACTTGCGTCCGCAATGGCCACAACGGATGAGACCGGCCAACAGCGAACCGCCACGTTTGACCGCACCCCGGACCATGTTGCCCTTCATGTTGGCGTTGTCGGTGATCAATTTGCGATTGCTCTCGTACTCGTCCCAGCTAATGTATCCCGCGTGGTGTTCGACGATCAAGACCTGCCATTCTTCCCGATTGACGTGCGTGCCGCTGTACAGCCGCTTGCGACCGCTCTCAATGCGCACAATCGTCTTCGTCTTGCCGAACGCGTATGCCCCGCCGTAGGTGGGGTTCGTCAGTACATGCCACAAGGTGTTATAGACCGGTAGTTTCCAGACAATATAACGTCCCTCCGGACCGTAGCATGCCGCCGGTAACTCAATGCGCTCCTCGCGAAACCAGATTAATACCTGCCTCACACTACCAAACTCGCGAAACTTCCGAAACACCAGATCGAGCGCTTCACGAATACGTAGATCCGGATCCTTCTCGATGCGGTTGTTCGGAACACGCATGTAGCCAATCGGTGCGGTCATGAACAATTCGCCGCGCTTGGCCTTCTGGTCCAATGCCGCTTGGGAGCGTTGGCGAAACGTCGAGAGTTCCATCTCAGATAACGTGCCCTTCATGCCCAGCAGAAGGCGATCGTTCGGCTCTCGCGGATCGTATACGCCATCTTCATCCACCAGGATCGTTCCGACGAGCCGACAGAATTCGAGCAATGTGTGCCAGTCACGTCCGTTGCGCGCGAGCCGGGACGCTTCAATACAGAATACTGCGCCCACCTCCCCGCTACAAAGGGCGGCCAGCAGCCGTTCGAAGCCGGGCCGATGGATACCCGAGCCCGAGCGGCCCAGGTCGTCATCGATGACCGTCACCTCGGGCCAGCCCAGCACACGGGCGCGATCGGCAAGTCCATACTGACGTAACTGGCTCTCACGATTGTGCTGCACCTGGTCCAACGTCGATTGACGAACGTAGACATAGGCGAGGCGCGAGAGATGCTCAGCGCAGATCTTGTTCATCGCGCACCTCCGTCTCGATTGCATCGATCACCGACTGCATCAACAGCGCCAGTTGCCCCACTACCTCCGCTAACACCTCTGCCGGCAGGGCTCCTTCGTCGCTGCTCCCCTCGAACAGATCGCGCTGCTTCATCAACTGTTTGCGCATCGCCGTTTCCCCTGTGCGTTGACAACACAGGAGACGATAAAGCGGCGTTGACCAAGCGTTGAAGTTCGATCAACACCTCGCACGGCAATTCTGGCTGCCCAACGATAGACATGCGAATTGCTGCTTCGCCGGTCATCCATGGCGGAAGATGAGCGCGAGTGCCATCGGGTTGCATGATGATCAGGTACGACTCGCCTCGATAGCGATTCACTCCAATGACATTAATCCGCTCGCCGAAGCGCGGGTGAAACGGATAGCGGACAACGACATCGTCGCAATAATGATGGGCAGTGTGTTGTGGGTTCGCCCGGACAAGGAAAAACGCAGGTGGCCTATGCGAAGGTCAGTCTGAATATCGTCGATACGGCCACCTCCGAGGTGGTGACGTCGAGCCAGGGCGCGGGCGAGTACAGCCTGTCGACCCGTGAAGTGATCGGCTTCGGCGGAACCTCGAGTTACGACTCCACGCTGAGCGGCAAGGTGCTCGATCTCGCCATCGGCGAGGCGGTCAATCGTCTGGCCGAGCAAGTCGATGCGGGCGCGCTGCAAACCGCGAAGTAATCTCCTCACTCATATCCGAAGAACATGATCTCGAAGAACAACAAACTGACCGCGCTCGCGCTGCCGGTCGCGGCGGCGTGCGCGCTGCTGACGGGGTGCGCAACGCAGACCGCGCCGCTCTATCAATGGGACGGCTATCAGCCTCAAGTCTACGAATACTTCAAGGGGCAAAAGGGCGCGGCCGAACAGATCGCGGCGCTCGAGGCTTCGCGCGAGAAAACCCTGGCGCAGAACAAAGCGTTGCCGCCCGGCTTTCGCGCCCACCTGGGCATGCTGTACGCGAGCGTCGGCAAAGGCGCCGAGGCTCGCCAGCAATTGACGGAAGAAAAGGAACGCTTCCCCGAATCCTCCGCGTACATGGATTTCCTGTTGAGCAAACTTCAGTAAGCGCCCACTATGACCTTCCTTATTTCCCGCAAACTCGTCGCGGTCGTATCGGTATTGCTGATGCTGTCCGCGTGCGCTTCACATTCTCCGAGCCAGACCGACCACGCGGCATTTCGCAGCAACAAGCCGCGCTCGGTTCTCGTTCTGCCGCCGCTCAACGATACGAACGACGTCAACGCGACATACGGCATGTTGTCCCAGATGACGATGCCGCTCGCCGAAGGCGGTTACTACGTGGTGCCGGTCGCCGAAATGGAGGAAACCTTCAGGCGCAACGGCCTGACGACTGCCAACGACATTCAGAATGTCGCGCCCGAGAAGTTGCGCAGTATCTTCGGCGCGGACGCGGCGTTGTACACGAAGATCACCGATTACGGCTCGTCCTATCGGGTCATCGCGAACAGGACCGTGGTCGCGGCGCAAGCCAAACTGGTCGATCTGCGCTCGGGCGACCTGCTCTGGAGCGGCTCGGCGACGGCGAACGGCAGCGAGGTCGGCGGCGACTTCAGCGTAGGCTCGGGCCTCGTCGGCGCGCTCGTGCAGAACGCCGTCAAGCACGTCGTCAATGTCACCACCGACAAGGCATGGAGCGTCGCGGGACTGACCAGCCAGCGCCTGCTGGCAACGGGCGGAACGAACGGCATGCTGTATGGCCCGCGCTCGCCGAAGTACGATTCGAACTGATCGACACGTAATGGATGAGCGAAAACGCGCCGATTCGTCGGCGCGTTTTTTTTGGGCTGTTAAACCGTGGCTTCCTTAAAAATATCCTTAAATAAGGAATACACATAAAACGAATGAAGCGCTGCATTCGCTCTTCGATCTGATCGGCAACTTTGTCCGATACATGCTAGATCGCATGCATGAATTCACTGGTCGGGCACTTTACATTGCGTAACCCGAGGCATTAAATCAACGAGCGGTCGAAGCGTGCGCTTGCCGCGATCCATTCCCGTTCTCGTGGTCACCGGTGTGCAACCGATCGACACGCCACGCGCGATCCGATGGCGGGTTTCTTGCGCTTTCGCGTACCAACTGGCAGGGTCGGAAACGTCGCAGCGCTTTACTCAGCAGCGAGGTCTCACAATGGTCAACATCTCAGGCGAAGCGATCGATACCTTGAAGGCGTCGGCGAGAGGCAGGATCATCTCACCGGCCGAAGCCGACTACGACGAAGCACGCAAGGTCTGGAATGCAACGATCGACAGGCGTCCCGCGCTCATCATGCGTTGCGCGGGCACGGCCGACGTGATCGCCGCACTCTCGTTCGCGCGCGACAACGGCCTGCTGGTCTCGATTCGCGGCGGATCGCACAACATCGCGGGCAGCGCAGTCAGCGACGACGCCTTGATGATCGATCTCTCCGCGCTGAAATCCGTGCGTATCGATCCGCAAGCGAAACGCGCGTATGTCGAGCCGGGCGCGCTGCTCTCCGACTTCGATCACGAAGCACAGGCATTCGGTCTCGCGACGCCGCTCGGCATCAACTCGACGACGGGCGTCGCGGGTCTCACGCTCGGTGGCGGCTTCGGCTGGATCAGCCGCAAGTTCGGCGTGACGGTCGACAATCTCGTCGCGGCGGAGATCGTCACGGCGGACGGCACATGGCGGCGCGTGAGCGCGGACAGCGATCCCGATCTCTTCTGGGCATTGCGCGGCGGCGGCGGCAACTTCGGCGTCGTGACGCTGTTCGAATATCAGTTGCACGAAGTCGGTCCGCAGATTTACGGCGGCCTCGTCGTGTATCCGCTCGAACAGGCGGATCAAGTGCTGCCGAAGTATCGCGAGTTCGTGGCGCAGAGCCCCGACGACCTGACCGTGTGGGCCGTGCTGCGTCTCGCGCCGCCGTTGCCGTTCCTGCCCGAAGACGCGCATGGCAAACCGGTCGTCGTGCTGGCGAGTTGCTATGTCGGGCCGGTCGAAAACGGTGAAAGGGCGCTCGCGCCCGTGCGCAGCTTCGGCACGCCCTACGGCGAGCATCTCGGGGTCATGCCGTTCGCCGCATGGCAGAAGGCCTTCGATCCGCTGCTGACGCCCGGCGAGCGCAACTACTGGAAGTCACACAACTTCGCGAGCCTGAACGATGAAACGTTCGACATCCTGACGAATGCGGTGAAATCGCTTCCGTCGGGGCAATGCGAGGTTTTCATCGGTGCGATGGGCGGACAGACGAACCGCGTTCCCGTCGATGCAACGGCGTACGCGAATCGCGATTCGATCTATACCATCAACATTCACGGGCGCTGGAGCGATGCCGCCGACGACGAGAAGTGCACGAAATGGGCGCGCGACATGTTCGCGGCGATGACGCCGCACGCACTCGGCAGCGTCTACGTGAATTTCATGACGGGCGAAGAAGGCGATCGTGTAAAGGCGGCGTATGGCCCGAACTACGAGCGGCTTGCTGAAGTGAAGCGCCGTTACGATCCGGACAACGTGTTCCGCAGCAATCAGAACATCATGCCCGCGGCGTGACGCGCGGCGCGCCGTTTCTTTGCGGGAAACGGCGTGCCACGAGCAATGTTCAGGGCCGGTCCAGATGACGGCCGATACCGCGCGTGTCCGTGCCCGACACGTCGCTATTGACTTCCTCGTAGACGAGCTTGAGCGTTTCGCCGCTCAGATGGTTTCGCAACAAGCCGAGAAACCTCGGCTCGACCGCGAGGCGCAGGCGATCGAATCGTTGATGCAGGCGGCTTCGTTCGAGATACTCTGCGACGGTCCTCGCGAATTTTTCCCGGTCGCTTTCTGCCGTTTCCGCCACGCGCGCAGCCGTATTCCGGAGGTCCTCGACTTGCCGCAGGTCCAGCTTCAATCCTTGCGTCTCGAAGATCCGGGCCCGGCTGCCATCGGCGGCAAGAACCCAGGTGATGGCGGTCATGATGCTCCTCCTGTTCGCCAGCCCAAGCAGGCTCCCGCCATTGTGCGCCTAAACGCCGTGTAACGGCTTCGTTCTCGCGCCGCATTCGCTTTCGCGGCGCAGCATAACGTGCGCGACTACGCTTCAGCGCAGCATCGAACCGCTCGCCGCAAAGCGCGAGTGAAACGAAAATGCCTGGTCGAGACGATGCGGCGTGTGCCCACCGAGCGCTGCTGCATCGCGGTAATAGTCGCGCAACAGCTCGCGATAAAGCGGGTGCGCGCAGTTCTGGATCACGCTCATGGCGCGTTCGCGTGGCGCGAGGCCGGTGAGATTGGCAAGCCCGCGCTCGGTCACGACGATATCGACATCGTGCTCGTTGTGATCGCAATGGGGCACCATCGGCACGATGCTCGAAATGCGTCCGTCCTTCGCGACGGATTTCGTTGCGAACACGGCGTAGGCCGCATTGCGCGCGAAATCGCCCGAGCCGCCGATGCCGTTCATCATGTGCGTGCCGCCGACGTGCGTCGAATTCACGTTGCCGTAGATGTCGGCTTCGAGCGCCGTGTTGATCGCGATGAGACCGAGACGCCGGATGACTTCAGGATGATTGCTCACTTCCTGCGGCCGCAACACGAGCCGTTCGCGATAGCGTTCGATATCGCCGAACACCTTTTTCTGCCGCTCTGCGGACAGCGTGACCGACGCGCCCGATGCAAACGCGGCCTTGCCGGAATCGAGCAGATCGAAGGTCGAGTCCTGCAGCACTTCGGAATAGATCGTCAATGCTTCGAACGGCGACGCCGCGAATCCCGACAGCACCGCATTCGCGATCGTGCCGATGCCCGCCTGCAATGGCGGCAATTGTTTCGGCAAGCGCCCGCGCGAGACTTCATGCTGGACGAACTCGATCAGATGCCCGGCGATCAAAGCGGTGTCTTCGTCGGCGGGCAATACGGTGGACGCGCTGTCGGGCGTGTCGGTGATGACGATGGCGGCGATCTTGTCGAGTGGAATCTCGATGGCCGCGGCGCCGATTCTGTCCTGCGGGCTTACGATCGGAAGCGGCTCGCGCTGCGGCCGGCGCTCGGGAATCCAGATGTCGTGCAGGCCTTCGAGCGCGGCCGGCTGCGCCAGATTGATCTCGACGATCACGCGTTCGGCAAGAATTGCGAAGCTCGCGGAATTGCCGACGGAAGTCGTCGGCACGATGCCGCCCGTCTCCGTGATCGCGGCGGCTTCGATGATCGCGAGATCGAGCTTGCCGAGGCGATTCGCGCGCAGCAGCTCGACCGTTTCGGACAGGTGCTGGTCGACGAACATCACCTCGCCGCGGTTGATCGCGCGGCGCAACGTGGTATCGACCTGAAACGGCAGGCGGCGCGCGAGCACGCCGGCTTCGGTGAGGATGCGATCGGTGTCATGTCCGAGCGACGCGCCCGTCATGAGCGTGATGCGCAACGGTTCATTGTCCTCGCGCGCGCGCCGCGCGATTTCGAGCGGCACGGCCTTCGCGTCGCCTGCGCGCGTGAAGCCGCTTGCGCCGACGATCATGCCGTCGCGCACGAGTCGGGCCGCTTCGGCGGCCGAGGTGATCTTCCCGCGCAATGCGGCACAGCGAATACGGTCTTCGTACATCGACGTCTATCTTCCAGAGCTTCGTTTAACCGAAGGCGATTATAGGTAGCGCGCTTTACTGTTGAAATCGCAACGTTGAAAGACATTGTTCCAATGCCGTGTCACTTTGCGCTTGGTCTAGTCGGATGCACGTACGAGCGTTTCAACCCGCCGTAGCGGTGCGGCAAATCAGCGCGCCGACGTTGAACCGACTCCACTATAGGGCGCGCGATGCCGTGAATTAATCGCTTCGCCAGGAAGGCACCTTTTCATGCGATGGAACGAAAGGCGCATCGGAATCGACAAGCGCGGTGCGGATGAAGTGCAGGCACGCGAGCACGCGCTGCATGCCGTTGCGCGCATCGCGGTCGGCGCGCGCGAATTCGAGCATGCTCTGCGCGATCAGGATCGACGCTGCGACCGAACCGATCGCGCGACGCAGCGTCGCGCTGTCGGGCGTGCGAAACAGCACGGCGATATCGCGCAACACGCGCGCGAGCGAGGTGATCCACGCGATGCGCAGTGCATCGGGAAAACGCTGTGCATGCAGCGCACGCGCTTCGTGCCGCAAGTCGATCGTCGCTTGCCCGACTTCGAGCGTGACGAGCATCCATGAGAGCGCATGTCGATGCTCGCGCGAGCGCCGCGTGAGCACGCCGCGCAACTGCGACATCAGATCGTGCGTGCCCGAGTGAAAGCGCTCGGCGAGCCCCGCGAGCTTGCCTTCGCACGCGAGCGCGGCCTGCGCACGCAGCTCCGCGAGCGTCTTGCCGACGAGCCACGGCGTGCGCGGCGGCACGATGATCGCGCATGCGATGGCCGCCGCGAGCATCGCGACGAGCACCGCGAGGCCGTTGTTGAGCAGTAGTGCCGGATCGTAGACGATGCGGTTGTCGGGCGCGGCGAGCAGGCAGAAGAACACGCAAAAGCCGATGCCGTATCCGGCGGTGGCGGCGCGCATCGCGAGAAATGCGCCTGCCGCGAGCGGCGCCGCAAGCATCGCGCACAGAAGCGGGAAGCCATCGATGGCGGGGTACACGTGACATAGATACACGTAGCCCGTGACCATCGCGAGCGCCACGCCAGCGGCCATCTGCGCGATGAACTTCGACGGCCGCGCCGATGCCGACGACAATGCGCAGGCCAGCGTCGCACCGATCACGGCATAGCCGCCGCTCGGCCACGCCGTGACGATCCAGAACCACGCGGTCGCGGCGATCACGATGCCGGTGCGCATGAACGTCGCGGCAAGTACGAAGCCGTTGGTTTTTGCTTCATATCGCGAGGCGGAGCGATCTTTCAGGCGCTCGCCGTTTGCGATCGATACATAACGGATCGTATCGGCGATGAAGCGGTACAAAAGCTCCGCCGACGTCGTGAAGTCGAGTTGTGTCGCATCGTCGGTGTGTGCAAGGCGGCGCTGCGCATCGCGCAGGCGCGTCGGCAGCGTCGTCTTGTAGCGTTGCAGATGCACGTCCGGCGATGCGCGTTCGAAGAGGCGCGCGAGTTCTTCGAGGAAGGGCATGAGTGCGTCGTGTGCGCATCGCGTATCGTCGTTGGCGTGCAGGCGCCTGATCGACTGATCGAGTGCATGCAGGCGCGCGCACGCATCCATGAAGGCGCTGTTCAGTCGCGCGAGCTTGCCGTTGTGCTGGCGCATCGTAGGCGACTCGTATGCAGCGAAGCCGCGCGTCGCTTCGAAGCCTACGATCTCATCGACGAAATCCGCGAAACGGCGATCTCGCGCGCGGCGCGAGAGACGGCCGCACAGTACGTCGGCCGCGAATCGAGCGAACTGCGCGTGACGCGCATCGAGCGAGCGCATGAGCGTTGCGCTGGCATGGCGCGGAAAGACGAGCGCGCTCACCACGCTCGAACACACGATGCCGAGCATGACTTCCGCGCCGCGCGTGAGCGTCGCGATCAGCAGGCCGTTCGGATCGGTGACGGCGGGAACGCCGATCAGCGCGGCGGTATAGCCCGCGAGCACGAAGCCGTACCAGCGGAACTGGCGGTAGCGCACCGCGAGCGCGGTGCAGGACGCGGCCCATATCGTCAGCGCGAGCGCATAGAGTTCCGCCTGTTGCACGAACACCGCGCCCAGAACGAGTGCGGCGAGCATGCCGAGCATCGTGCCCGCGAAACGATAGACGCTCTTTGCGAGCACCATGCCGGAGAAGGGCTGCATCAACACGAAGGTAGTCGTCATCGCGACGCGCGGCTGCGCCAATTCCAGACGCATTGCGATGCCCATCGCAATGAACGCGGCAAGCAGCGTCTTCGCGAGATGCAGCCAGACATGTCCATCCGTAGCGAACCAGTCGCGCGTCGACAAGCGTGCTTCCAGAAACGACATGCGGTCCGCCGATATGCCCCTGCTCATGAAGGCGCCGATTGTAGGCAAGGTGCCTTGCCGGATTAATGTGGGAATCAGGGAACATTCTTTCCTGATTCGACAACAATCGTTCGCGCGCGAAGGCGGACAATAGCGCCTTCGATGTCATTGTTACGGTTTGATGGATACCCTACAGAACATGCGGGTCTTCACCCGCGTGATCGAAGCCGGCAGCTTTACGGCTGCCGCACAGTCGATGAACTCGACAACGGGCGCAATGTCACGCGCCGTCTCCGAACTCGAAGACCATTTGCGCACGCGCCTCATGAACCGCTCGACGCGGCGTCTCGCGCTCACGTCGGCGGGCGAGCGCTATCTGAAGCGCGTGCGGCAGATTCTCGCGGACATCGACGGCGCCGAAGAAGAAGCGAGCTGCGCGCATGAACATCCGTCGGGCACGCTGCGCATGTTCAGCTTCGCGAGCGTCGGACAGCATTACATCCTGCCTGCCATCGCCCGATATCGCGCGCTGTATCCCGATGTGAAAGTCGAGCTCACGCTGTCGCAGCGCATGCCTGATCTCTTCGAAGGCAGCAGCGACGTGGCCGTCGTGTCGGCGGGTGCGTTGTCGGACTCGGAAGTCATCTCGCACAAGCTGGGCGCGACCTTCAGCATTCTGTGCGCGTCGCCCGGCTATATCGCCTCGCGTGGCGCGCCGCAGGTATCGGCCGATCTCGCGCAGCACGATTGCCTCACCTTGCAGACGCCCGCGTTTCCCGCGCGCGAATGGACGCTCGAAGGGCCCGAGGGCCGCGAGACGTTGCAGATCAGCGGCACGGTGCAGGTGAACATCGCGGAATCGCTCGTGGTCGCGATCCGCGAAGGCATGGGCATCGGCATGTTGCCGCTCTATGCGGCGATCGAGGGCCTGCGCGATGGCTCGCTCGTGCGCGTGTTGCCGCATCACACGTTGCAGCGCACGAATCTCTATGCGCTCTATGCGTCGCGCAAGTTCGTCGATGCGAAGACGCGCACGTGGGTCGAGTTTCTGCGCGCGCATCTGCCGGACGTGATCGCGCGCGACGAAGCCTTGCTCGCGGAGGTCGGGCGGACGTCTTCGAACGTGCTGCGCGTGGCGTGATTCACGTATCGCTCCACATGCGCAGCAGGTTGTGATAGCAGCCGACGAGCGAGCGCTTGGCGGCTTCGTCGCCGTTGGTCGCGTTCAGGCGTTGAATGGAATTGTCGAGATCGAAGAGCAGCGCGCGTTGAGCGTCGTCGCGCACGAGGCTTTGCGCCCAGAAGAAGCTCGATACCCGCGCGCCCCGCGTGACGGGCCGCACCTGATGAAGACTCGTCGCGGGATAGACGATCGCATGGCCCGCGGGCAGCTTCACTTCCTGAACGCCATAGGTATCTTCGATGATGAGCTCGCCGCCGTCATACTCGTCGGGCGGCGTGAGAAACAGCGTGACGGACACATCGGTGCGCACGCGCGCGCCATGGCCGGGCACGATGCGGATCGCGCCATCGACATGACTGCCGAAATGCATGCCGCCTTCATAGCGATTGAAGAGCGGCGGATAAACGCGATTGGGCAGCACCGCGCTGATGAAAAGCGGATGGCGTTCGAGCGCGCCGACGATCGCATCGCCCATTTCGAGTGCGATCGGCGAGCCTTCCGCAATCTGCATGTTGCGCTTGACCGGCGCGCCCTGATAGCCCGCGGTCGCGCGGCCATCGACCCATGCGTCGCTGACTTCGAGGCGCGCGCGCATCGTGGCCGCGTCTTCAGGGCTCAGCACGTTCGGTATCGAGAGGATCATTGTTATTGCCTTCGCGAACGCGCGCCGCGTATCACGGCGCGCTCGCATTCACATCAACGGAAGCGGTAATTCAACGTCGCGATGAACGTGCGGCCAAGACCCGGCACCGCGCGTCCGCCGTCGGACGGAATCAGGGCGTCGTAGTACTTCTTGTCGAACATGTTCTGCACGTTGAACTGGATATCGTAGCGCTTCTGATGATACGCGGCCATCACGTCCCAGCGCACGTAGCCGCCCACCTGGACCAGATTGTTGTTTGCCGCATAGCGCGACGACACATACGACGGCCCGCCGCCCACCTGCCATGCGGGCGTGAAATCATACGTGGTCCACAGCGTGAGCATGTGATGCGGCGTGTTGGCGAGCTGGTTGCCCGTGGTGCCGTCGAAGGCCTTCTGCACCGTGCCGTCCATGTACGTGTAGCCGCCGAACATCTGCCATTGACGCGTGATGTGGCCCGCAACGCCCAGTTGATAACCCCGCACGCGCACGTCGCCGTCGAGCGTGTATTCGCCGGTCGATGTCAGCGTGCGCGCGTTGGTCTTGTCGATGTTGAAGAGCGATTGCGTGATCGACAGTCCGCCGTTCAACAGATCCCACTTCGAACCGATTTCATACGAGCGGTTGTGTTCCGGCGGCGTGTTCTGCTGGCCGTTGGTGAGCGTGAGCGCCTCCAGCGACGGATTGAACGACGTGCCGTACGACACGTAGTACGACTGCCAGTCCGTCGGCTGCCACACGACGCCGGTGCGCACGCTCGTGAAGTAGTTCGTCTGGGTCGCATAGCCCGGCGCGTTGATCGAGTTGTTGATGGCTGCTTCGTAGCGGTCCCAGCGCACGCCGCCGATCCACTTCCAGTGCTCGCCGATCGAGATCGTGTCGTTCAAATAGACGCCGATGCCGTTCGCGCTCGACTCCGCGAGATTGGTCGCCACCTCGCGATAGTTCGACGGACGCGGCACGTAGGCGGGATCGACGAGCGGCACGATCGCGAGCGTGTTCGACGGCAGGCCCGGCGTGGTCGCCGTGAAGCTCTGGTTGCTGTACGTTTCGTGGCTGAGATCGACGCCCGCGAGCATGTCGTGCTTGAGAAAGCCCGTCGCGAACTTGCCCTGGATGTCGGTCGTGTTGTAGACCGAGTGATCGTTGATGTTGCGGTCCTTGCCCTGCAATCGCACGAAGAGCGACGACAGCGGCAGCGTCGTGTAGTTGCCGTTCGAGAGCGCGGGCGATGTGCCAAGCGGCCCCGTCAGCACGGCCGCGGGATTGGTCGCGCGCGCCTCGGTGCTGTAGTGGCTGAACTGTGTCTGGTTGCGCAGCGTGAACATGTTGTCGAAGCGATGCTCCACGCGCGCGTTCACCGTCTGCACGTCCTGGATGGTGCGGTCGTCGGTGAAGCCGTAGAACGTCTTCGTGTCGACGGGCGCCGGGTGGCCGTTCAACGGCGGAATGCCGTAGTCGGGCTGATCGCGGTTGTGCTGGATCAGCGCGGAGAGCGTCACTTGCGTCGGCGTGCCGATACCGAACTTCACCTCGGGCGCGATGCCGAAGTCCTTGTTGATCATCTCGTCGCGCGTCGAGCCGAGCGACTGGCCGAACGCGTTGACGCGGAACGCGGAAGTGTCCGTCATCGGCTGGTTGATGTCGACCGTCGTGCGATAGCGATCATGCGTGCCCGCTTGCAGCGAGACATCGGCGCGCGGTTTCAGGTTCGGCTGCTTGCTGACCTGATTGATCACGCCGCCCGTCGAGCCGCGCCCGAAGTACAGCGACGACGGGCCGTACAGCACGTCGATCGATTCGAGGTTGAAGGTGTCGCGATAGTACTGGCCGCGATCGCGGAAACCGTCGAGATAAATGTCCGTGCGCGCCGAGAACCCGCGCAGATTGATGTTGTTGCCGATCTGACCGCCTTCGGCCGCGCCGAGCGTGACGCCCGGCACGTTGCGCAGCGCATCGGAGAACGAGCTGACCGCCTGCGAGTTCAGCACCGCCTTCGGCACCACGACGACGTCCTGCGGAATGTCGCGCAGCGCAGTCGGCACCTTGGCGCCGACGCTCGACATTTCCGGCTGAAAATCCGGCGTGTCGGCCTGGCCCGTTACTTTGACGGCCGGCAGGGCAGCGGTTTCAGGGGCGGTGACGGCCGAAGCGTCTTGGGGCGGTGCCGCTTGCGCGACTTGCGACGACGGAGCGTTCTGCGGTGCGGCTTGCGGTGCGGTTTGGGCGTACAGCGGCGCGGCCATGGGCGCCGCGACAATAGTTACCAATGCCGCGGCAAGCGGCGTCTTTCTCAACATGTCGTTTCCCCGATGCTTGTTAGTGATATCCGAATCGGCAGCGAAGCGGGTTTTCGCGTGCCGATGTTCGATCGAACCGAGATCGAAGCGCAGCGGCGAGGCCGGCGGGCAAGGACCGGCGCGCCCTGTGAACGCTGTCGCGACGGGCGTCATTGAATGTGCCGGACATCGCGATTCGGTTAAATGCGAATCAGTATCATTACACGTCTTAGAAACATTTGGAAAGAAACACTTATAGACAACAGGCTTTTTTGCCGGCGTCCGTGACGTTCCGACAACGAAAAAATGTGTGGAAGATGCCGGTTTTCGCGTTGAGTGATAAGCCTGCGAACGCCGGTGGATAAGGGTTTCGAGTAGAGAAGCGGGCGCGCATGGCGCCGGATTCGACCCAACCCGGTTGCGGGTAAAAGTGGCGGTGGCTTTTTTACCGTGCCGCGACGCTTAATGCATCGACAAGGCGATTCGCGTAAGCGTCAGAACCCCGGCGACGGCGGATGTGACGAGCGCGTAAGGACCATGCGTCAATTGCTGCTTCAGGAAGTCGATGCACACGCGGATCTTCGCGGAATGCGACGAGCGCGCCGACGTCACCGCCCACACATCCGCGCGCTGCCGGTAAGCCGGCAGGACGGGCACGAGCCTGCCGTCCTGCAGGCTGGCGGCGACGTCCCAGATCGAACCCATCACGATGCCGAAGCCGTCCTTGGCCCATTGCCGCACGATGTCGCTGTGGTTCGAGGCGATCGGCCCGGTCACCTTCACGCTTTCTTCGCCATTGGGTCCGGAAAGACGCCAGACGCCGAAGCGCTGATCGCGTCCGCGAAACAGCAGGCAGTCGTGCTGCGCGAGCTCGGCGAGCGTCTTCGGCGCGCCGCGCCGTTCGAGGTACGCGGGCGCGGCGGCGAGCACGCGAAAGCTGTCGACGATCTTGTGCGCGATGAGATGCGGCTCCACGACCTCGCCGACGCGAATGTCGATATCGAAGCTCTCGCCGATGAGATCGACGCGCCGGTCGAGCAGTTCCAGCCAGATCTCCAGCCCCGGATGACGCTGCCTGAGCAACGTAAGCGCAGGCGATACGTGCTCGCGTCCGAGCCGCAGACTCGTGCCGATGCGCAGCAGGCCGCGCGGATCGTCGAATCCGGCGAAGGCATCGGCCATGCCTTGCACGTCGTCGATGATCTTTTGCGCCCATTGAAAGGCCGCTTCGCCGTCGCTCGTGATCGAGACGCGGCGCGTCGTGCGCGTGAGGAGCCTGACGCCGAGGCTCGTCTCCAGCATCGCGATGCGCTTGCTGACGTGCGCGGGCGAGATGCCGGTCTCGGTGGCCGCGGCGATGAAACTCGAGCGGCGCGCGACGATGCAGAACAACTGCAGCTCGCGCAGAAACTGGTCGTTGTTCGCGATGAGGGCGCTTTGTGTTTTCATTCGGCTGATTCCGCTGGCGCGCTGCGCTTGCGGCAGCAGGTTCACGCCTGGACGCAAGCGCAGCGCGCGCAAGAACATCAGTTCGACAGCGACAGATACGGCGAGCTGAACGCCTGCGGCGGGAACGCCGGCTGCGCGACGCTCTGACGCGTGAAGCTGTAGCGCACATACACCGCGGCGAGCCACTCGCGATACTGATAGGCGTTGCCGAACGATGCCGTCGCCCCGAAAGCGAGTTGCGGCGCAAGCTGGTATTCGCCCGTCGCACTGAGCGAGTACGACACGCCCGTCTTGCTCTGGCCGGGATAGACCGCGAGCGCGTCCGGCGTGGCGCCCGAGCTTGCGGCGCGCGCCTGATACGTCGCGTTCGTCGGAAAATAGTTCGACTCGTCCTGACGATAATGCTGCACGCCGATCGAGCCCTTCAGATCGTAGGTGAAGAGCCCCGTACGCCCCGCGTATTCGACCGGGAAGTTCAGGATCACGTACTGCTGCGGGCTGAAGTAGCCGCCTTGCCCATACGTGAAGTACGACAGGTTCTTGTCGTAATGCATGAGCGTCGTGTTCGCGCCGACGGTCAGCGTCTGGTCCGCGTCCTTCAAAAGGCGCGTATAGATGCCGCCGCCGCCTTTCACCGCGTTGTTGGTCGCGACCTGGTTGCCGTCGAGAAACTGATACGCCGCGTTCAGATAGACGCCGCTCGTGCCGTCGTCCCAGCCGAGGTCGGCGCGTGCGCCCGTCGATGTCACGCCGCCCCATTCGAGGCCGGCGCCCTGATCGCGCGCGCCCGCGTAGGAGAGCAGGCTGTCGGTCACGGCGCGGCGGGCGACGGCGAGCGAGTACGACACCTTGTCGCTAATCGCGTTCTGATACTGCAGTCCGCCGACGACATTGGTCTCGCGAAAGCCGAGCGGCGTCGTGCCCACATCGCCCTTGAAGTTGCGATTCTCATAGCCGAGCGAGAGGCCGACGCCCGTCGCCGTCTGCGATCCGTAGTTGTTCGTCGGCGGATTGGCTGTCGCGCCCAGACCCGATCCGAAGCGCGCGAGGGTGTTCGGCTGGCTGCTCGCGGTGCCGGCATCCAGCGTGACGGGCGTTGCGCGCACGATCACGTGTCCGTTGCCCGCCTTGATGCGGCCTTCGATGGGCGCTTCGATATCGGTCAGATTGGAGAGGCCGTCCTCGCCGTCGCGGCTGCGGAAGATGAGACCGCCCGAGACCGTGCTCGCCTGCTCGCGGTTGATCTGCGCGAGTTCTTCGGCGACGCCCGCCGTCTGCGAATTCGCGAGCGGCACGGGAACGCCGCCCGCGCTCATCGTCGCGGCGGCGGCGGCGCGCTGTGCGGGCTGCGCCTGCGACGGGTAATACGGCTGCGCGTAGCCTGCCGGCGGCTGCGGGATATACGGCTGCTGCGCGTACTGTTGCGGCGGCGGCGCGTAATAGGGCTGCTGGCCATATGGCGCCTGCGCGTACTGTTGCGGCTGCGGCGGCGCGCCGTATGCGTAGGGATCGGCGGGACGCGCGGGCGTCGTCTTGCGCGATGACGTCTGCTTCTTCTTCGTCGTGCCGGCTGCGGCCGGCGGCGCGTAGGCGTTCGACTGCGCCTCGCGCGCGCCGGGCGACATCGGCCAGGGCGCCGTGTACGGGTCCTGGGCGGCGTAGGGCGCCTGCTGCGGATAAGGCTGCTGCTGCGAATACCCCGGCTGTTGATACGGCTGCTGCGGATACGGCTGATACGCAGGCCGCTCCTGATACCCCTGCGCCGGATACGCACCGGGCGTCCCCGCATCCTGTCCCGGATAAGGCTGCAACGGCGCGCCCGATTGCCCCGAGCCGTACATGTCCGGGCCGTATCCGCCGCTCGGCGCCGAACGCGGCACGGCATTGGGCATCGTCGCCGGAGCGGAGGAAGGTGCCATATAAGGTGTCGTATAAGGCGCGGGCTGAGGAGGCGGCAGATAGGTCGGCACGGGCTGCGAATAACTCTGAGGAAGGGCCTGACGATAAGACGCGCCCGATGCGAGCGCCGGATTCGACGCCGTATCGACGGCCGTCTTGCCTTCGAACGGGTTGGTGCCGGGCAGCGGATTCGAGCCGATGCGGCTCATCGCGGTTTCCCAGCCGGGCGGAACATTGCCGCGACCCTGAGCGGACGCGACCGGCGCCGGCGTATTGGCGGCGATGAGCGAACGCTGCAGGAACTGCGCGGCGAGATCGAGCTTGCCTTGCGCGCGATACATCCGGCCGATCGCGGCGAGCACGCCCGGATCGTTCGGCGCGGCCTGATACGCCTGGTTCGCGTAGGTCTCGGCCAGCTTGAAATCGCGCACGCCGCTCGCGGCGGACATCGCGGCCGTCTGCAGGCCGATATCCTCGGGACGGCGCGACAGCGCATTCTGATAACAGGAGAGCGCGTTGCGGTCATCGCCCGCCGACGTGTACATGCGTCCGAGCGCCGCTTGCAGATCGGCGTTGTCGGGCATCGCGGCGAGCCACGGCGCGATCACGTCGTAGGCGGCGGCGAGATCGCCTTGCCTGCGCACGGCATCCGCTTGCGCCACGACGATCCCCACGTTCAGATTGTTGAAGTCCGCGCGCTGCTGCGTGGTGAGCGGCATCGACTGAAGCCGGCGCATCACGGAGCCGAGTTCGGCTTGCTGCTGCGTCGCCGACAGGATCCCCGCGTATTGCAGCAACAGGCCGGTGTCGTTCGGCGCACTGGCCATTGCCCCGCGCACGAGCGAAAGCGCCCGCCCCGGATCGCCCGTCTTGACATACGCCGATGCCACCGCGCCCATCAGTTCGGCGTTGCCCGCCGCGACCGGCTCGGCATGGCGCAGGATCGCGAAGGCCTGCTGGCGCTGGCCCGCGGCGGCGGTGCGCGTCGCGAGTTCGGCTTGCTGTTGCACCCACAGGCGATGCTGCAACGCGGTCATCGCGGGCGTGCGCTGCGCGACGGGAATGCGGTCGAGTTGAGCGAGCCCGGCCGACCAGTCCTGCGTTTCGGCGGAGAGCAACGCGCTCGCGTAGAGCGCGTCGGTCATGTCGGGATGCGTGGCGAGCAGGCCGTCCATCATGCTGCGCGCATTGCCGAGCGCGCCCTGACGCACATAGATGCGCGCGAGGTCGAGCCGCAGCCAAGGATCGTCGGGATTGTTGAGCAGTGCGTCTTCGAAGAGGCTGCGCGCCGCCCCGAGATCGCCACGCGCTTCGGCGGCGCGCGCCTGCGCGGCCTGCGCTTCACCGCGCAGCTTGTTGATGCCGCCGGCCTTGGCCTGCTGCTCCGCGTTCAGGCGATTGGCGAATTCGAGCGCCTCATCGCCTCGACCTTGCGCGGCCAGTGCGCCGACGAGCCCGCGGATCGCATCGGGATTGTCGGCCTGACGGCGCAGCGCCATGCGATACGCCTGTTCCGCGCCACGCGGATCGCCGTTTGCGAGCAGCATTTCGCCGAGCAGCACCTGTGCGGTGACATCGGATGGATCGGCCGCGATCGCGCGCTCGAAGAGCGCCTTCGCCTGCGCGATCTGGCCGTTGCTGCGCGCGCCGATCGCATCGCTCGTATAGGTCCAGTAGGTCGCGCTCGTGAGCGCGTCCTTCCAGCGCGCCGGATTGCCGGCCCGCGACGCACGTTCGAGATACGTGCGCGCTTGCGCGAAACGTTCCTGCTTCAGGGCCGCGACGCCCATGCCGCCTAGCGCGTCGGCATCGTTCGGGTCGCTCGCGAGCACCGACGAAAAGCGTGCGCGCGCCGTCACGAGATCGCCGCGATCGAGCGCGGTAAAGCCCTCCGCGACGGTGCGCCCGCGCGCATCGACCGCGGCGCCCGCCTGCGCGCGCTCGCGGGCGGACTTGTCCTGCTGAACCATCGAATCGAAGCGCGCTTTCACGGCGGCGTCGTCCGGCGAGACTTGCAGATAAGCCTGATAAAGCGGTGCATCCGATGCGCGCGCGCCGAGCCACAGGAGCGCCTGCCGCCAGCTCTTTTTCGCCTCCGCGCCGACGGCGCTATCGCCCGACAGCTTCGCGAGCCGTGCGATGCCGTCGCGCCGCGTCGAATCGCGATAAGTCAGATGCTGCGCATACGCGAGCTGATAGCGCGGATCGTCGGGATTCTGGCGCGCCAGTTGTTCGAGGCCGCGGCGCGCTTCGTCCCAGCCTTGCGGCGTGGCGGCGAGCGCCTGGTAGTACTCGAGCTGAAGCTCGGGCGTCGCGGGCTTGCCTTCGATCGCGCGCTTGTATTCCTGCACGGCCGATGCGCTCTGTCCGCTCTGCGCGAGACGCCGCGCGTCGTTGACGGTCTGATCGCGCGAGCTGGTTTCGCCCAGACGTCGGCCGAGCTCGTCGATGTTCGGATAGTTCGGCGCGACCTGGCGCAACTGCGCGAGATACTGTTGCGCGCCGCTGCCGTCCTTGCGGTCGGCGAGCACCATGCCCATGCCGAAGAGCGCGTCGGGCTGTTTGGGATTGATGCGCAGCACCTTCTGCCACGCCTGCTCCGCGAGGTCGCCGCGCCGGTGCGCCTGCCAGTATTTGCCCTGATCGATGAGCACCGTGAGCGGATCGGTCGCGGCGGCCTGCGCGAAGGCCATCGACGGCGCGGCGCAAAGCAGCGCCGCGATGACGCGTTTTCGAGCCCGGATCAGCATGCGCTTCTCCAGTTCGGCAAGAGACGGCCGTTTTCATCGAAGCGGTAGCGCCCGTCGATGAACCCGCCGCCGAACAGACCGAGCACGCGGTCGTAATAGACCGGTTCGCGTCCCGCACCCGGCGGCGCGACCAGCGCGTCGAGATGAGTGCGCGCGAGGCCCAGACCGCGCTCGTCGTTCAATGCCTTGAAGTAAGGCGCGAGCGCGCCCCAGTACGACAGCGGACCTTCGTCGCTCGCCGCGCCGCTGATGGTCGATACTTTCTCCGGCGGGAAACCCGTCTGCGCGACGCTCTGGCGCATGCCGCCAAGCGCATCGAGCCATGGGCGCGCAAGCGGATCGCTCGCCGACGCCATGCCGGCCCACAGATAGACGCGGATCGCGTCGTAGCTGCCGACATCGCCGTTCTTCGGATCGACGACGAACTGGCCGTTCTGGTAAGCCGCCCAGTCCGGCGCGTAGCCCCGCGGCGACGTGACCCTGATCATCTTCGCGGCGTTTTGCGCGAGCTTCGTCCACGGGCCGTCGGGCATTTCATGCGCGAGGCCGCGCAAGAGCGGCAGCGGCAGATAGCTCGGATTCAGGCGCGTGACATCGCCGGTGCGAAAGCCTTGCGGCCCCGGCAGGAGCATCGGGCCGAGGCCGGGCAGATCGACGATCTCCTGCTTCACGATCTGCGTCGCGAGCGCATAGGCGAGCTTCGTGTACATCGGCTCCTTCCACAGCCGGCCGGCCTGGAAGAGGTCGTAGGCGATCCACAGATCCGAGTCGGAGGCCGGGTTCGGATCCATCACGCCGAACGAGCCGTCCTGTTTCTTGCCCCATTGCCAGGCGGGCAGGCGCAGGCTGTTGGAATCGAACTGATTGGCCGACAGATTCGTGCGCGTCCAGCCGAGCAGACGGTCGAAGGTCGCGCGGTCGTTCGCGACGAGCGCGAAGAACATCGCATACGACTGGCCTTCGGACGTGGTTTGCAGCGCACCGGTCGAGCGGTCGATCACGCGGCCATCGGCCTGCACGACACGCTCGACGAAGAGGCGATACGCGGGCCAGCCGCATTGCTGCGCCGCCTGCGTGCTTGCCGCGGACGCGGCGATGACTGCACCAGCGAAGAACCTGGCGGTGGATACCCGCATATCAATCCCTCAGGCGCCGTGCGGCGATCGAGCGCAACGCACGGTAGAACAGGGCGGCGATGATGAGCGCGGCCAACAGCCCGCCGAGCACCAGCAAAAGCGGATGCGACGACAACGCCCAGCGCATGTAGTGCATCGGCGAGAGATGACCGATGTAGTACGCCTCGCCGTTCGACGTGACCGTCACCGTGCGGCCGTGGATCACGGCCATCGCGCCCTGAATCGAAGGCAGCAGGTCGTTGTCGAGCAGGGCCGCGGATAGATCGGCATCGGACTGGCCGGCCGCGCTGATGAGCGCCACCGCGCTGCGCCCGCTTTTCAGGGGCGATTCGAAGCCGGTCAGGAGCGCGTCGCCGTTGGAACTCACGAGCGAGAGATCCGCGCGCGCGGGCGAGCGTTCCGGGCCTTGCTCGCCATGCCACCAGTCGACGAGCTTGAACGCGACATCGGAAAGCTGGAAGGTGCGCGCGTCGCCGTCACCGGAAAACGGCATCTGCCTGGCCCAGCGCTGCAGGAGCGGCTGGCGTCCCGGCGAGCCGAGGATCAGCAGATCCTTGTCGGCGAAACGGTCGACGTCGTTCGCGCTCGTCACGGTGACGCCCGTCACCGGATAGCCCGTCGATGCGCCCATGCGGCCCATCTCCAGCAGATACAGGCTGTAATCGGCCGAGTTCGGCTCGTTCGGCAGCACGACCGCCGTCTGCGAGAGATCGGCGAGGCGCGTGAACGGAAAGCCGCCGTTCGCGAACGCGGCGAGATCGGGCAGCGCCATGTAGTGCGGGAAGCCGGACAGATCGATGGTCGAATTCGGATCCACCGCGCCGACGACGTTATCCAGCACGCGCCCCTGGCATTCGCCGGTCTTCGGGATGTCGTAGTAGAAGTGCAGGCGCAGTTGCGCACGCGGCGTGATGAGCAGCGGCGGCAGATAGATGTCGCGGCGCGCGGCGACGGTCTTGTCGGGCAGCACGCGGCTGAAATACTGGCCGAGATCGAACGTCGATGTCGACACCGCCGGAATGCGCAGCGACTGCACGAAGCCATCGTTCACGCTGATATTGAGCGACGAGCGGTCCGGCGCCGGACGCACCGTGTAGCGATAGCCGAGCTCCACCGGCACGCCCTTCGTCTGCCACATGAAGAGATCGGGCGGCACGCGCAGGTTGATGCGCACCGCGTCCGCGTCGTAGCCGTGGGCGGTCAGGTCGCGCGCTTCCGCGAGCTCGCCGAAGCGCACCGGACGATCGGACGGCAGCCAGTTCGGCGCGTCGTACGGGCGGCGCGGTTGCAGGTCGTTGAACTGCGTGATCGTCGCGCTGGTGCCTGACAGCGTGTTCTGGCCGACGCCGAGCGCCTTGGCGGCCGTCTTCAGTTCGTTGTCGTCGCGCCCGAGCACGAGCAGGAGGCGGCCACGCGCGTTCGCGTCGCGCTCGACGAGCGCGATGGTCGGACCGGAGACCGGCGGAATATCGACGCCCGCGACTTTCGCATCGCCGACGGCGAAGACAACGGCATTGCCCGACAGCGGCACGTTGTCGGTCTGCGCCGGAAAGATCGCGCCGCGATAGCCCGCGAGCGAGCCGAAGTATGAGGCGACCATGCCGGCCGATTCCAGCGCGGCCAGACTCGGCTTGCCCGCGAAAACGAAGGGCAGTTCGAGGCGGCGCACGTCGCGGCGGTCGAAGAACGGTTGCGGCAGCGCGGCGAGATCGGGTTTGTTGGCGATCGACGCATACGTGAGATCGAGCGAGCTCGCGTTGCTCACCGTCGCCCAGAGCGTCGAGCTCGACGGGTCCTCGCACTGCTGCGTGTAGTGCCCGATCAACTGCACGTTGAGGTGATTGAACTCCGTGATGAAGCGCGGATCGATCGCCACGTCGCGCGCGACCAGCATGCCGGCCTGATCGCGCGGCACCGGCAGCGTCGCCGCCACTTCGCCGTTGATGAGCACCTTCAGTTGGGAGGTCGAGGGCAAGAGCGACGGCGAATAGCTGTAGATCAGATGCAGGATCGCGCCGGTCACGACTTCGTCGCCACGCACCGAGAACGCGATGCAGTTCTGGC
>Ga0207426_1000755_pt1 | contig 36197 bp, 29 predicted proteins | sample AraplaMF_Cvi_mMS_FD_184265 | JGI IMG/M metagenome (GOLD analysis project Ga0207426, IMG submission 184265) | Arabidopsis root microbial communities from the University of North Carolina, USA - plate scrape MF_Cvi_mMS (SPAdes) (version 2) | ecosystem: Host-associated > Plants > Roots > Endosphere... | reverse complement strand
TCACCGACCGGACCCGGTTGATCTTCGTCTGCAACCCCAACAACCCCACCGGCACCGTCGTGCGCCGCGCGGAGCTGGAGTCCTTCCTGGACCGGGTGCCGAGCGATGTGCTGGTGGTGCTGGACGAGGCGTACTGCGAGTTCGTGCGCGACCCCCAGGTGCCGGACGGCATCGAGCTCTACCGGGACCGGCCCAATGTGTGCGTGCTGCGCACCTTCTCCAAGGCGTACGGCCTGGCGGGGCTGCGGGTCGGCTTCGCGGTGGCCCATGAGCCGGTGGCCGCGGCGCTGCGCAAGACGGCGGTGCCGTTCGGAGTGAGCCAGCTGGCGCAGGAGGCGGCGGTGGCGTCGCTGCGCAGCGAGGCGGCGCTGCTGGAGCGGGTCGATGCCCTGGTGACCGAGCGGGCGCGGGTGGTGGACGGCCTGCTGGGGCAGGGCTGGACGGTCCCGGAGACGCAGGCGAACTTCGTCTGGCTGCGGCTGGGCGACCGGACGACCGACTTCGCGGCGGCCTGCGAGCGGGCCGGGGTGGTCGTGCGGCCGTTCGCCGGGGAGGGCGTACGGGTCACGATCGGCGAGAGCCCGGCGATGGACCTGTTCCTGCAGGCGGCGGAGGAGTTCCGCAAGGCGTGGTAAGACGTCGTCGACGTTGTACAGAGGCCGTGGGTCCCCCGACCCACGGCCTCGTGCGTGAGGTGCTGATTTGCGCCCCCGCGAACGGGAGCCGGGCGCGCCGGCCGTCGCGCCCGGCTCCGGGATGTGGCAGGTAGGGGGCGTTCCAGCCCCTGGAATCGGGCGTGACCGCGGTCACGTACCCCCCGGCAGAAATGGCTGAGACCCATAGGAGATAATTGCTTGTGAATGTGAACGCGTTCACAAGCGCGTCCCTGTATGGGCCACTTTATGTGGTGCATATGGGGCATTGCCGCAGTGCAACGGCGACGTAAGGAGCACGGCATGGAACTGGCGATGGCGCCAGAGACTCTGGCGCGATGGCAATTCGGCATCACCACCGTCTACCACTTCCTGTTCGTCCCCCTGACGATCTCCCTTGCCGCTCTGGTGGCCGGACTCGAGACCGCATGGGTACGCACGGCGAAGCAGAAGTACCTCAAGGCGACCAAGTTCTGGGGCAAGCTGTTTCTGATCAACATCGCGATGGGTGTCGTCACCGGCATCGTCCAGGAGTTCCAGTTCGGTATGAACTGGTCCGCCTACTCGCGGTTCGTCGGTGACGTCTTCGGCGCCCCGCTGGCCTTCGAGGCGCTGATCGCGTTCTTCTTCGAGTCCACCTTCATCGGACTGTGGATCTTCGGCTGGGACAAGCTGCCGAAGAAGATCCACTGCTTCTGCATGTGGATGGTCTCGATCGGCACGATCTTGTCCGCGTACTTCATCCTCGCGGCGAACTCCTGGATGCAGCACCCGGTCGGCTACAAGTACAACGCCGCGAACGGCCGGGCCGAGCTGACCGACTTCTGGAAGGTGCTGACGCAGGACACCACCCTGGTCGTCGTCTTCCACACGCTGACCGCGGCCTTCCTGACCGGCGCCGCGTTCATGGTCGGTATCGCCGCCTTCCACCTGATGCGCAAGAAGCACATCAAGGTGATGCGGACGTCGCTGCGGCTCGGGCTGATCACGCTGGTCATCTCGGGCATCCTCACCGCGGTCAGCGGTGACTCGCTCGGCAAGGTCATGTTCAAGCAGCAGCCGATGAAGATGGCCGCAGCTGAAGCGCTGTGGGACAAGGAAGAGCCGGCGCCGTTCTCGGTCTTCGCCTACGGCGATGTCGAGAAGGGCCACAACACGGTCGCCATCGAGATACCCGGCCTGCTGTCCTTCCTCGCGCACAACGACTTCCGCTCGCCGGTCCCCGGCATCAACGACGTCAACAAGGCCGAGCAGCAGAGGTTCGGGCCCGGGGACTACCGGCCCAACATCCCGGTCGCCTACTGGGGCTTCCGCTGGATGATCGGCTTCGGCATGTCGTCCTTCGCCATCGGCCTCGCCGGGCTCTGGCTCACCCGTAAGAAGTTCTGGCTGGCTCCGGGGCTGCGGACGGGGGACGACGAGCCACCGCACCTCGCGCTCACCAAGAACAAGGTGCTCGGTGCCCGCCTGAGCAAGTGGTACTGGTCGCTGGCCTTCGTCACCCTCGGCTTCCCGCTGATCGCGAACTCGTGGGGCTGGATCTTCACCGAGATGGGCCGCCAGCCCTGGGCCGTCTACGGCGTGCTGCGCACCTCGGACGCGGTGTCCCCGGGCGTCTCGCAGGGGGAGGTCCTCACCTCGATGATCGTCTTCACCGCGCTCTACGCGATCCTCGCCGTGGTCGAGATCAAGCTGCTGGTGAAGTACATCAAGGCCGGACCGCAGGAGCTCACCGACTCCGACCTCAACCCGCCCACCAAGATCGGCGGCGACAGTACGGACGCCGACCGGCCGATGGCCTTCTCGTACTAGGAGGCGACTGTGCAACTCCACGACGTCTGGTTCGTCCTTATCGCCGTCCTCTGGACCGGGTACTTCTTCCTCGAAGGGTTCGACTTCGGGATCGGCGTCCACACCAAGCTCCTCGCCCGCGACCGGCAGGAGAAGCGCGTACTGATCAATACCATCGGCCCGGTCTGGGACGGCAACGAGGTCTGGCTGATCAGCGCGGCCGGTGCGACCTTCGCGGCCTTCCCCGACTGGTACGCCACCCTGTTCTCCGGCTTCTACCTGCCGCTGCTGCTGATCCTCGTGTGCCTGATCGTGCGCGGGGTCGCCTTCGAGTACCGCCACAAGCGGACCGAGGAGCGCTGGCAGCGGAACTGGGAAAACGCGATCTTCTGGACCTCGCTGCTGCCCGCGGTGCTGTGGGGCGTCGTGTTCGGCAACATCGTGCACGGCGTCAAGATCGACGCGCACAAGGAGTACGTCGGCAGCGTGCTCGACCTGCTGAACCCGTACGCGATCCTGGGCGGGTTGGTCACGCTGACGCTGTTCACCTTCCACGGCGCGGTGTTCGCCTCGCTCAAGACGACGGGCGACATCCGGGAGCGGGCGCGCAGGCTGGCGGCCGTCCTCGGAGCGCTCACGCTGGTGCCGACGGTCGGCTTCCTCGGCTGGACCCAGGCCGACAAGGGCGATGCCATCAGCCTGACCGCCGTGATCGTGGTGGTGGCCGCACTGGTCGCCGCGCTCGGGGCCAACCGGCTCGGCCGTGAGGGCTGGGCGTTCGCGTTCTCCGGTCTCGCCGTCGTGGCCACGGTCGCGATGCTGTTCCTGACGCTCTTCCCGAACGTGATGCCGTCGACGCTGAACGAGAGCTGGAGCCTCACGGTCGGCAGCGCCTCGTCCAGCCCCTACACCCTGAAGATCATCACGTGGTGCGCAGGTTTCGCCACACCGCTGGTGATGCTCTACCAAGGGTGGACGTACTGGGTGTTCCGCAAGCGCATCGGCACCCAGCACATCGCCGATGCCCACTAGCTGAGCCGCCGCCTCGCCGGCGGCCTCGGCAGGATGGATGTTTCACGTGAAACCGGTCGACCCGCGTCTGCTCCGCTACGCCCGTGCCACCCGCGGCTTCCTGGTCGCGGTGGTGGTGCTCGGGCTGGCCGGAGCGGGCCTGGTCATCGGCCAGGCGATGCTGATCGCCGAGATCGTCGTCGGGGCGTTCCAGCACCACCTCGATGCCGGCGCCCTGGCCACCCCGCTGGCACTGCTCGCCGCGGTCTCCGTCGGGCGCGGCCTGGTCTCCTGGCTCACCGAGCTGGCCGCGCACCGCGCCGGTGCGGCGGCCAAGTCCGAGCTGCGGATGCGGCTGGTCGAGCGGGCGGCTCGGCTGGGGCCCGGTGCGGTGACCGGCCGCACGGACACCGCAACGCAGGACGCCGAGCCCCCTGGTTCCGGCGAGGGAGTGCGCAAGGGTGCGGGGACAGCCGCCGGTGCGGGCACCCTGGAGATGCGCACCGGCGAACTCACCACCCTCGCCACCCGTGGCATCGACGCCCTGGACGACTACTTCGCCCGCTATCTGCCGCAGTTGGGGCTGGCCGTCGTCGTCCCCCTCGCGGTGCTGGCCCGGATCGTCACGGGCGACTGGATCTCGGCGCTCACCATCGTCCTCACCCTCCCGCTGATCCCGCTGTTCATGGTCCTGATCGGCTGGGCCACCCAGGCGCGGATGGACCGCCAGTGGCGGCTGCTCGCCCGGCTGTCGGGCCACTTCCTCGATGTCGTCGAGGGCCTGCCGACCCTCAAGGTCTTCGGCCGGGCCAAGGCCCAGGCCGCCGCCATCCGTGCCATCACCGGCGCCTACCGCCGGGCGACGCTGCGCACCCTGCGGATCGCCTTCCTCTCCTCCTTCGCACTCGAACTCCTCGCCACGATCTCCGTGGCGCTGGTCGCGGTCGGTATCGGCATGCGGCTGGTGCACGGCGAACTCGACCTCTCCACCGGCCTGATGGTGCTGGTGCTGGCGCCCGAGGCCTATCTGCCGCTGCGGCAGGTCGGCGCGCAGTACCACGCGGCGGCCGAGGGGCTCGCGGCCGCGGAGGAGGTCTTCGCGGTGCTGGAGACGCCGTTGCGCACGCCCGGCACCGCGGCCGCGCCCGAGGGCACCGCGCTGGCCGTGGAGGACCTGGTGGTCCGCCACCCCGGGCGGAGCGCCGACTCGCTCCCCGCGACCTCGTTCGAGGTCCGGTCCGGCGAGACCGTCGCACTGGTCGGCCCCTCCGGCGCCGGCAAGTCCACCCTGCTGAGCGTGCTGCTGGGCTTCACCGAACCGTACGCGGGCCGGGCCCTCGTCGACGGCCGGGACATCGCGTCGCTCTCCCCCGACAGCTGGCGGCAGCGGATCGCCTGGGTGCCGCAGCACCCGCATCTGTTCGCCGGCACCATCGCCGAGAACGTACGGCTGGCGCGGCCGGACGCGGACGACGCCGCGGTGCGCGCGGCGCTGGGCGACGCGGGCGCGCTGGACTTCGTCGACGCGCTGCCGGACGGCACGGCGACCCGGCTCGGTGAGTCGGGTGCCGGGCTCTCGGCCGGCCAGCGCCAGCGTCTCGCGCTCGCCCGCGCCTTCCTCGCCGACCGGCCGATCCTGCTCCTGGACGAGCCCACCGCGAACCTGGACGGCGCGAGCGAGGAGGCGATCGTGGCCGCGGTCCGGCGGCTCGCGGTCGGCCGTACGGTCCTGCTCGTCGTCCACCGGCCGGCGCTGCTGGCGGTGGCGGACCGGGTGGTGCGGCTGCCGGATCCGATGGGCCCTGCGGACGTGGCGGATGCGATGGGCGCAGCGGACGCGCTGGACGCCGGGGCGCGTGCCGGTACGGCGGGGACCGCGTCTGCGGGGCAGGTGGTGGCTGCGGAGACGTCCGCCGAACCGGCCGCTCGCGACGTGGATTCCGAGACGGCAGCCGGGGGCCCGGCCCCGGAGGAGGACAGCGGGCCCGGCGTCCTTCCCGCCGGCGCCCGGGGTTCGGCGCTCACCCGGCTGCGGCGGACGGCCCGTGCGCACCGGGCGCAGTTCGCGGTGGCGCTGCTGCTGGGGAGCCTCGCGCTGGGCAGCGCGGTCGGGCTGATGGCGACCTCGGGATGGCTGATCTCGCGGGCGGCGCAGCAGCCGCCGGTGCTGTATCTGATGGTGGCGGTGACCGCGACCAGGGCGTTCGGTATCGGCCGTGCGGTGTTCCGGTACGCCGAGCGGCTGGTCGCCCATGACGCGGTGTTCCGGATGCTCGCCGAGGTGCGCGTCGCCGTCTTCCGGCGGCTGGAGCGGCTGGCGCCGGCCGGGCTCAAGGAGCGCAGCCGCGGCGATCTGCTGTCGCGGCTGGTGGCCGATGTCGACGCGGGGCAGGACTACTTCCTGCGCTGGCTGCTGCCCGTGGGAGCGGCGGTGCTGGTCGGCGCGGGCACGGTGGGCTTCACCGGATGGCTGCTGCCGGAGGCCGGGGCGATCCTCGCCGTAGGGCTGCTGCTCGCGGGCGTGGGAGTCCCGATGCTCTCAGGAGCGCTGGCCCGGCGGGCGGAGCGTCAACTGGCGCCCGCCCGCGGTCGGCTCGCGACCCGGGTCGTCGATGTCCTCACCGGCACCGCCGAGTTGACGGTGGCCGGCGCCCTTCCCGCCCGTACGGAAGCGGTGCGGCACGCCGACCGGGAGCTGACCCGGATCGCCTCCCGTTCGGCCACCGTTGCCGGGACCGGCGCCGGGCTGTCGGCGCTGCTGTGCGGGCTGACCGTCGCCGCGGCGGCGATGGCCGGCGTCCAGGCGGTGGCGGCGGGCCGGTTGGAGGGCGTGGCACTGGCCGTGGTCGTGCTCACCCCGCTCGCCGCCTTCGAGGCGGTGGCCGGGCTGCCGCTCGCCGTGCAGTACCGTCGGCGCACCCGGCACGCGGCCGAGCGGGTCTTCGAGGTGCTGGACGCCCCGGTCCCGGTGCAGGAGCCGGCCGCACCGGCCGACGCTCCCGAGACGCCGTTCCCGCTGGCCGTACGGGACCTGACCGCACGCCACCCGGAGGCGGACCGCCCGGCGCTGGACGGCGTCGGCTTCACCTTGACGGCCGGCCGCCGGCTCGCCGTCGTCGGGCCGTCCGGCTCCGGCAAGACCACGCTGGCGCAGGTGCTGCTGCGCTTCCTGGACCAGGAGTCGGGGACGTACCTGCTGGCGGGAACGGACGCCCGGACGGTGGACGGTGACGCGGTCCGGCGGCTGGTGGGGCTGTGTGCGCAGGACGCGCACCTCTTCGACAGCTCGCTGCGGGAGAACCTCAAACTCGCCCGCCGGGACCGGCGCAGCACCCCGGACGACGCCGACCAGGACCTGTGGGACGCGCTCCGCCGCGCGCGGCTCGCGGACTGGGTGCGGGGGCTGCCCGACGGCCTGGACACCATGGTCGGCGAGCACGGCGCCCGGCTGTCCGGGGGCCAGCGGCAGCGGCTGGCCCTGGCGCGCGCCCTGCTCGCCGACTTCCCGGTGCTCGTGCTGGACGAGCCCGCCGAGCACCTCGACCTGGCCACCGCCGACGCGCTGACCGCCGACCTGCTGGCCGCGACCGAGGGCCGCACGACGGTACTGATCACCCACCGGCTCACCGGCCTCGACGCGGTCGACGAGGTGCTGGTCCTGGACGAGGGCCGGGTCGCGCAGCGCGGGACGTACGGGGAGCTGGCGGCGGCCGACGGCCCGTTCCGGCGGATGCTGGAGCGCGAGCGGGCGGTGGACTCGGCGTACGGGGAAGCGCGGCCGGTGGCCCGGGACGACGTACAGCCGGTGATCCAGAGTGGCCCGCAGCCCGTGGCGTAGGGCGCGCGGCCGATCGCGTGCGGGGTCGCGGCATCGGCGGCGCGGGACGGCCGCACGGTCACGTACCCGCCCCCGGTGCTGCCCCGCGCGCGACCTTCCCGCATAACTGGACTTTCCCAAGAAAACAGCCCTTATTAGGCTCATTGCATGGCAGTCACGGCAGAACCCCCGCCCTCGGACCCCGGGGACCCCGGGAGCGACGCTGCGATCCCCGACCCCATGGACGCCGCGACCGAGGCGACCCGGAGTCTGCAGGGCCTGTCGTCCGAGCTGACCGCCCGGGTGCCGCAGCTGCTGGAGGCGATGCGCACGGTCGGCGCGGGGCTCGATCTGCACGTCACCCTGGACCGGATCGTGGAGACCGCCGCCGAGCTCGCCGACGCCCGCTATGCCGCGATCGGGATCATCGACGACGCCCGCGAGGGGCTGTCGGACTTCGTGACGTACGGCGTGAACCGGGAGCAGCACCAACGGATCGGTGCGCTGCCCGACGGCCACAAGGGCCTGCTCGGCGCGCTCGTCCACGATCCCAAGCCGCTGCGCCTCCGCGACCTCACCCAGGACCCCCGCTCGGCCGGCTTCCCGGCCGGGCACCCGCCGATGCGGACGTTCCTCGGGGTGCCGATCCGCGTCCAGGGCGAGATCTTCGGCAACCTCTATCTGACGGAGAAGCGCGACGGCGGAGAGTTCAGCGAGGAGGACCTGCACATGGTGCGGGTGCTGGCCACGGAGGCCGGTATCGCGATCGGCAACGCCAGGGTGCATGCGGCGACCCGCCAGCGGGAGCGGTGGATCGACGGCTCCGTGGCGGTGACCACCGAACTCCTCGCCGGCAGCGATGTCGACGATGCGCTCGCGGTGGTCGCCGAGCAGGCCCGCAAACTGGCGGACTCGGCGGCCGGCATCGTGCTGCTGCCCGACGAGGAGGGCGGCCTGGAGATCGTCGCGGTGTCCGCGGACGACCCCACCGGGATCATGGGAACGCAGATTCCGCCCCACAGCCCGGTGGTCGAGCAACTCCTCGCCGGGGAGCCGGTGTTCGTACACGACTCGGCCAGCGATCCGCGGATGATCACGGATATCGCGGCCCGCTTCGGCCCCAGCATGATGCTGCCGCTCAAGAGCGGCGGACGGGTGCTGGGCACCCTTGCGGTCCCGCGGTCCAGGGGCGCCCGCCCGTTCACCGACGCCGAGCGGACGCTCGCCATCCAGTTCGCCGCCCAGGCCGCACTGGCGCTGGTCCTGGCGGACGCACAGCGCGACCGCGAGCGGCTCGCCGTCTACGAGGACCGCGACCGGATCGCCCGTGACCTGCACGATCTCGTCATTCAGCGGCTCTTCGCGACGGGCATGATCCTGGAGAGCGCCCAGCGCAGGACGATCGTGCCGGAGGTGGCCCAGGGCGTCGGCAAGGCCGTCGACGAGCTGGACGTCACCATCCAGGAGATCCGCACCGCGATCTTCGCCCTCCAGCAGGGCCCGGCCGAGGCACCGTCCGGGCTGCGGACCCGGGTGCTGCGGGAGATCGGCACCGCCGCCGTGCCGCTGGGCTTCCAGCCGTCGGCCGGCTTCATCGGCCCGGTCGACTCCCGGGTCGGCGAGCTGACCGGCAAGAATCTGATCGCCGCGCTGCGCGAGGCGCTGTCGAACGCCTTCCGGCACGCCCAGGCGTCCCGGATCGAGGTCGTCGTCGACGCCACGATCCGGCTCCCGGACGGCGCCGACGGCGTCCGGCTGACCGTCGCCGACGACGGCGTCGGCATCGCGGACGGCGGTCGCCGCAGCGGCCTCAAGAACCTCGCCCAGCGCGCGGAGTCACTGGGCGGCTCCAGCTCGTTCGGCCCGGGGCTGGGGAAGAACGGCACGGGGACGACGGTGCGGTGGGAGGCGCCGCTGTGAGGGGAGACGGCCGGTGCGGGGGGTGCGCCCTCAGGCCGTCCCCCACCGCCGTCTCCTCCTGCTACCGGTCGTCCCGTGCGGTGTCGTCGTGCAGGATCCGCTCGATGACGGCCGCGACGCCGTCGTCGTTGTTGGACGCGGTACGGCCCGTTGTGGCGGCCAGCACGTCCGGGTGCGCGTTGGCCATGGCGTACGAGGTGCCCGCCCAGGTCAGCATCTCTATGTCGTTCGGCATGTCGCCGAACGCGACGACCTCCTCCGGGGAGATGCCGCGCTCCGCACAGCAGCGCGCGAGGGTGCCGGCCTTGCTGACGCCGGGGCCGCTGATCTCCAGGAGGGCGGTGGGGCTGGACCGGGTGAAGGACGCGAGGTCGCCCGCGGTCCTACGGGCCAGCGTGAGGAACGCGTCGGGGTCCATCTCGGGGTGGTGCGCCAGCAGCTTGATCACGGGCTGGTCGGGGAAGGCGGGGCCCTCGGGGCCGGTGGGGTCCACGGGACCGGTGGAGCTGTGGGTGCCGCGGGGCGTGCCGTCCGGCTCCGGGGTGCCGTCCCGGCGCCCGGGCATGTGCGGACACAGCGTCGTGACGAAGTCCTCGGCGAGCAGCTTCTCGGCCGGCGCGACGACCGCGGCCGGGTCCAGGAGGAGGGGCGGGTACTGCGGCTCGTAGTGGATGCCGCCGGTGCGCTCGACCGCGAACGAGGTGCCGGGCGCGGCGCTGCGCAGCGTGTCCACGACCGCGAGCGCGACGGTGCGCTCCAGCGGGCTGACCTCGACGATCCGGCCGCCGCGGTGCAGATCGACGACCGCGGCGCCGTTCGCGCAGATGGCCAGGCCGTGACCGTGCACATGGTCGCTGACCACGCCCATCCAGCGGGCCGGGCGTCCGGTGACGAAGAACACCTCGATGCCGGCCCGCTCCGCGGCGGCCAGCGCGGCGATCGTCCGGTCGGAGACCGTCTTGTCGTCGTGCAGCAGCGTGCCGTCGAGGTCGGTGGCGATCAGCCGGGGCGCAACGGCCGTATCGGGCGCCCGTGGTGGCGTGGCGGGGGCATCAGTCACGGGGCCATCTTCCCGTACCGCCGTGCACAGGCGTGCGGTGGGTTGCGCGTCTGAGCCAGTGCGGCGGGGCCGGTGGCGTACGGACGCGCGGCTGCGGAGCCGCCGGCGGCACCGCGCGGATCGTGGGTGCCGGCCGGACGCCCGTACGCTCGGGGGTATGCGACTGAGCACCGTGATACTCCCCGTCCACCGTTGGTCCGAAGGCGGACGGGAGGCATGGCAGCGCGCCGAGGAACTGGGGTTCCACGCCGCGTACACCTATGACCACCTTTCGTGGCGGAGCTTTCGCGACCAGGCCTGGTTCGGCGCTCTCCCGACGCTGACCGCGGCCGCGGCCGCGACCTCCCGCCTGCGGCTGGGCACCCTCGTGACCTCGCCGAACTTCCGGCACCCGGTCACCCTCGCCAAGGAGCTGATCTCGCTCGACGACATCAGCGAGGGCCGGATCACCCTCGGCATCGGCGCCGGCGGCAACGGCTTCGACGCCACCGCGCTGGGCCAGGAGCCCTGGGCGCCGCGGGAACGCGCCGACCGCTTCGCCGAGTTCGTCGGGCTGCTGGACCGGCTGCTGTCCCAGGATGTCGTCTCCTACGCCGGTGACCACTACTCCGCGCACGAGGTGCGCAACATCCCCGGCTGTGTGCAGCGCCCGCGGCTGCCGTTCGCGGTGGCGGCCACCGGGCCGCGCGGGCTGCGGCTGGCCGCCCAGTACGGCCAGGCCTGGGTGACGACCGGTGACCCCAAGGTCTCCAACGGGGGCGGGACGTCGGACGAGTCGCGGGAGGCCGTCCGCGGGCAGATCGAGCGGCTGGGGAAGGCCTGCGCCGATCAGGGCCGGGAGCTCGCCGACCTGCAGAAGATCATGCTGACCGGCTTCACCCCGGACCGCCCGCTGGACTCCGTGGACGCTTTCGTCGACTTCGCCGGACGCCATGCCGAGCTGGGCATCGACGAGCTGGTCCTCCACTGGCCGATCGCCGATTCGGTCTTCGAGGCCGACGTCGCGGTCTTCGAGCGGATCGCCACGGAGGGGGCGGCGCAGCTCGCCGCCCGGTAGGCGGCACACGGTCCGGCGGTCCGATACGGGCCGCCGGTCGTCTCCGCTCCTCAGGCGTCGTCACGGCCGCGCCGGCGTGGCTCTCGGACCCGCCGGCGTGGCGGGTGCGCCGCCGCCCGACGCGCCCGACAGTTCTCTGGCCTGGGCTTTACCCCACATATAGCCCTCAAGAGGGAGAATCGGGACAGCGGCGCAGTGTGCGGCCGCGCGGCGTCGTGCGAGGACGGCGTGCGAGCGGTGGGCGCACTGCGCGAACTGCGGCGCTTGCGGAGGAGCCATGGCACAGACCCGATTCGCCCCGGACCGCGGGCTGACCACACGCATGGTCACCACGATGTTCTTCATCGGGCTGCTGTACGTCGTGGTCGTCGGCGTGCTGGTGGTGCTGCTCAAGGGCGCGTGGGTGGTGGTGCTGCTGATCTCGGGTGCCCTGTTCGTCGCGCAGTTCTGGTTCAGCGACCGGATCGCGGCGTTCAGCATGGGCGCCCGCGAGGTCACGCCGGAGCAGGCACCCGAGCTGCACGGCGCCGTCGACCGGCTGTGCGCGCTGGCCGACATGCCCAAGCCGCGGGTCGCGATCGCCGAGTCGGACGTGCCGAACGCCTTCGCCACCGGACGCGGCCAGAAGAACTCCCTGGTGTGTGCCACCACGGGGCTGCTCAGGCGGCTGGAGCCGGAGGAGCTGGAGGGGGTGCTGGCCCACGAGCTCTCGCATGTCGCGCACCGCGATGTCGCGGTGATGACCATCGCGTCCTTCCTCGGCGTACTGGCCGGGATCATCACCCGGGCCGCCCTGTGGAGCGGCATCGGCCGCAACAACCGGGACCAGAACGCGGCCATCGCCGTGCTCATCGTGACCGCCGTGAGCGTGGTCGTCTATGCGATCAGCTTCCTCCTGACCCGGCTGCTGTCCCGTTACCGCGAGCTGTCCGCCGACCGGGCCGCCGCGCTGCTGACCGGCCGCCCCTCCGCGCTGGCCGCCGCACTGACCAAGGTCACCGGCCAGATCGCGCGGATCCCGACCGAAGACCTGCGCAAGGCCCAGCCGTTCAACGCCTTCTACTTCGCCCCGGCGTTCAACAAGGAGAGCTTCAGCCGGCTGCTGTCCTCGCACCCGACGCTGGAACAGCGGCTGGACCAACTGGCCAGGATTTCGGCGCAGCTGGGCCGGGCGTGACGGAGGGGGCGGCCAGGGCGGTCATGGCGCCGGGTGCGGACGTGCCGACCGCCCCCACGGGGCCGGACGAATCGAGCAAGGAGTAAGTCGCGCATGGGATTTCTCGACGCCATCCTCGGCCGCAGCAAGCCGGTACGCCCCGATCTCGACCGGCTCTTCGCGCTGCCGTCCGCGGCCGTCACCCTCCAGGCCGCCGCCGGATTCGAACCCACCGGCCTGGGGTCGGTGTGTTTCGCGAGTGTCGAGGGCGGGACGTTCGCGCGCATCCAGGAGGAGGCCCGGTCCCTGCTGGACGGTTCGGTGGAGTTCACACAGGACGCGTACGGCTATACCTGGCTGCTCGCACGGCATGCGCCACAGGACGTGGCGGGCCTGGTCAACGACCTGCACGCGGTCAACTCCTCGTTGGAGGAGGCGGGATTCGGCCCGCAGCTGCTCTGTTCGCTGGTCGGCTTCCGCGATGAGCGTCAGCGCTCGCTGGCGCTGGTCTACCTCTACAAGCGCGGCACCTTCTACCCCTTCTCCCCGAAGGAGGGCGGCACCGAGAAGCGCGACAACCCGCTCGAACTGGAGGTACGGGCGATGCTCGGGGACGACCTGACGATCGAGCAGGATCTGGCGCGGTGGTTCCCGGTGTGGGGAGCGCCGGGGCTCTGAGGCAGCGGCTTCGGGGCCGGGCCCTGGGACCTACGGGGCGGCGGTCCGGCCTGTCCCCTCTGGGCACCGTGGACTGTGCCGGTCTCACGGGATGAGGGGCTCAGCCCGGGAAGCGGAGGAATCGCGCCGGTACCCGGCTGGTGAGCCAGACGCCGTTCCCGCTGACGCGGAAGACATGGCCGGCGCGGTGCATCGCCCCGGCGTCGACGGTCAGGACGACGGGCTTCCCGCGCCGCGCGCCCACCCGGGTCGCGGTCTCGCGGTCCGGCGAGAGATGGACGGCATGCCGCGCCATCGGCCGCAGCCCCTCCTCCCGGATGGCGGCCACACTGCGGGCCACCGTGCCGTGGAAGAGATGGGCAGGGGGTACGGCCGGCGGCAGATCGAGGTCGACACGGACCGAGTGGCCCTGCTGGGCACGGATCCGGTCGCCCTCGATGGCGTAGCGCTGCTTGTCGTTGCCGGCGACCACCGCGTCCAACTCCGCGCGGGAGAAGCGGAATCCGTGCCGTGCGGCCGCCGCCATGAGCTCGTCGACGGAAACCCATCCCCGAGCGTCGAGGGTGAGGCCGATCCGCTCCGGTTCATGGCGCAGATGTTTCGCCAGATACTTCGAGATGCGCACGGAGCGCTGGTTGTCCATGTCTCCAGAGTGCCGCGCACGGTGTACGACGGCACCTGAATTGCTGGCCCGGGGAGGCTGCGGGCTCTTGCCGGGGGCAGGGCGCTGGGTGGCAGGCCGTGGGGCGGGGTGGACGGCGCTTCACGGCTCGCGCCCCGCGGGCCCGCGGGGCCGCCGCCTCGGGATCCGTCGCCCGGCCCGTCACTCCCCTTCGTGCTGCCGTTCTTCCGTGTGCTGCGCCCTGGCGAGTTCGCTCGCCTTCCTCGCCTTTGCGCCGGTCACCTCCTCGGCCGCCCAACGGGCCCATTCCTCCTGGGTCGCCGAGATCCGCAGGCCGTACTCCAGCGCGATCCGCCCGTAGACCGAAATCATGTCCTCGTCCCACTCGGCTGTCTCCTCGACGTGCTCGAGCGCGGTGCGGGTCTGTGCGGCGCGCTCGGCCTGATGCAGGAGGAACGTCTGCGCCTCGAGGGGCGTGACGATGCCGAGGAAGAAGACGCGCAGCAGGCCGTCATGACGCTGGGGACCGCTGGGTTCGACCGCGGTGAGCCAGTGGCGCAGCTCCGTCAGGCCGTCCTCGGTGATCGCGTATTCCTTGCGGCCGCGGGGGCCCTGTGCGGCGACCTCGACGAGTCCGGCGGTCGTGAGCTTGGTGAGCTCGCCGTACACCTGGCTCTGGGTGGCCGGCCAGACATTCGAGAGCGAGGCGTTGAACAGCTTCATCAGGTCGTAGCCGCTCGCCGGGGATTCGGCCAGCAGACCCAGCACGGCATGTTTCAGGCTCATGGTCCGCACTTTACCTTCCACTGTTGACATGTCAAAGATGGAGGTTCTATGTTCGACATGTCGAAGTTGGAATGTGCGGCGTTGCGGCGGCTGATCCCGGTGCCGAGGCGCGCGGTCGTGCATGAAGAGGGGGAATCATGAGCTACCTGCGGAGCTTCATTCCGTGGCTGGTCTTCGCGGCGGTGTCCTCCGCCGGTTGGCAGTGGGGCGCGCTGGCGGGCCTGGTGACAGCGGCGGCGCTGCTCGTCGCCGACCGTGCCGCGGGTCTTTCGCTCGGCCACCGACTGCTCGAGTACGGCACGATCCTGTTCTTCGCCGCTCTCGGCGTGCTGGCCTTCGCCCGCCCCGACAGCGGTCTCCGGATGTACGGCAGCGCCCTGTCGACGGGCTGGCTGGCACTCATCGCCTGGGCGTCGATCGCCGCGCGGCGGCCCTTCACGATGGCGATCGCGCGACGGATGGCCCCGCCGGAGGTCTGGCACACCCCGCTGTTCCGCCGCATCAACGTCGTGCTCACGGCGGCGTGGGCGCTCTCCTTCACTCTCACCGCGCTCGCCCAGACCGCCCTCTCCGCCTACCACCCCAACGTCATCTACTCGATCGTCATCCAGATCGCCGGATTCGTCCTTCCCATCCGCTTCACCGCCGCCTACCCGGAGCGGGCCCGTGCCCGCTTCATGAAGAACTCCGGCGCGCGGAACGACATTCAGGGAGGCCTGGCCTCATGACCACCTCATCCCCGACCACCGCCACCGCATCGCAGACCCCCGCGCCCCATATGGCCGGCAACTTCGCCCCGGTGAAGGAAGAGCTGACCGCCTACGACCTCCCGGTCACGGGCACGATCCCGCCCGAACTCACCGGCTGGTTCCTGCGCAACGGACCCAACCCGCGGGACGCCGCCACTCCGCACTGGTTCTTCGGTGACGGCATGGTCCACGGCCTGCGCCTGGAGGGCGGCCGGGCCGTCTCCTACCGCAACCGCTGGGTCCGCACCTCCGCCTTCACCGAGGGCGCGCGGGCGGTGGACGCGCAGGGCCGCCGCGATCTGGCGGCAGGCGTGGCCAACACCCATGTCGTCCGCCACGCCGGACGCACCCTCGCCCTGGTCGAGTCGTCGTTCCCCTACGAGATCGACTGCCGCCCCGGCCATGAGCTGGAGACCCTCGGCGTCCATGACTTCGGGGGCCGGCTCACCACCGCCATGACCGCTCACCCCAAGACGTGCCCCACCACCGGCGAGCTGCACTTCTTCGGGTACGGCGGCCCCACCCCGCCCTACCTCACCTACCACCGTGCCGACGCCTCGGGGGAGTTGGTGATCTCTCGCCCCATCGACGTTCCGGGGCACACGATGATGCACGACTTCCACCTGACCGCCGGCCATGTCGTCTTCATGGACCTCCCGGTCGTCTTCGACCGCAGCCACCCCGGCATGCCGTACCGCTGGAACCCGGAGTACGGCGCCCGGCTCGGGGTGCTGCGGCGTGACGACCCCTACGGCGAGGTCCGCTGGCTGCCCATCGACCCCTGCTACGTCTTCCACGCGCTGAACGCCCACGACGAGGGCGACCAGCGGATCGTTCTCCATGTCGCCCGCTACGCCGACTTCGGCGATATGACCCCGGCCCACCTCTGGCGCTGGACCCTCGACCTCACGACGGGCACGGTCACCGAGGAACAGCTCGACGACCGGCTCTGCGAGTTCCCCAGGGTGGACGACCGGCTCGCCGGACTGCCGGCCCGCTTCGGTCATGTCACCACCGGCGAGCTGCCGGGCACCGGCCCGATACCCGGCGCCCTGGTCCGCTATGACCTGCAGACGGGTGCGGTCGTCCAGCACGACTTCGGCCCGGGCCGCACCCCGGGCGAGGCCGTCTTCGCCCCGGCGGACGACCGGCCGGGAGGCCCGGGCTGGCTGATCACCTACGTCTACGACGCCTCCAAGGACACCAGCGATCTCGTCGTACTCGACACGGAGGACATATCCGCCGACCCCGTCGCCACGGTCCATCTCCCGCAGCGAGTGCCGTACGGCTTCCACGGCAACTGGCTGCCGGATCCAACTGGTTGAGGTTCCGAAGGGCGCGGTGGGGCCGCGGACCGCTTGTTCTTTGACAACTCAAGAGTGGTGCGGGGAGGCGGGTGGGCTGCCGACGGGGCGGCAAGCGGTGCGTACCTGTTGCGGGCGGGCTTCGGGCCGGCAGGGCCTCTGTGACGTGAGCGGCCGCGGGGCGCGGGCCGCGCATGGCCGGCGCCCGTGCCGCGCAGGGCACGGTCTCCGTGCCGTTGCGTGCGGCAGAAGCTGTTGTCGTGCTCGCGGGGCGGAACTGGGGGCGTTCGGGTGGCCGCGGCGCCGGAGCGGTTTCGGCGCATCGGCGCGGGGCTCACACGCGGCGCCGGAGCCGTTTCGGCGCCGGACCGGTCTCGGCCGCGGTCAGCCGGTGCGGCCGTCGTGGGAGCGGGAGCGGCCGCGGCAACCTGTGGGGCCGCAGCCGGACCAGGACTCGTCGCCGCCTTGATGGTCCGGGGCGGCCCCGGTCGTGAGGCCCGCGGCGCCGTCCCGCTTCAGCCCGATGACGCCGTCCCGCTTCCACCCGAGGCCAGGGCGTCCATGGTGCGGGCCTGCACCTCACGCCGAGCGGCGGCGGCAATGAAGGCTGCCGTGTTCTCCGCGCCCACCAGGGCCCGCACGGCCTGCACGGCTTCGGCGGGGAGCGCCACCGTTTCCGGCACCGCACCGGGGCCGGGCGTGGCACGGGGGTCCGCGCCCGGCCCGGGGCCGGGCGACGGTACGACCGGCAACGACCCGGGGGCCGGACGAGGCCCGGGCACGCTCCCGGCATCCGCCTCGGCCGGTGTTCCGGCCCCGGCCGACCCGGCCCGTTCCCACTCGGCGTTGTCCCCTGCCGACCGCCCCGGGGACCGCGCCTCGACGGAGCCCGCTGCCACAGTCGGCGGTTCCTGTGCCGACTGTGCTTCTACCGGGGGCAGTGCCTCGCTGAGGTGGTGGCGGAGGTACCGGGTGGCCAGGGTGCGCATGGCGCGGGCGAGTTCGGCGTCGATGGTCTGCTGGGCCAGGGGGCGCAGCCGGCGCACGAGGGCGGCGGCTTCCGCAGCTTCGGCCTCGGTGGGCGGGTGGTCCAGGAAGGGCTGGAAGACATGCTCGGTGGTGAAGTCCAGAAAGCGGGCGGCGATGTGCTCGACCTGGCCCCGGACTTCCCGCAGATGATCGGAGATCGCCAGGAGCGGGACGCCGGCGGAGTGCAGTTCGACGGCAACGGCGAGTTCCTGCGGGCTGGGCACGAGGAACTCGTCGTCCTCGCCGGGGATCCGCTCCAGGACGCCCAGTTCGACGGCTTCGGCGATCGCTTCCTCGTCGGAGGTGCCCCCGAAGGCGGCGTCCAGGTCCGGGCGGCTGATGCGGGACGCCTCCTCGTCGGTCCACGGCCCGTCGATCTCGGCGACCAGCCCCAGGACCCCGCCGAGGTCGAGGCCCGCGTCCCAGGCCTCGAGGAGTTCCTTGATGCTGGCGAGGGTGTAGCCGCGGTCGAGCAGACCGGCGATCTGGCGCAGCCGGGCCAGATGGGTGCCCCCGTAGACATTGGCCCGGCCGCGGCGTTCCGGGCGGGGCAGCAGCCCGCGGTCCTGATAGGCGCGGATCGTGCGGACCGTGGCGCCGCTGAGGTGCGCCAGGTCCTCGATGCGGTATTCGGCCGTCGGCGGCTGCTGGTTCACTGGGGTGCTCCTTACGACGGGCCGTGCGCTACGAGAGGGCCGCGCGGCCCATCGCGCTCGCCGCGGCCCGTGCGGCCGGGGAGGACGTCGGACAGGCGACGGCCGTGCGCGGCGACCCTTCCTGCGAGGGATGGTACGACCGCCGCAGATACCGGGGATCGCCGCTCCCGGCTCACACCGACTGCGCAGCAGCCCGGTGTGGACGGCGCGGCGGCACCGACGGGCGTCGGCCGATGCTGCCGGCCGGAGCAGCGGCGTCTCATGCCCGTCGGACGAGACCCGGCGCGGCGAGATCGGGCGGTGCTCCCCGGCCGGGGGAGCCGGGGCGGATGGGGGCGCGAGGGGAAGGGCGAGGTGCTCATGGGCGGATCCTGACGTGTGCAAGTTCTCCGTTCAGGCCGGCGGGGAGCCGGCCAGTCCCGCGGCGGAGGCGCCTCCCTCCACCGTGCCCGCTGGGCAGGCCGTACGACGGTGGATTCGGCCGGACGCCCGCCCGGCCGAGCCCCGGAAGAAGGCCCGCCCGGAGCGTCGGCTACAGCTGCCGCCCGAGCCCCGAGCCCCGAGCCCCGAGCGCCCGAGCCCCGGCCGCTGCCAGCGGGCCTCACGTGCCGCACCTCCCGTCCTGACCTCCCGTCCTGACCTCCCGGCCCAACCTCCCGTCCCGACTTCCCGGCCCGACCCCCAGCCCACCTCCCGGTTACAGCCGAGGCTCGAAGCGGGCGAGGGCGCGCAGTGCGCGTGGGGTGAAGCGGGACATCAGGCGGGCGCCGCGGGCTTCGGGGGTGACCGGTACCACCGCCTGATTGCGGACCACCGCGCGCAGGATGGCGTCGGCGACCTTCTCCGGCGGGTAGTTGCGCAGCCCGTACATCCGCGCGGCCTTGGCCTGGCGGCGCTTCTCCTCGTCGGCCGAGACACCGGTGAAGCGGGCCGTGGTGGTGATGCCGGTGTTGACGAGCCCGGGGCAGATGGCCGAGACGCCGATGCCCTGGCCCGCCAGTTCGGCACGCAGGCACTCGCTGAGCATCAGGACCGCCGCCTTGGACGTGCTGTAGGCGGGCAGCACCCTCGACGGCTGGAAGGCGGCGGCCGAGGCGATGTTGACGATATGGCCGCCCTGTCCGCGGTGTGCCATCCGCGTGCCGAAGATCCGGCAGCCATGGATGACGCCCCACAGGTTGACGTCCAGCACCTTCTTCCAGTCCTCGGCGCTGGTCCGCAGGAAGGGGCCGGACAGGCCGATGCCGGCGTTGTTCACCAGGACGTCGACGGTGCCGTACTCGGCGTCGGCCTTGTCGGCGAGCTTCTCCATCGCCGTCTCGTCCGAGACGTCGACGACCTCCGCCCAGGCCGCCGGCGCACCGATCAGCCGGGACATCTCGGCGGTGCGCGCCGCGCCCTCGGCATCCCGGTCGACGGCGATGATCCGCGCGCCGGCCTCGGCGAAGGCGAACGCCGTCGCCCGGCCGATGCCGCCGGCCGCACCGGTCACCAGTACCAGCTGGCCGCCGAACCGGTCGGCGTGCAGGCCCGACGCCACGACCCGCTTCGCCGGATCCCCCTCTTCCTTGGCGGTGACGAACTCGCCGATCCAGGAGACGAGTTGATCGGGACGGGTACGGGGCACCCAGTGCTTGGCCGGCAGGGTGCGGCGCACCAGCTGCGGCGCCCACTGCTCCAGGTCGTCGTACAGCCGCGGGGAGAGGAAGGCGTCCCCGGTCGGGGTGATGAGCTGGACGGGGCAGTGCGCGTAGGCGTCGGTGCGCGGACGGCGGAGCCGGGGGAGGACGTTGTCGCGGTAGAGCCAGGCGCCGTGGGCGGCGTCGGTCGGCAGCGAGGCCGTCGGGTAATCGCCGTCCGGTACCTTCTCCACCCGCTGCAGGATCTGTGGCCAGCGGGTGCCGAGCGGGCCCTTCCACGCCAGCTCGGGCAGGACGGGCGTGTGCAGCAGGTAGACGTACCAGGACTTGGCGCTCTGATTGAGGAGCTGGGCCGCGCGCCGGGGGGTGGGGCGGGCCATGCGCTTCTTGATCCAGTGGCCGAAGTGGTCCAGGGACGGGCCCGACAGGGAGGTGAAGGAGGCGATCCGGCCCTCCGTACGGCGCACGGTGGCGAACTCCCAGGCCTGTACCGAGCCCCAGTCGTGGCCGACCACATGGACCGGGCGGCCGGGGCTGACGGCGTCGGCGACGGCCAGGAAGTCGTCCGTCAGCTTCTCCAGGGTGAAGCCGCCGCGCAGCGGTCGCGGAGCGGTGGACCGGCCGCACCCGCGGACGTCGTAGAGCACCACATGGAACCGGTCGGACAGACCGCGGGCGACCTCGGACCACACCTCTTTGCTGTCCGGATAGCCGTGCACCAGCATCACCGTGGGCCGTGCCGGATCCCCCAGCTCGGCGACGCACAGCTCGATGCCACCGGTCCGCACCCAGCGCTCCCGCGCCCCGTCGAGCCCCGCACCGCTCCCGGCCCCGGCCCGCGGCACCCGGTCTGGTCGCCGCCGATCGGCCTGCCGCCGCCGATCCGCCCGCCGGCCACGCGCCTTCCCCCGCACGGGCCCGCGCACAGGTGAAGGCGCCTGCCCCTGCCCCTGCCCATGCCCTGGCTCCTGCCCCGGCTCCTGTCCCTCTTCCGGACCTTGATCACGTCCCGTGTTCACGCTGCCTTCTCCTCCTGCCAGCGCCGCACATGCGGCAGATCGTCGTCCAGCCAAAAGGCGCTCTCCTGCGGGTCCTTGGAGTCCGTGACGACCAGGAGCTCCTCGAACTTCGCACCCGTACCCCGGAACCCGAGGTGGGGTTCGACCGCCCACAGCCCGGGCTGCGGCGGGTGGTCGGAGAAGGTGTAGGGGCTCCACAGCGGGGACCAGCCCTCGCGGTGGCCGTGCAGTGCGTCGGAGGCCAGGCCCTTGAGGGCCTGGGTGCCGAACCCGAAGAGGGTCGGGGACCAGCGGCGCTGCCCGACCCGGTCGACCTTGTGCGCGATGACGCCGAAGGGGTAGGCGCGGTGGCGGTTGGCGTAGCCCTGCCGCGCCATCAACCGGTCGACGTCCTCGTAGATCTCCCGCAGCGGGCGCCGCTCGCGGACCTCGCGCAGGATCAGCTCCCGGTGCGCTTCGAGGTCGGCGAGCAGCCGGTCGTGCACGGGGTTGAGGCCGAGACACCCGGAGTAGCCGATGTCGGCCGTGAAGCCCCGGTGGACCGGTGCCATGTCGAGGATGAAGGGCATCCCCGGCTCCAGCTCGCGATGGGTGGGGAAGAACTGCAGCGGAATCCGGAAGTTGGCGAAGGCGGTGCGGTCGCCGAACCAGGCGAACGGCAGATGGAACCAGTCCCGCACCCCGCGCTCGCGCAGCCACTCGCGCTGCATCCGCGCCGCCGCCCGCTCGGTGACCCCGGGCTTGAGCTGCGCGGCCACCGCCTCCGCGCAGGCGTAGGCGAGCCGCTGGACCTCTCTGAATCCCCGTAGCCCGGCGGTGAGTTCTCCGGCGCGTGATGAGGTCGCTGAGGTGACTGGAGCCATCGCCAACCGTCCGTCCGTGAGCGGTGCATCGCGGTACGTGCCCGTAACTTGACATTGATGAATGTGACAATGACCGGAGGCTGCGTCAAGAGGGCCGTCCGGATGCGCACCGCAACCCCGAGACCATGGCGACTCGGAGAAGGAGACCCCTACGGGCACGTAATACCGCAGGGGGAGGAACATCCCATCGTCTGGTCTGACGACCGCTGTGGCCGACGCCACTACCGTCGAGGACGTGACTGTGATCGTGACCGAAAGCCTGAGCAAGCGGTTCCCGCGGGTGACCGCCTTGGACCGGCTCTCCCTTGACATCGCCCCCGGCGTAACGGGCCTGGTGGGTGCCAACGGTGCCGGCAAGTCCACCCTGATCAAGATCCTCCTGGGGCTGGCCCCGGCCACCGAAGGGACGGCCCACGTCCTCGGTCTGGACGTGACCAAGGACGGCGGCACCATCCGTGAGCGGGTCGGCTACATGCCCGAGCACGACTGCCTGCCGCCGGACGTCTCGGCCACCGAATTCGTCGTGCACATGGCCCGGATGTCCGGTCTGCCGCCGGCCGCCGCCCGCGAGCGCACCGCGGACACCCTGCGCCACGTCGGCCTCTACGAGGAGCGCTACCGCCCCATCGGCGGCTACTCCACGGGCATGAAGCAGCGGGTGAAGCTGGCCCAGGCGCTGGTCCACGACCCGCAGCTGGTGTTCCTCGACGAGCCCACCAACGGCCTCGACCCGGCCGGGCGGGACGAGATGCTCGGCCTGATCCGGCGCGTGCACACCGACTTCGGGATCTCCGTCCTGGTGACCTCCCACCTTCTCGGTGAGCTGGAGCGGACCTGCGACCACGTCGTCGTCATCGACGGCGGGAAGCTGCTGCGCTCCTCGTCGACCGACGAGTTCACCCAGGTCACCGCTTCGCTGGCGGTCGAGGTCACGGACACCGAAGCGCACCCGGACGGCACTCGGGCGCTGCGCGCGGCCCTGACCGCCGCCGGAGCCACGGTGACCACCGGCGCCGCCGGTGCGGAGAGCCTCGCCTCCGCCGGGCACCTCCTGTATGTCGAGGCGGCCGGGGAGGAGACCTACGACCTGGTGCGGGACACCGTCGCCGGACTCGGCCTCGGCCTGATCCGGATGGAACAGCGCCGGCACCGGATCGCCGAGGTCTTCCGCGAGGCGGACGAGGCGGCCGCCACCCCCGCCACCGCAGGCGCCCCGAGCGCCCCGTATGCCACCCAGGACGGAGGCGCCCACGATGTCGCCTGAGCCCACGACGCCCGCGTCCGCGGCGCCGGTATCCGCCGCGCCGGGCGGCGCCTACATCCACAACATCGGCTACCGCCACTACGACGGCCCCCGCCTGGGCCGCGCCTACGCCCGCCGGTCGCTCTTCTCGCAGAGCCTGCGCGGCGCCTACGGTCTGGGCCGTTCGGCCAAGAGCAAGGTGCTGCCGATGCTGCTCTTCGCGGTGATGTGCCTGCCCGCCGCGATCATGGTCGCGGTAGCGGTGTTCACCAAGGCCTCCAGCCTCCCCGTCGACTACTCCCGCTACGCCGTCTACCTCCAGGCCGTCATCGGCCTCTATCTGGCCGCCCAGGCCCCGCAGTCGGTCTCACGGGACCTGCGCTTCAAGTCCATCCCGCTGTACTTCTCCCGCCCCATCGAGCGGGTCGACTACGTGGTCTCGAAGTTCGCGGCGATGGCCGGCGCGCTGTTCATCCTCACCGCCGCCCCGCTGCTGGTCCTCTACATCGGTGCGCTGCTGGCGAAGCTGGACTTCGGCGACCAGACCAAGGGGCTGGCTCAGGGACTGGTCTCCGTGGTGCTGCTGTCGCTGCTGTTCGCCGGGATAGGCCTGGTCGTCTCCGCGGTCACGCCGCGCCGGGGCTTCGGTGTCGCCGCCGTGATCGCCGTGCTCACGATTCCCTACGCTGCCGTGAGCGCCGTCCAGGGGATCGCTTTCGTCCAGGGCAACGAGGCCGCCGTCGGGTGGCTGGGGCTGTTCTCCCCGATCACGCTGATCGACGGGGTGCAGTCGGCCTTCCTCGGCGGCACCAGCTCCTTCCCCAACGGCCTGGAGCCGTCGACCGGGGCCGGATTCGTCTACCTCTTCGTCACGCTGGCCGTCATCGCCGGCTGCTACGCCCTGCTGATGCGCCGCTACCGGAAGGCCGGACTGTGACCGCCCCCTGCCGCAGGCTCCCGGCCGCCCGCCTCTCCGGCCCGACGACCACCACCCTCCTAAGGAATGGGCTGCGCCCATGAGCACTCTCACCATCGACCACGTCTCGCGCTGGTTCGGCAACGTCGTCGCCGTCAACGACATCACCATGACCATCGGCCCCGGCGTGACCGGCCTGCTCGGCCCCAACGGCGCCGGCAAGTCCACCCTCATCAACATGATGGGCGGCTTCCTCGCGCCCTCCAGCGGCTCGGTCACCCTCGACGGGACGACCATCTGGCGCCAGGCCGGCAACTACCGCCACATCGGCGTGGTCCCGGAGCGCGAGGCGATGTACGACTTCCTCACGGGGCGCGAATTCGTCCTCGCCAACGCGGAGTTGCACGGCCTCGGCCGGGCGGAGGCCGCCAGGGCGCTGGCCACCGTCGAGATGGAGCACGCCCAGGACCGCAAGATCTCGACGTACAGCAAGGGCATGCGCCAGCGCGTGAAGATGGCCTCCGCGCTGGTCCACGACCCGTCCGTGCTGCTGCTCGACGAGCCGTTCAACGGCATGGACCCCCGCCAGCGGATGCAGCTGATGGAGCTGCTGCGGCAGATGGGCGACGAGGGTCGTACGGTCCTGTTCTCCTCGCACATCCTCGAAGAGGTCGAGCAGCTCGCCTCGCACATCGAGGTGGTGGTGGCCGGGCGGCACGCCGCGTCCGGAGACTTCCGCAAGATCCGCCGGCTGATGACGGACCGCCCGCACCGCTATCTGGTCCGCTCCGACAACGACCGGGCGCTGGCCGGCGCGCTGATCGCCGACCCCTCGACGGCCGGCATCGAGGTGGACCTCGCCGAAGGCGCCCTGCGCGTCCAGGCGGTCGACTTCGGCCGGTTCACCGAACTCCTCCCGCGGGTCGCCCGCGACCACGGCATCCGCCTCCTGACGGTCTCGCCCTCCGACGAGTCGCTGGAATCCGTCTTCTCCTACCTCGTAGCGGCCTGAGGCCTGAAAGGAGCCCTGACGCATGTCCACGACCTCCCCGACGGCCCCGGCCGCGCCCTCCGGCGCGCCGAAGGCCTCGCTGTTCCACCCCACCGTCGCCCGGCTCACCTACCGCGCCCTGCTCGGCCGGCGCCGGGCCCTGATCCTCTTCGTGCTGCCCGCCCTGCTGGTGGTGCTCGCGGTGGCCGTCCGCGTGCTGGCCGGCGCCGACGACTCCACCGCCGGCGGCATCCTGGGCACCTTCGCGCTGGGCACGATGGTCCCGCTGATCGGTGTCATCGCCGGTACGGGCGCGATCGGCCCCGAGATCGACGACGGCTCGGTGGTCTATCTCCTCTCCAAGCCGGTGTCCCGGTCGACGATCATCTTCACCAAACTCGGGGTCGCGATAGGCGTCACGGTCGCCTTCTCCGCCCTTCCCGTGCTGCTCGCCGGCTTCCTCCTCAACGGCAACAGCCAGCAGATGGCGGTGGGATACGCGGTGGCGGCGGCCGTCGCCTCGGTGGCCTACAGCGCCCTCTTCCTCCTGTTCGGCACGATCACCCGTCACGCCGTCGTGTTCGGCCTGGTCTACGCCCTGGTCTGGGAGGCGCTGGTGGGCACCCTCGTCCCGGGCGCGAAGACGCTCAGCGTCCAGCAGTGGGCGCTGGCGGTCGGCCAGAAGGCCGCCGCGGAGGGCGCGATCACCTCCGATGTCCAGCTGCCGCTCGCGATCGGCCTGTTGGTGGTCCTCACGGCCGCCGCCACTTGGTACGCCGCCCGCCGCCTGAAGGCGCTCACGCTGGCCGGCGAGGAGTAACGACGCCCGGGGCGCGGCGCGGCCGGACGGACCGCGGCGCGCCCGGTGGGGGAGCGGGCGCGAGGGGGTTCCCCCTAAGCCCCGCCACCGCCGCTTCCGCCACTGCTGCTTCCACCGCTCCCCGCGCCCTGCTGCCGGCTGTTGAACTCCCGGACGTTGCGCAGATGTTCCTGGTAGTCGGCGGTGAAGCGGGTGTCGCCCGGTTTGACGGTGACGAAGTAGAGCCAGTCGCCCGCGGGCGGCGCGCCGGCCGCCTTCAGCGCGTCGGCCCCGGGGTTGTCGATCGGCGTCGGCGGCAGCCCCGGGTACCGGTAGGTGTTGTACGGGTTCTTGGTCCTGGTGTCGGCGTGCGTGGTGTGAAGGGTGCTGCGGCCCAGCGCGTAGTTGATCGTCGAATCCATCTGCAGCGGCATATGGTGCGCCAGCCGGTTGTCGATGACCCGGGCGACCTTGCCCATGTCGGCCGGCCGGTCCGCCTCGGCCTGCACGATGCTGGCGATGACGACCGTGCGGTAGGAGCCGATGCCGTCGGCGGCGAGCCGCTGCTTGGCCGTCTTGACCATGTAGGAGAGCAGCGACGACGGGGTGGTGTCCGCGTCGATGGGGTAGGTCGCCGGGAAGAGGTAGCCCTCGGGATTGCCCTTCGCCCCGGCCGGCAGCGCCAGATGCGCGCTCCTGGCGGCCTTCGCGGTGGTGCCCGCGGGGCGGCGTAGGGCCTTGTCGGCGGCCGCGTAGACCTGGGAGGCCCGCTGCCCCTCCGGGACGGTCAGCGTCTGTCCGGGCCGCACCCCGCGCAGCAACCGCGGCAGCAGCAGCGCCGCAAGGACCACCAGCACACACAGCACCGCCACAAGAACGAGCCGGCCGGTGCGGGAGAGCCGCGGTCCTGGCCGGCGAACGGTGCGCTCAACATCGCTCATGGGGGCACGGTAGGCGAGACAACGGGGGCGCGAGGCGGCTGCTTTCCTGATCGTTGCCGACGGCGGAGATCATTCACCAGCTCGCCATCCACCGGCCACACGTTGCGGTGGACCCGGCTCGTACGTGCGGCCGGTGCCGGCCTTCCTGTGCGCCCGCTCCCAGCCCGTACGTGCGTGCGTCAACGGGGCCGAGGAGCCGGGGCGAGCCCTGCGCCCGCCGGGCCGGCTGCGGATCCCGGCCCCGGCCCGACGACTGGGATGTCACGCCCCCCGGCCCGACGACACCGGCCCCGCCCCGGCCACATCGGCCCGTCCCGACCGCTCCGGCCCGGCCCCGCACGCTTCCCGTCCGGCTCCCCTAGCGGCCGGTCGCCGCACCGATCCGCTGGTCCCGTCCCGCGCCCATGCCGACCAGGGACAGTCCGACGCAGACGGCGATCAGCAGCGCGAGGGGGACGGTCCAGCCGTGGGTGGCCTGGTGGACGGCGCCCAGGACGAGGGGCCCGGCGGCGGCCAGGAGGTACCCGCCGGTCTGGGCCATGCCGGAGAGGCGGGCGGCGGTGTGCGCATCGCCGGAGCGCAGCACCATCATGGTCAGGGCGAGCCCCAGCGCACCGCCCTGCCCGACGCCGAGGAGCGTCGCCCACAGCCAGGCACCCGCCACCGGAGCCAGCAGCAGACCGACGACGCCGCAGGCCATCAGCCCGGACACCGCCACGGCCAGCAGCCGCTGACGCCGCATCCGCCCGGCCAGCATCGGCACGATGAACGAACCGACCATCTGCACCAGCGTGCTGAAGGCGAAGACCAGACCCGCCTCGCCCTTGCCCATGCCGTGGTCGGTGAAGATCGTCGGCATCCAGGCGATGGTCACGTACGCGATCAGCGACTGCGAGCCCATGAAGAGCGTGACCTGCCAGGCCAGCGGGGAACGGCTCAGCTTCGGCCCGTCCTCGTCGCGGTGCAGGGGAGTTGCCGCGGCCGCGCCATGACGGGTGCCGCGCCGGGCGATGAGCGTCTGCGGAATCCAGACGACCGCGGCGACGGCGGCCAGCAGCGCCCAGGAGACCAGCGCCCCCTGCCAGCTGCCGAGCGCACTCTCCAGCGGGACCGCGGAGGCGGCCGAGACGGTCGCGCCCAGGATCATCGCGGTCGAGTAGAGCGCGGTCATCCCCGCGGCCCGCTCCGGGAAGTCCCGCTTGATCAGGCCCGGCATCAGCACGTTCAGCAGGGCGATGGAGGTGCCGACCACCGCACATCCGGTGAACAGCGCGACCACCGGCGGGGCGACCCGCAGCACGATGCCGCCGCACAGCGCCACCAGCGCCCCGCACAGCGCCGCCTCCGTGCCCCAGCGGCGGGCCAGCTTGGGCGCGGCGATCGAGCCGAGACCCATGAAGATCAGCGGGATGGTCGTCACCAGACTGCTGGCCGTCGCGGTCAGCCGGAAGTGCCCGCCGATCTCGCCGAGCAGCGGCGAGACCCCGGCCAGCGCCGTGCGCATATTGAGCGCGGCAAGGACGATGCCGGCCATGAGGAGGGCCGGGTGGGCCCGCAGCCGTCCGCGGGCCGCGGCCACCGGCGGTGCCGCGACCAGGTCCTCTTCCGCGTCGATCAGGGGTGCCGCGGAGTCGATCAAGGATGCTTCGGACCTGGGCCCTGCCATACGTGCGTACCTCGCCAAGAGAAGAAACGGAACGGGAAAGAAACAGAAGAGATGAGGAGACGGAACGAGCGATGAGGGCAGCGCGGGAGGGGAAGGGGGACGGCAGGCCGGAAGACGGTGTGGGGGAAGGAACCGTGCGGGAAGCGGCGGCGGCCCCGGGCCTCAGCGACCGGCCAGCAGGGCCTCCACGGCCTGTTTCGGCTTCTCCAGTACGACGCGGATGCTCCGCGCGGCCGCCTCCGGGTCGCCCGCCGCGATGGCCTCCATGACCGCGACATGATCGCCGTGCACGACCTTCGGCATCGCCCGGTCGCCGAGATAGCCGACCAGCGCTTCCCGTACGGAGCTGCTGAACCAGCCGTAGGTCGCCGTCAGCGCGGTGTTGTGCGCGGCCTCGACGACGGCCCGGTGGAAGGCGACGTCATGATCGGCGTAGAGCTCCAGGCTGCCGGAGGCGGGCTGCCCCTCCGCGTCCGCCAGCTCGGCCTGGGCCTCCAGGGCCGCCCGCATCCGCTCCAGGTCGGCGGGCTGGCGGCGCAGCGCGGCCAGCCGGGCGGCCTCCGCCTCCAGGGCGATGCGCAGCTCCAGTACGTCGCGGATACCGGCCCGTTGGACGCCGCGCATGATGTCGCCCGGGTCCGTGGTGGAGACGACGAAGGTGCCCTCGCCCTGCCGTGAGCGCAGCATCCCGGCGTGTACGAGCACCCGCACCGCCTCACGGACGGTGTTGCGGCCGACCTGGAGCTGTTCGGCGAGCGCATGCTCGGTGGGGATACGGGACCCCACCGGCCACTCGCCGGCCGTCAGCTGGGCCCGCAGGGCATCGACCACGGTGTCCACGAGGGAGCGCCGTCCCGCCGCCCGCAGTGCCATCTCCGACGCGCCTTCCCTCTTGCCCGGTCATCCTACAACTGATGCCTTCATCGTACACGGAAGTGAAGGGGCGAGGGCCGCGGGGACGTGGCGGGGCGGGCCCGCGGGTTCCGTCGCCCCCGCGGGCCCGCCCGTCTCACAGCCCGATGTCCCGCTCCTGGATGTCCGCGAGGGATTCGCGCCGTACGAGGAGGCGGGCCCGCCCTCCGGCAACGGCGACGACCGGCGGCCGGCCGACGAGGTTGTAGCCGGAGGCCATGGAGAGGTGGTACGCGCCGGCCACGGGGACGGCCAGCAGATCGCCGGGACGCACGTCACCGGGCAGCGGGACGTCCGCGGCGAGCACATCGCCGGCCTCGCAGTGCCGTCCGACCACGGTGACCGGCTCCGGTGCGGCGGTCGGGCGGCGGCCGATCAGGCGCGGCGCATAGCGCACCCCGTACAGCGCCGGCCGCGGGTTGTCGCTCATCCCGCCGTCCACCGCCACGAAGGTGTGCGCACCGGTCCGTTTGACCGACAGCACCCGGTAGAGGACGACACCGGCCGGGCCCACGATGGCGCGGCCGGGTTCGACGGCGAGCCGGGGCACGGGCAGTCCGGCCGCCGCGCAGCCGCGGGCCAGTTCGGCGCGGATCCGGTGGCCGAGCGAGGCCAGGTCGAGCGTGGGCTCGCCGGGGCGGTACGCGATGCCGTGGCCGCCCCCGAGGTCCAGCTCGGGCAGGGTGAGCCCGTGCTGCTCGTGAATCCGGGCCAGCAGCCCTATCAGCCGTCGTACGGCCGACAGATAGGGCTTGACGGTGGTGATCTGCGAGCCCAAGTGGCAATGCAGGCCGACGAGTTCGAGGCGCGTCTGGCCGAGCACCCGCGTGATGGCGTGCTGCGCGGAGCCGTCGGCGAGGGACAGTCCGAACTTCTGGTCGTCGGTCCCCGTACGGATCTTGGCGTGGCCGCCGGCGGCGATGCCCGGCACGACCCGGACGAGCACCCTCTGCCGGCTGCCCGCGGGGACCGCCGCGGCCAGCCGGGCGATCTCCGAGGTGCTGTCGATGACGATCCGGCCGACGCCGAGCCGCAGCGCGGCCTGCAGGTCGGCCGGGCTCTTGGCGTTGCCGTGCAGCACGATCCGTTCGGGCGGGAACCCGCTGGTGACGGCCAACTCCAGCTCGCCCGCGGAGCAGACGTCCAGGCCGAGCCCCTCCTCCCGCACCCAGTGCACCATGGCGCGGCACAGGAACGCCTTGGCCGCGTAGCAGACGTCGGTGCCGGGGAACGCCCGGAGATAGGCGCGGCAGCGGTCGCGCACCTCGGCCTCGTCCAGGACGTAGGCCGGGGTGCCGAAGCGGTCGGCGACCTCGGTGAGCGGGACGCCCGCCACGGCGAGGTCGTCGTCGACCGGCGCGGTGGACCCGGGCCAGACGGACAGCGGATCGGTGGGGGACGGCGGATCGGCGGCGGGCGGTGACGGGGCGCCGGACGGCGACGCGGTGACGGACGGCGGCGTGCCGGCGGTCGGAGACGCGGTGACGGACGCGGCGGCCGGGGACGTGGTCGCCACGGCAGCCGTCGCCACGAGGGCGGTCGGCGACGGGGCGCCCGGTCTGGGGGCGGTCCGGGGCAGGGCGCGATGGCTCATGACGGTGGCTCCTCCCTCAACCGGCCCGTAGGTGCTGACCGGCGACGGCCCGTAGGTGTGGGACACCGGGGGTGCCCGGGGCGAACCGCGGATCGACGGTCAGGACCCTCGCTCCGACGGGTTCGGCCAGCGCACGCAGCGCGGGCTCGGAGAGCCTGATCCAGGGCTGGTCGCTGCCGAGGGCGGCGGCGAGCCGCTGGAGCGAGGTGAAGCCGACGGCGGTACGGCCGCCGAGCGGAGTGCGGAACAGGCGGGCCGTGCAGCCCGCGGGGCCCGACCGGACAGGGACGAAGAGAAGTCCGGCCGGGACACGATCGGCAGGTTCGGGGTCTTCCGCGTACAGAAGGTGGGACACGGCGTTGCTCCTCGCACGGGACCACGGCCCCGGACCAGTGGGAATCGCGTATGCCGGGGCTCGGCCCTGACGCTATTCCCGGGGAACGGGGGACCCGGACGGCCCCTGACGCGTCATTGACGGGTTGTGGGCGCTACTTGACGCGATGCTGCTGCCCGGTGGCCGACTGTGCGGCGGTGGTGACGCCGGGCGCGGTCCATGGCATGCCGCCCTTGACCTTGACACTGTGGAAAGCACTCCACTGGAAGGCGTCATGTTCAGCATCGGAGATTTCGCCCAGTACGGCCGTGTGTCGGCCCGCATGCTGCGCCACTACGACGCGATCGGACTGCTGCGTCCGGCCCGTACCGACCCCGTCAGCGGCTACCGCTTCTACGAGGCGGCCCAGCTCGCCCGGCTCAACCGCATCATCGCGCTCAAGGACCTCGGATTCAGCCTTCAGCAGGTGCGGGCGATGCTGGCCGAGGAGGTGAGCGTGCCGGAGCTGCGCGGCATGCTCCGGCTGCGCCGGGCGGAGCTGGAAGCCGCGCTGACGGCGGCGGGCGCACGGCTGGCCCAGGTCGAGGCGAGGCTCCGGACGATCGAGAGCGAGGGACGCATGTCTGCCGACGATGTGGTGGTCAAACGCACCGAGACGGTACTGCTCGCGGAGCTGAGCGGGCGGGCCGCCGGTTACGCACCCGAGGAGATCGGGCCGGTCATCCAGCCGCTCTACGGCGAACTCTGCCGACTGCTGGAGTCGGCCGGGGTGACCCCCGCGGGACCGGGACTGGCGTACTACGAGCCGGCCCCGACGCCACCGGAGACACCGGAGACGTCTGCGACACCACCGACACCACCGACACCACCGACACCGGACCCAGCACCAACGAGCCCGGCGACCGCCCCCACCCCACCAGAGAACAACCCCACCAACCCCACCGACGCCCGCAACGCCCCCTGCGACCACGGCACTCCCCCCACCACCGAAGCCGTCCTCGTCCACGCAGGGATGGTCATCACCCAGGAAGCGCTGGCCAGGGCCGGCGTCACCCTCGACGCCCCATCAGCCTCCGGCACCCCTACGTCCTCCACCACCCCCACACCCACCGGTCTCGGCTTCGACGTCGTCACCCTCCCCGCCCTCGACTGCGCCGCCACGGTGGTGCACCGCGGCCCGATGAGCCGGATCCTGCCGACCGCCCAGAACCTCGCGCACTGGATCGACGCCAACGGCTACCGCTCCGCCGGATACGCCCGCGAGCTGTATCTGGAGTGCCCGCCGGACCAGGAGGACTGGGTCACCGAGATCCAGGAGCCGGTGGTCAGGGCCTGAGGCGCTCCCTGCCGTCGCCGCCCAGGCACGCCGTGACCGTCTCGGCGAACGCCACCGCCGCCGGGCTCAGCGCCTCCCACTGGCGTACCGCCCAGCCGGTGGCCAGTGGGGGCAGCGCGGCGATCGGGACCAGCCGCAGCGCCGGATGGGCGGAGGTGTGCAGGCCCGGCAGTTGGGGGACGACCGCAGGGCCGACGCCGAGTTCGGCGAGCAGCAGGGCGGTGTCCCAGTCGGCGACGCTGGTGGTGCTCGGCGGCGGCACGGGACCGGCTTCCCGGTGGCCGAGGTGACCGTCGAGGCGCATACGGGAGGTGGAGTTCTCCGGCAGCCGGATGTGCCGGATGCCGGCCAGTTCCTCGGGCTCGATCCGCTCCCGGCCGGCGAGCGGGTCGTCGGCACGTACGGCGAGCACCCAGGGCAGCCGGACCACCGGATGCTGCTCGATGCCGCGCACCGGCGGACCGAGGGTGATCCAGGCCAGCTCGGAGCTGCCGTCCGCGACGGCCTCGAAGCAGCGGCGGCTGGAACTCTCCGTCTGGAACTCCAGGTTGACCTGCGGATGGCGGGCGCGGAAGGCGACCACCGCGTCGGCCATGAAGTGCCGGACGGTCGTGGCGCCGGTGGTCACCCGGACCGTCCCGCCGTCCCCCGCGCGCAGATCGGCCAGCCGGCGCAGCGCCAGGTCGAGCCCGTCGATGCCGTCCGAGGCGGCGCGGTGCAGGATCCGGCCCGCCTGGGTCGGCGCCACCCCGCGCGGCCGGCGCTCCAACAGGCCGATGCCCGCCTCCCGTTCGAGGCGCCTGACGCGCTGGCTCACGGCCGACTGGGTGCATCCGAGGTCGCGGGCGACGGCGCTGAGACTGCCCGCCTCGCACACGGCCACGAAGACGCGCAGATCATCGAGGGTCACCCGGGTACGGTAGCCGCCAACCCAAGCTCTTCCTAAGGGATTTGGAAGGAAACCCGAGGATTGACTTGGGTATACGGACACCGCGAAGATCGCTGCAGGGCCCAGGGCGGCAACCCGGAACCACACACGGCCGTACGGTTCCGGGTGCCGACCCGCGCAGCGCAGCACCGACCCACGCCGGCCGTGCCCGGCAGTGGCTTCGCCCCGCTCGCGCGTCCTCCCTGCCACAGCCGCCGCAGCCGCCACAGCCTCCGTGGCCTCCCGAGCCGCCGGGCCACGAGCCGCCGCGCCGCCCGTTCTCCCGGCCGCCGAACTCCCTGCGGGGCCGTCCGGCACGCGTTAGCCTCGAATGGTGACAACAGACGGGATGTCCGGCAGGCCGGTACGGGGGAGAGCCACCGGCCACCCCGTCCATGGCTCCCGCTCCGCCGGCTTCGATGCGCTCGGCCGGCGCCGCCTGGACGCGCTCGGCCGTGCCGGCCGGACGCCGCCCGAACTCGCCCCCGTCGCCCCCGGACGCCGCCCGTGAAGCCGCTGATGCAGCCACCGCGCGGCGGCTGCCGGCCGTACAGCGGCAACCCCGTGGCCTGGGTGAAGGACTGGGTGCGCAGCAGTCCGGGGACCCACATCTGGCTGTTGGTCATCGGTGTCACCAGCCTGGTGATCGCGTCCGCGTCCGAGGGGCTGGGGCAGTTCCTCGTCCACCGCACCAGCAGCAACATCCACGAGCTGAACGAGCATCCGCTGCCGTCGCTGCTGATCAGCGGCTTCTGGATCGAGCGGCCCGGGTCCTTCGTGCTCTACGCGGCGCTGTTCGAGCTGGTGCATGCCAACGTGGAGCGCTGGATGGGCAGCGGGCGCTGGCTGCTGACCGTCGGCGGCGCGCACATCGCCGCGACCCTCGCCAGCCAGGAACTCGTCCTGCTGGCCATCGAGGGGCACCGGCTGCCGCGTTCGATGACCCATGTCGTGGACATCGGGGTCTCCTACGGGCTGGCCGCGGCCGCCGGTGTGCTGACGTACCGGCTGCGGCCGCCCTGGCGCTACGGCTACCTCTGCGGTGTGCTGGTCTTCTTCGCCGTCCCGTTGCTGACCGGGGCTTCCTTCACCGACTTCGGTCATGCCATCGCCCTGGTCATGGGCTTTGCGGCCTGGCCGCTGACCCCGGCGGCGGCCGTCGGGGAGCAACCGCGGCACGACGAGCGGCCCGTGGGACCGGGCCGACAGGCCGCGCAGCCGCCCCCGGATCCGGAGCCGGACCCGGGGAGCCGTCAGGAGCGGTAGAGGCGCTCCAGCACCACCGCGACGCCGTCCTCCTCGTTGGAGGCGGTGACTTCGTGCGCGACGGCCTTCAGTTCGTCATGGGCGTTGGCCATCGCCACCCCGCGGGCGGCCCAGGCGAACATCGGGATGTCGTTGGGCATGTCGCCGAAGGCCACGGTGTCCTTGGCGGTGACGCCCAGCCGGCGGGCGGCCAGGGACAGCCCGGTGGCCTTCGTCAGGCCCAGCGGCAGCAGTTCGACGATGCCCTCGCCGGCCACCGTCACGCCGACCAGGTCCCCGGCGACCTGACGCGCGGCCAGCGCCAGCGCGTCGTCGTCCAGGGTCGGATGCTGGATGTAGACCTTGTTGAGCGGGGCCGCCCACAGCTCGCCGGGATCGTCCATCAGGACGTTCGGCAGCGGGCCCTCCTGGACGCGGTAGCCGGGGCCGACCAGCACCTCGCCCTCCAGGCCGTCCCGGCTCGCCGCCAGATGCAGCGGGCCGACCTCCGCCTCGATCTTGGCCAGCGCGAGACCGGCCAGCTGGCGGTCCAGCGTCACCGAGGTCAGCAGGCGGTGCTCACCGGCGTGGTAGACCTGGCCGCCCTGTCCGCACACCGCGAGGCCCCGGTAGTCCAGGAGGTCGAGGATGTGCCGGGTCCAGGGCACGGCCCGGCCGGTGACGACGATGTGTGCCGCGCCCGCCGCGGTGGCCGCGGCGAGCGCCTGGCGGGTGCGCTCGGAGACGGTCTCGTCGTGGCGCAGCAGCGTCCCGTCGAGATCCGTCGCGATGAGCTTGTACGGCAGCGGAGCAGGTGCGCTCACTTGGCGACGGGCTCCAGGATCTCCCGGCCGCCCAGGTAGGGGCGGAGCACCTCGGGGACGCGCACGGAGCCGTCCGCCTGCTGGTGGTTCTCGAAGATCGCCACGATCGTGCGCGGGACGGCGCAGAGCGTGCCGTTGAGGGTCGCCAGCGGCCGGACCTTCTGCTTGCCCTCGACCGTCTCGCGCATCCGCACGGACAGCCGCCGCGCCTGGAACTCGTCACAGTTCGAGGCGGAGGTCAGCTCGCGGTACTTGCCCTGGGTGGGGATCCACGCCTCGCAGTCGAACTTGCGGGAGGCCGAGGCGCCGAGGTCGCCGGTGGCGACGTCGATGACCTGGAACGGCAGCTCCAGGCCGGTCAGCCACTGCTTCTCCCAGTCCAGCAGCCGCTGGTGCTCGGCCTGGGCGTCCTCCGGCGCGACGTAGGAGAACATCTCCACCTTGTCGAACTGGTGGACCCGGAAGATGCCGCGGGTGTCCTTGCCGTAGGTGCCGGCCTCGCGGCGGAAGCACGGGGAGAAACCGGCGTAGCGCAGCGGCAGCTTGGCGCCGTCCACGATCTCGTCCATGTGGTACGCGGCGAGCGGGACCTCGGAGGTGCCGACCAGGTAGTAGTCGTCCTTCTCCAGGTGGTAGACGTTCTCCGCGGCCTGGCCG